>Ga0307982_1002251_pt1 | contig 15641 bp, 5 predicted proteins | sample OrgLakmetagen989_FD_201847 | JGI IMG/M metagenome (GOLD analysis project Ga0307982, IMG submission 201847) | Saline water microbial communities from Organic Lake, Antarctica - #989 | ecosystem: Environmental > Aquatic > Non-marine Saline and Alkaline > Saline | place: Antarctica: Organic Lake...
ACACCCTGGGCAAGCTGTTCGCCCACTGTGTTCTTCATGGCCTGGAGGGCTGGGCGACCACCAACGGTGTGCTCAGCACTCTGCAGAGGGGGTTCCGCAGCCACCGCGGCTGCGAAGACTGCATTTTCCCAGCAGGACTTTGTGGGCATTGCTACTTTGGTGGGTGTTCCGAGTCCACTGGACCAGCTCAGTGAGCTCCAGTGCCTTGTACTTGTTCTGGGGATGCACCCTTGCGCGAGGATCAGCCCCTGCTCTGGACCGGAGATACAAGTGGACCCGCATACCCGCATTGCATCTGGAGGCGGATGGCAAATGCAAATGTCTGTATTTCTGGGATTGGGCTGGTCAGACCACCTGCTCCGCTCCATGACCCCCCCACCAGGCCTGCCACTGGGCCTGGCATGCTGGTGTCAGCTGCCCCCCCCTGCGCCTGCTGTAGTGCCCCCTGGTGGCGCCGTGCTGGGCGCCCGCTCCCTGATGGATGTGCTGGCTGCAGCTCCCCGAGGTCTGATGTCCCTGCTGAGCATGAGTATACAAGATGATGACAATGATGACAATGGTCCTTAGCGCACTCCTGCGCTGAGGCAGTGGGCTGTCCTGCACTGTGTGAGTGCTGGTGTGGGGCGTGCCCCCCTGATGATGTTGATTGTATGCTTTGTGTAAAAGCTTGATGGCAAATGTTTTTCTGTATTTTTACAGATTGTTTTCTGTTTTCTGTATTCTCTTTTCTGTATTCTGTTATATCACGCGGCCGAAGAGTCAGCATGCTCAAAAATACAGAAATGCATTGCAATGTCGCAGGCCATCATCTGTCTGCGTGGGCCATGCGCTGCGGTGGGCGTACCATAGGTATAGCTGATGTGCTGGTGGTGCAGTGGTTGTCTTGAATGGTTTGTCTAGAAGCTTGACTTGTCAAATTCATTCTTAATTCTTGCAATCAAGCCAAAAAGGCGCCGGCAAGGGCCAGAGAGTCAATCCAGTTGCGCACGACCAGCGCACGCAGTGCAGTAAAAAGTTTCATCATGACAACGCCGGTGGGGGGGATTTCTCGGTGTAGCTGCCTGCCCTGCGCAGCTTGGGTGACCCAGGGCCGGCTGTGTGCACACATGCGTGCAACGCAGCAGTGCCCCAGGGGCGGCCAGCAGCGAAAGTGGCAGTGGCAGCGCGTCATCAGCGGTGCATAGAGCTGCATCACTGCCCGCACTCAGCGGGCAGGGTGCCGAGGCTGCGGGAGCAGTGTGGAACATCGGCAGCATTGGGACTTGCTTGCAGACGTGCTTGTCAATTCCAGTCTTGGGGCTTGAGAGTGAGCCATGGCTGCCTCGTGCCCAGGTCGCAGCTCAATGGGCAAGGGCTGTAATTTTGGGCTTGAGTGTGCTTGAAATCAACTGCGATTTGGCCTCAGTCTGTTCAGCTCAGCCAAGCCGTTGTGAAAAGACGAGAATCGCAGTCCTGAAGCTAAAGAAAGCTTGAGAGCCTTATGAAGACATAAAATGCAGACAACAACTGATGCAAGCTGAAGAAGAGTGGAAGCAGCCGTGAAATAAACCACTGAGTTGCATCCTAATGCCCCCCCTGCAGCCTGGCCAAACAGCTGCCCAAGCACTACTACGCAGAAGGCTGCTGAGCAGTACACTTCGAAGACACACACACAGCCAAGAAGGAGCCAGAGAATACACAGCCATTGAGCATGGCCCTGCAAAAATAATTGTGACCATGGGCCTACGTGGACTGTGAGCGTCTCAAGCGCCCCCACTCTCCCCTGCGGTCTCCTGGACGGGATGAGACTCTCGGATTCCTCCACGCTGCCAAGGTCGTCTTGGGTCGAAGCGCTACTGTCAGTGTGAACCATCAAAGATATCGCTATAAAAACACCAGTCCCAAGCGTTCTTGATATAGACTCGGCTTGAAAATCAAGCCAAAGCTGCCAGGCAGACACCCCAAGCCACACAAAGAATGTCAAAGATGCTGAGGCTGGGCTACACGGGGCCATCGTAACAGGCCCGAGTACGAACAGCCGTGTCGTAAACTTCTCTTGCTGCTCGCGCATTTGTGCAACGGATCCCACTGTAGCAAAGTGCCCCTCCAATCGATGCGATCGGTGCTTGCTGGCAGCATGTGTAGCGACTGCTGCCATTGCGAGCAGCAAGCTGGACAATATCAGAGAGAGTGACAGAGGTGAAGTTCCACAAATAAGAATGGCAATGCCAGCGAGAACTCCTGCACAATGCCCAATGAAGCTCGATATAGGTACCAGCACTTGAATAATTGCGACAAGGATCAACGGCCCCAGGTTCAATCGGAAGCCAGCTGCAGCAAACGTTGGTACACACAGGGGGAGGAACGGGATGGGGCAAAAGGTTTCCAGCTGGGCTGTTGCAAACATCATCCATGCAAATAACACCCCAGAAAACCCGAGGTGTGGACGCTTTTGCTGCTCTTCATACCCAGCAATTCCAGACAAGGCCATTCTCCACACGGCGTCCAACACCTCCACCACCACAACGAGACAAACTGTCACCACCCCGAAAGTATATGAGCCAATGAGTGGCTCAATAAATGCAAGATTGCACAGGGAAAATGCGTTCATTGCGAAGTGGATGGGACTGTGATGGCTCAGAGCAGCAGACGGCACTCGCCAAAGCTCCAGTCGCTGCAGTATGCTGCAAGCATCCGCCACGGCGAGATCCACAGACCAGATACCACGCCACAAGCAAACAAATATTGCCAGCATGGTGATGAGTAAGAGGGATATCACCGGGCAGTTGACCAAAAACAGCGCTGCACTTGACGCAGTGAGACTCATCGTAGGCGGCAGCTGAAGCCGGGCAAGCAGCGCTCGACCTGCAGGAGACCCAACAATCATGCTCTGAGCCCCTGTGCTGGAGGCATTGGCAGAGAGTGTGAACCAACGGCGTACACCGGAGCATGTCATTGTGCCCTGAACATCTGCCCCTGCTGAGCTTGACGGCAGAATCTGCTGCCCGGCTGAGCTTCGACAATTGGCACACTCACACTGCACCCAAGTCCAGAGACCGGGGCTTCCCTCAATGGAGTAAATACAGCGACCTGGTGGAGCTTTGCCCGGTCTACCTGCTTCAGATTGTGCTCTAAGCAGCTGGAAAAAGTTGGCCACGCCCCTGAAGCTCCCCACGCTGGAAAGCGATCCCAAGTGAACCTGCAAGTACTGTTCGGTTACAACGCGATTCTGTGGGGCTTCTGGTACGATGATAACACTGGCAACGGAAGCCCAAAAAGAAACAGCTGCCAGGCCAGCGCAAACCCCAATGAAACCAACGCAGCGAATGAACTCGGACATTTCACTGATTTGTCCAGGATTATCTGGTGGAGCACGCTGCAAGCAGCAGTGGCGCTCACGAGGCACACAGATGGTATTTTCGTATTGCCACACCACTATAGCCGGCCACAAATTCGTCAAGAATCCATTGACCAGTCCCTATGATTATGAACGTCTGCCAAGGGGGGCTGCTGCTATGGGCGGCTGCACACCAACCTGCGTCTGAATGCCTACAAGGTAGTGTGCACATCACTCCAAGATGAAGTGGGGTAATTCTTGGTGTTCCCTCGTTTATTCGGTGTGGCTGCATTTTACTCCCAGCCATGCTCACCAGGCCCAGCCAAGCTGCTTCTGGCGAAAGCCAGTATGGCAAACATGCATGCCGGGCATTGAAGCAACCAACAGCTGCATGCTGTCAAGTTCAAAATACATCCATCGTGGAGATCTGCCCTCTCAGAATTCACGAAGCGAATGCATTCTTGTGTGCTCCTCAGGTGTGGTTGACGGTGCGCTGCAGTGAGGCTTTGCTACATTGACCAATCTTCGTCGGGAAAAGCCGGAGCAGCATAAGCCTGGTTGCTGCCATGAGTGTCAACAGCAGCAGTGCTATGTGCTACTTGAGGATCCGACGCCTGCAGGGCACTTGTGAGTTTGCTGGGGTCTTTGCTGTTGCTGGTGGCATCAGGCCCCCCTGCCGCTGCAGCTTCAGCAGAGGTATCCTCCCAGCCAGACACGTCGAAATTGAACTCTTCTGCTTCCTCTGGCTCGGCCATTGTGGCGGCAGGCCGCGGGGCTTCAGCAGTGACACCGATTGCTGCCGAGGAGGCTGAGGCCGGCACATCCAAGGCGTCGTCCATGGCAGCAGCAAGCCCACCCCCCAGTGCGCTCGGCTGTCCAGATGGCAAGGACGGCGCAGACCCAATGCCCAGCTGCGATTGCAGGCTGGTGAGGCTGTGGGACATGCTCGGGAGCGACGAGGGCGCGACACCCACCGCGGCACGGGGCGGTGGGATTGTCGCCCCTGGGCTGGAGTCCTTCAGCTTGCGCTTGGTCGCCTTTGGCTTGGCAGCTGGGGCTGCTCTGGGCTTCCTCTTTGGGGTTTTCTTCTTCTCGGCAGCAGTGCTCCTGCCCAAGCATGCTGCAACATACTGCTGCAGCGCTCGCAAAGTCCCAGTATCCATGTTGTCCACGTCCAGCTCAATATCCGTTTGGTCTGCGGGAATGTGCATGCGTTCTCGCACAATGCGAACCACGTGGTCCATTTGGGCATCTGTCAACTGTGATACGTCAGATGCGAGCTGCTGTTTCTCTCGCAAGGTCAATGCGGCAACTCCTGCTTGAAGGGCACCTTGCCTATGCACACCTGCCCCGCCTGGAGCAGGGGCAGCTGCAGGCTGTACTGGGCCAGACGCACTGCGCATTTGGTGTTGTGCTTGCAGCACCTGCATGAGTGCACCAGGGTCCACGCCTCCTCCGTTCATGGCTTGGAACACTTGCATCATGGCAGCCATGCCACTCGGATCCATACCCGAGCTGCTGGCTGCAGCCATCATGCTAGCCAGAGGGTGCGCATGCTGGCTTGCAGCGGACGATGAGCCAGCAGGCTGGCTGAAGACGCCCGCTTGGGTGTTTGGGAAGGCCATGGAGGATGGCAGGGATAGCTGCCCACGGGCCTTCTTGCTGTCTCCAAAGGTGGACTGGTCATCCGTCTCATCAAATGAGCGCTCTCGCTTCTTCGCCTTGGCTTCCAGGGCTGCCTTGGCCTTGCGTGCCTTTTCGGCCCACTGATCTTGCATATCCAGCAACTTCAATCTGAACACCTCCCTCTCTTTCTCAGCGGCTGCTCTGACAGGGTCTCCCACTGGGTTGTACAGGATAGCATTACTGTACACAAGCAGCATGTCCCGCTCAAACTCAATTGGCTCTGTGTAGTCGCCGCGCTTGATTTTGTCCTTCACGGTGCTGTAATCCATGGGTTGCTGCACGATGTCGAAGTAGTCGGGCAGTTTCAGAGCAACGGGATCAACTGGGTCATTGAAAAACATGGCTGCCTTGGCTTTCATCATGCTTTCCAGCAAGTTGTAGCATGCCCGCAGCTCTGCAGTCATCTCCCCTGTGAAGCCCACCTCAGCCAGGCGCTTGGGCGCACTGCGGCGGCGCTGGGTACGCTGAAGGGCAGCAGCAAGCTCGCTGCGGCGTTTAGCTGGGGTCTTTTGCTTGTTGGGTGTTGCTATGCGCTTGGATGGTTTCTGGGTGGTGTAGATGCGTAGGAGCTTCACGCTGCCGTCGGCGGGCGCCAGCCAGCCGCGCAGCTGGAAGTCCCCATACCGATTCTTGCCGGAGCCTCGCAGACCAACCACGGAAACAGCAGGCGGAGTGGGAGGTGCATCGGCAGGGACCGCGCCACCAACGAACAGCACACTTTCTTTTTCGGGCACTGTGATGCTGCCGCCAGCTGCCGGCTCGGCAAGCGCAATGCGGAAGAAGCCACTCAGGGCCAGCCACACACTGCGTGTCGCAGTTGGTGGCCAAGAGGCGGGCACTGGGTGGTCACTTGTGTACTCAAATGGAGAGGACACAGTGTCTTTTTCCTGCATTTTCCACTGCCCCAGCAGTCGAACAACCCCATTGGCGCTTTGCAGGTGTCCTGACATGATTGGACGAGCGATGGAGGCCTTTGGACCTTGAGTTACCTTGTGACTGGCAGGGTTTACAGTTCGCGTGAGAACGGTAGCCTCCTCCGACAAATGGCCAGTTGCTGCCCCTTGCTCTCCTGCGTCAGATTGGGCGGCTTGCTGTGAGAAAGTTCCAGGTGATGCTGATAAACTCGCACTTGCTGGCGCTGAAGGCATAGATACAGAAGCCCCCACTGCTACTTCAGTGCCGTCATGCTTTGAGACGTGTAAAGCTGGTCCGTCTGTTGCAGTAACCGAGCTGCTAGTGGGAGCCGAAGAAATGGTTGGCAACGCTGCAGCAACAACGGCTGCTGTGAGAGGCTCCTGCTTGATTTCTCCAGACTGGCTACTTGTTTGGCCAACAGACTTCACCAGCGCCGGTACGTTGCTCTGCACAGTACCACTACTGGGGGTGCCGCTTGACTGCATGTCCATCTGAAAAAGCCAAACGGCAGTGAGCGGAATTTGGTCGAACATGCGGGCGCTCGAAGTTGAAGCAGCAAGAGAGATTCAACACCATAAGCATTGCAAGACAGCAAAAAACTCAAAGCTTTCGAACGGAGCTGCCACTACGCTCAACGTTGGTGCAGACTCACCCTTAGATTGTGAAGCACTGCACGCACGGCTATCCAAAATCACAACGGCTACCTTTTCAGCTAAAATCGCAGCCCATGCACTCCGCACCCAAATCTGTACCTTGAACAAACGAGCAAACAAGCAATCTGCCGTGCGATTGCCCAAACCAACAAAAAACCATCCAACGGCCACTTGTGCGTGAAACACCTCTTACGAGAACATGTTCATTCGCGTATGTTTAATTCTTTAGCCGCTCCTCTTATGCACTTTGCAATTGTTGCCACACTTTTGGACTAGGTAAAGCATAGTTTGTGTGAGTTGTTGTATTAACATAACATCAAGGTAAGTGTTCGATTGGCCCTGCCCCAGCTACAGCACTCGCCTCGGTGCGGAAATTGACCGAAGACAATGCTTCACACTCTGTCGCACAGTTCACCTGCAAAAATGGCAACTGCTGAGGTTATCTGGAGCGTCACCAAGAAGAGTAACTCCTTCCGCGTGAAGCGTGATGGTTTGGACCTCTCTACAGAGCCCGTGAACGCAGCTGGCAAGCATGCGTACTCGTGCAGTGGGTTTGTGCAGCCCAGCATTGGTGTGGTTTCTACCAAGTCCGGCAAGCTGGCCGCCGTGGTTAACTCCAAATACAGCAACAAGCCAAACAAGGCTGTGCACGCCATTGGTGTCAGCAAGAACTTGGTGAAGGGAACCAAGTCTGTCAACAAGGTCGCCTGGAAGATCGCTGGCCGCCCCGACCAGCGCAACGCTGCCATTGCCAAGGCCTCCGCTTTGGCCAAGGCACGTGCCTCTACATCAGCTGAGTACAAGTTCCGCGTGCACGATCGCCGCGCATAATTGACTATCTTATTTCGACACAACTGTGCGCTTGCGAGTCACCAAGGCTCCGCGGCACTTCTCGCGCTGCATCCCAGCCTAGTATTAGCACGCCTGACTTGTGTTGCGGGACCCAATGGGCACCGAAATGGCATATTTGAGTGTGGTGCTGTCTTGCAGCTAGCAGTCCGTCGGGATGGCTGGACACAGTTGCTGAGGACCGAACTGCAAGACGACCAGTTTGAGCAAAAGAATGCGGTCAGACATGCTTGCTCGTTGAGAACTGGGCCAATCTATCACATTTTTAACTGCTTGTCTGTGTGGTGATGATATGATCGCCATGATTCCACTGGTTCCCAGTGGGCACACAGAGCTTGCTTGACTCACCCACCCCTGCGAGACGGCCAAGCACTCTGACTTTTTAGTATATTTGTCGTTGACCTCGATAGAGCTAGCCACGCAGCTGGACCAACTGACAATTGCATGGATTTTCTACAACAGCGATTTCGACGAGTTGTAAAACAATGTGAGTAGTTCCAGTAGCCTCGGTAAATGTACTGGGCCCCTCATACCCAGGCGGGATATCGTCAGGGCTTGGCCTGAAGTTCGCAAGCAGTAAACCACATCGTTGATTTTTTTTACCATGAAGCTTCGCTCGTCTTTGAATGACAGCTGACTTAAGTATCCACACTGAACGAATTTGGTTGTCAACGCGCAGGCGTCAGCGGAATTTGCTCGAGCAATCCTTCATGCGCTGGCGCTAAGCACGCTCAACGACAAAGAGCACAAGGCGACAGGCTTCTTTCCTGGCAACTGGAAACTTGAACTAGTAATAGAATGCGGACACTTGCAGTCAAATTAGCACTGCTTTGTGGGGTTGCATGCGTTTCGCAAAGCTCAGCAGCTTGTCCAGCTCACTGCAGCGGCCATGGCATGTGCGGCAAGCATAGCGTCTGCACCTGTTTCCCTGGATACGTTGGCCCCAGCTGTTCACTGCGAGAATGCCCGAGTGGTATCGCTTGGGCTGCCAAAAGCCGATCCACAAGCAATTTTGGAGTATCGTCTTCGCACAGGCAAGTTCAGTGTAGTGGTCGCGGGGCTTGCAACGGCCGTACTGGAGCTTGCGAATGCCAAAGCGGGTTCACAGGATCATCTTGCTCGATCAGTGAGTTGTTTGCTGTGCATTGAGCTTTTTGTCTTGTGAACAGCCGAGTGTGCAGATGAGTGCCACAACCTGTGCAGCAGAAATGGAGAGTGCCTTCCAACTGCTGAACTGAGCCGCACGTACGGCCTAGGTGCCACAAACTCCCAGCACGGACCCGCCTATGGTGATGGTTCTGGCGCAGAGAATGTCTGGGACGAGAAGACTACTTTTTCCTGCTTTTGTGACCCCGACAAAGTGGGCGGCGACTGCTCATCCCGTACGTAGCGTTGCTTGACTCATCACATTTAAACTCAAATGGCGCTCGACCAATTCCTCTCCACAGGAATGTGTCCAGTGGGTGATAATCCTTTTACACAACAGCAGCAACAGGTTTCTTTTCTTTTGACCCTTGCTGATGGGGGTGCAGCAGCGGTGGCCAGTGAGCTGCGCTTTCGTATGTCACTTGTGGAAACTTCAACGATATCTGCAACTGAACTAACGTACAAGGGGAGCAGTTCCCAAAAAGAAGATTTTGCTCGCAGCGTTTCCGAAGAACTTCTCACAAGTGGCATAGCAAGTGCAGCATCTGTTCATTTTGTTTCCAGCACCGTAAATGAGCATCACTACGCTCTGCTTCTGACCTTGAGCCCAGAAGGCTTATACAACAATATGATTGCACCGCCTTCAAAAATTACGCCTGCGCATTTCACCTGCTTCGCGTCGTCGGCACTTGTTTGCAGTGTTGCTGTTCGGGATAACACCCAAATCACAATTTCGGGGACAAATGCAGCCTCGAAAACCTACCGCATTCGGGTTCAGGAACAGCCAGCCAGTGCTGCAGCCACAATTGTCGTCAGCGTTGATGGTGGACCATACTTGACAGATGCAGCAGATATTTTGACAATGAGTTCATCGGTACCCCTGGACATCTCTCTTGCTGCGGGGGGTTCTGCTGGCGAGGTCACGGCACTATTTCCTGTCACCGTTGGCCACACAGTTGGTGCCGTGTGGATGCTCTTTCCAACAGCAAGTGGGGGCGTCACATCTTCACATGTTGTCAAGCCGGGGGTCCGTGAAAATTTGGTTTGCGGTGGCGTTGGCAAATGCGACTTTTTGTCGGGGACTTGTGCTTGTCCGCCGGGGACTACCAGCCAAAGTTGCTCACAACTTGACCTTCAAGCAGAGCGATCGAAATCGCAGCCAATTGTTGACGCCCTCGCTTCTGATTTGAGCTTTGATGGGTCAGTTTTAAACATACGATCAACGCGAACACATGGCATTGATTTTGACTTTATTACGGTTTCTGCTGCAGACCAGCCACCAGTGTTCCAGTTACGGGGCGACGGTAGGGTGAGTCTACAGGAACTTCACGCAAAGATGGGGGTGACTGTTGGCACGGGTGGACTTGTTGTGGACAATTCAGGTGTGTCAATTCGAAGTGGGGGGGTCAGCCTTGCGTCTCACAGTAGTTCGAACGATTTGACTCTGCACGATGGAATGGTGACAGCCTCTTCGACAAATGTAAATTCGAACTTGTACAGCTTTTCTTCATCTGTTCTCTCAACAGCAGGAAAGTCAGTGCTGCATGTTTCAGCACCAACTTCAGCATCAGTGTTTTCAATCGCGACTGCGAAGGCAGATGGGACAACACTTTTTAGGGTAGATGGCACTGGCTCCGTGGTATTGACCGAAGGAAATCTAGCGGTTGATGTTGGGAATGTTGCCGTGCAGGATGGATACCTCACTGTTAGCACTACCAACGCAGCTGAAACTCCCGCTGTGCTGTCCGGGATTCACACTGCGGCAGTCTTAGAGAGTTCTGGAGACGGAAACTCGCCAAGCAAATCAAGCACACTACTTGTTCAAGCAAAGAATGGTGTTTTCGCTGGAAATGTTGCTTCGATCATTGCTACAAGATCTGCCAGCTCAGGTTTTAGTTTCCTGCAAGTTGCCTCTGACGGAGGCTCCACCTCTCACGTTGAAGTCGATGGGACAGGCCAATTGAGGTCAAATTCTGGAGCAAGGATAGACCAAGGTTTGACTGTTGTGAATGGTGGCCTCCACGTCCCAACCAGCAACTCCATTTTGATGAACATTCAGCAAACAAATGAAGCTGGAGGTGTTTCTGTTCTTGGGCACTACCATCAACACGACGCCTTAGGCACGACTCCATCCACATTTTCAGTGGATGTATTTGGCGAAGTCAGCATCGCAAGTCAGGAGCAAGTCAAAATTTTGGGCTCAGAGTCCGCAATCAATGGCGGGGCTGACATTTTACTGTCCGCAGGCGCAACTAGCACATCACGCGATGCTGGATCGGTCCACATCCGAGGAGGTGAATCGTCTTCCTCATCAAGGCCAGGTGGAAGTGTTTTGCTACAAACAACAGACATCCCTGCTGGTGTTGCGACGGCGGCTGGGCATGTCTCCCTGCTGCCTGGCTCTGTAACACCAACCGGCAGTGTGTCGGGCGTTGCGGGCTCTATTGTGTTAAGCGCAGGTGCAAACCTCAAATCGGGTGGTGTGAATCCAGGTGGAGGTATTTTACTGCTCGGGGGACAGGCAGACACCGGACGTGGGGGTGCAATAAACATAGTGGGGGGATCTGCTTCATCCGCAGGGGCGATTGGCGGAGCCGTGTCTGTTGTCGGAGGCGATGCAACAGCAGCAGGGGGAGATTTGATCTTCCATGCTGGGAACGCTGCAACGCATGGGAAAGTAGACATTTGGGCTAGAGACGCTGCAACAAGCGCTTATGTATCTGCCTTGGCAGTGAACAGTGATGGTTCAGTTGATGTATCCACAGCATCTGGGAAGCAGCTGCGCCTGCAGCCTGGCACATCTGCAACACAAACTTCAGCTGACCAGCATATCCTTTCCGGCAATTTAGGGGGGACGCTCTTCCTGTCCTCACCACTTGGCCAAATATCAAGTACAAGCAAACTACAGAACACAGTCGCATCCGATGCCGGGCCTGTCTTGCTCAGCTCTGGATCTGTGAGCAGCCCAGCAGCAGAAATTGAGCTTGTTGCCCACAGCAATATCCAGCTAACTGCTGGTTATACATCCAATGTTGGCTCCATACAGTCCACTGCAGCCACAGATTCTCAATTCACCTCCAAGAGTGGATTCTTGAAAACGCACAGCGAGTCGGGGCATACTAGCATTCTTGTTGGATCAGTGAGTAGTGCAACAGCACACAAGTTGTTTATGGGTGCAGATCCGACAGACTCTACTGCAGTCACGGTTGAGATGCGTGCTGGAAAAGGGTCTCCAGCTGGCGGATCAGTTCAAATCCAAGGTGGTGAGGCTGCCTCGGCAACTTCAAGCGGGGGCTCGGTTAGTGTGATCGGTGCAGCAGCCGGCGGAGGATCGGCCAACGGTGGTTCGGTTGTACTTGTATCAGGCAGTGGTGTTGCTGGTGGAGGCAACGGCGGGGATATCAACATTCTGACGGGGGGAGGGATGGGCGGGAGAACTGCTGGCAACATTGTTCTGTCCACTGGGAGCTCTGCGAACGGCCAAGCTGGCCAAGTGAACATATTCTCTGGGAACTCACTGGGTGGCTCATCAAGTGGCGATGCTGGCGCCATTCTTTTGTCCGCTGGAGGGTCAACTGCTAGCCCGGCGAACAGTGCAGGCGGCAGCATTTCAGTTGTCCTCGGAAAGGGAGTGAACAGTGATGGCAAGCTTGTTCTCCAAAACGCAGCTCATGTTGGCACGGGTAATTTTGCATTGAGTGTACTCAGTGGCTCAACATCAATTGGCGGAGGCGATGTATCCATCGACGCAGGAGCCGACGGCACAGGGGGCAGCTTGGGGCTGACATCAGCGCTGGGAGGAAATATAAAAATGCTTGCTTCTGCAGCCTCTGGTACAGATGTCGGTTCTATGTTGCTAAGCAGTGGCTCTGGCATCAGGGGCGGCTCTGTTTCACTCGTATCGGGCGCATCCAGTGCAGCTAATCCGTCGGGCAGTGTGATAGTTTCCACCGCGGGCACATCATCGACTTTGGGAACCCCAGGGAGTTTGTCTTTAGTAGTGGGAGAATCAACTGTCACGTCCAAGGCAGCAGGCCATGTGATTATGAGTGCTGGGGTTGCCAACGGTGGCGGAGCAGGTGTTTTGGGAGGAGCTGTGTCTATTCTTGGCGGCGAGGCATCATCAAACACAGCTGTCGCAACCGCTGGCACTGTTACTATTCAGGGTGGATCCAACACTGGAACTGCTGCATCAAGAGCAGCGGGTGATGTTTTGCTTCGTGGTGGTCGAGATCTTGGGGGATCAAGTCATGGCAAGGTTGAAGTTCAAACCTATACAGGCGTTGCTGCCCTCACGGTGACCACAGGCTTAACTTCTTTGCAGGGCAGCAGCACGGAAATCAGTGCGACCGGGGGCGAGCTTAGTCTCTTTACTGCCGCTTCGGGCAGCCACTCTCTGAAGGTCCTAGCCGGCCAAGGGGCCTCTGGCTTGAATGGCGCACAGCTTGAGCTGCGTGCTGGGAGCAATACGGGAGGAAATGGGGGCAGCGTCATTCTGTCTGCCGGTGAAGGGTCGGGTGCAAGTGGTGCAGCAGGGGGGGATATAGAGATCATTTCAGGACTCTCTTCAGATACTTCTGGAACCTCTGGTCACTTTCTGTTGAGCACTGCCGACCCTGCAGCAACTGGTGATTCTGGAAGCTTCTCGATCATTTCAGGGAAAGCTACTGTTTCGCATTCAGGCTCTGTACTCATTAGCACAGGGAATGGCCTTGCAACAGCTGCAGCCGGTCATGTATCTATTCTGGCCGGATCCAGCTCCGCTGCGGCTGGTGGAAGTATTGTGATGTCAGTTGGAGACAGCAGTTCAGCAGCGGATGGCCAGTTCACACTGTTGGATGCTGGCGGGCAGTCTGTTGTGCAAATGAGCACAAGCAGCCTTGTGCTTCAGCAGAACACAATACACTTGCTCACAACCCAACAAGGCATGAAACTTGAATCTCACGACGGCACACAGATTCAATTGCTTGCCGGCTCCGCATCTGCAAGCAGTGGGGGTGACTTGATTGCATACGCAGGAGACCGCAGTTCTGCCGGGGTTGGTGGGTCTGTTTCAATTGTTGCAGGGCGCGCAAAATCTGCCTCTGGAACACAGACAGGAGGGCACGTAATGCTGTCGTCTGGTGCAGCAGTAAACTCAGCTTCATCAGTGGCTGGCCATTTATCAGTCATGGGTGGTTCTGGCATGGCCCAGGGAGGCTCTATCAAGATTGTTTCTGGCAGTGCAGCAACAAATGGGGTATCGGGCAATTTACTTTTATCAGTTTCTCCAACCACAGGAACTGGAGTTGCTGGGCAGTTCAGTTTAGTAGGAGGGAGTTCTGCAGCAGGCCAAGCGGGGAGTATTGTCCTGCTTCCAGGTACCGCAAGCTCAGGCACGAATGGCAGAGTTACGTTGAAATCTGCAAATGGCAGGGACCCTCTCATCATCTTCGATGATCAAATGTCCTTGAAGAGTGGAGCAGTTTCCTTGGAAACAGATGCCGACAATTTGAGTCTGCTGGCTCAGGAAGGGAAAACATTGCAGCTGTTCGGTGAGGACTCGGTCGCTGGACAAGGCGCACACGCTCATCTCCGATCTGGAAGTGGCGGAACCGCAGGGGCAATTTCAATTATTTCAGGCTCGGGAACGACTGCAGCAGGAGCAATCACGTTGAGTGCCGGTGGTGTGACGTCGGCAAGCAGCGCAGGAGGAAGCATTTTCTTGTCTGCCGGGGATTCATCAAACACGGTTGGAAGCCAAGGGGGGCATGTCGTCCTCGCCGGCGGAAAGTCCAGCTACAACAATGGACCAACTGGAACGGGGGGGCACATTTCACTGATGGGAGGTGAATCTACTGACAATGGTCAGGCAGGAACTATCAACTTGCATGCAGGGGTATGTTCCAATGCAGGCTTTGGCTGCACAGGAGGTGACATACAACTGTCTGCTGGAAAAGGATCTGCAGCTACCAACCATGGCAAATTGTTACTGGTGAGTGCCTCGGGCACAGTCGTACTGTCCAGTGATGCGGATGCATCTCGGTTGAAACTGTTTGAATCGCGAACAGATGTGCACGCTTCAACAGAGCTGAGACTGTACACTGATGATTCCAGTTCTACAACAGCTGGCCCAGTTTTCTTGAGTGCAGGAAACGGGCTTGTTAATCAAGCTGGTGGTGCCTTATCAATTCTGGCTGGGAAGGGTGTCTTGGCAGGTGGAAGCATCTCCGTGCTGGCAGGTGCGTCTTCATCCGAGAATGGCGGAGCCGTTACAATCGCAGGCGGGGAAACGCTTGCAGCCAAATCTGGTGGGAGTGTGTTCATCAAGGGGGGCTCAAGTGTCGCAGCAGGATCATCCGGAGGGCATGTCTCTATCCTGTCTGGCACTGGAATTGGGTCAGATGGTGATGTTGTGCTTCAAGCAAGTGGATCAGGCTCCACGAAAGTAGTTTCGTCTGGAGGACACGACACTTTGGTTGCTGATCCAAATGAAACTAAGTTAACAGGGCTTGCAGTTACTGTAGTTGCAACAAATGGCGAGGTCAGAATTCAAAATCAACTTGGCAAAAACATAGAGTTGGGCTTCTTGGGCAATTCAGCAGGGAGCATAAGTCTCACAGCTGGTGAAAGTGCCACGTCAGGTGGAGCAGTGTTTATTCGTGGGGGCACTTCAAATGCAGGAACAGCGGGAAATGTTGAACTGCAGCCAGGGGCTTCATCGAGCGGGGTGCGAGGAAATGTGATTGTACACTCGAGGGCTGCTGGCGGAGTGCCGGCTTTAACTATAAACTCGCTCGGTTCCACGTATACATCTGAGGTGTCTACAGTTGTGGCATCAGCACCAGGTCAACTGACCCTCGTGCGCTCTGGCCCTGCAGCTGTTGGGACTGGAGCAGGAGGCAATTTGCTTTTGTCTGCAGAGACTACCTCAGGGACCGGTGGCACTTTATCAGTTCTTGGAGGCGATGGTGCAACTGCAGGAAGTGTTGCTTTGAAGCCTGGCACTGGTACATCACCTGGCAGGCTGATACTGAGTGAAGCAAACGGAGCAACCGCAATTGACGTTTCTGTTGGTGTGACAACTTTGAATGCAA
>Ga0307982_1002252_pt1 | contig 15641 bp, 11 predicted proteins | sample OrgLakmetagen989_FD_201847 | JGI IMG/M metagenome (GOLD analysis project Ga0307982, IMG submission 201847) | Saline water microbial communities from Organic Lake, Antarctica - #989 | ecosystem: Environmental > Aquatic > Non-marine Saline and Alkaline > Saline | place: Antarctica: Organic Lake...
AGCTCGGGCAGTACAGGGAGGGTAAAGCCACTGGGTAAGAGCGCGGCTGTGAGCTGGCCCATAGTCACCATCGGCTCCACGCGGACCTTTTTGAAGATGCAATGATGACCGTGCACATGGCGTCAGTTTTTGAAGTTCTCAAGTGATAATCGAAACATACGTGGGCTACAAAGGCCACTAGAAAAGAATCCGTTCCAGGGCAAGAAGCATAGTCCTCGAGAACCATACCAGTTGTGCTGCGGCGTCGATCTCAAGCACGTCCAACAAATCTACGGGAAAAGGCAGCGGTGAAGCAAGGAGCAATTATTCGATGATGAGTAAACCATTGGAACTGTCTCGCGAGCCGGCGCACACGGAAAGCTCACCGCTTGGCATGGGGCTACAGTGTTCAATCTAAAAAAAGTATGAAAATATTACAGATTTACCGAGTTTAATTCGCGTGTAGTCCTTGCTGGTTTTGTACTTCCCAATGCGCAAGCTCATGGTTTGCCACCCGGGCCGAGCAGTGCACAGTTTCGTGTTGCGAGGGCCCGCTGCCCAATCCTTCACCTGTGCGAATAACGAAATGAAAAGCGGCAACGACAGTCGAGTGAAATTCGTGATTGTTAAAGCCACCATGAGATCAAGCTCGAACTCATTACGAAAATGCATCAATAGATAGAACACTGTCGCAAGAAACGAGAAACAAAGTAATGCGAACTACGTCCGTTTCAAAGTAGAAGGCAATGCATTTCCATCTGTAAGCTCTTGCCTGAGTGGAAATGGCTGCAACGCGCGCTGCATGCTTTTTTGCACCACCAAAGACCTTGCGCCTCAGCGTGCTGTATTCGCCTCGCAACCAAAGGTAAACCTAGCGGGCAGTGGAGCCATGCACATGTGTTGAGGTTGCAAGTCAGAAAGATACTCCACGCTTCTTCTAAATTAGTTTTAACTCCCAACCTCGAAGAGTGCCGAAAGTGGCAGAAGGAAGAAAAGGCAAAAGTAGCCCCGGTAGTGCGTCAAGATATACTCTAGCCATCCTGAGTCTGGGCCTCCTGGTCCTTTGAATGCTGCATCAGTAAGCAATGGGAACATCAGGTTAGGCATCACGTGAACGAAAAGCAACAGTGCAAAGTAGGGCAAAACTGTCCGTTGAGCGTAAGCCATTAGGAGCTCGAATTCATTAGACATGCATTCAAAAATTAAGCTCACAATCTCGAACCTTTTGCGGCATTTGTTGGAGGCGGGCTCATTGATGATGCACTGCGACAGATCGACATTATCATAGCAGTTAGTACAAGTACAAGTGAGATTATGTCTTAACTACTACTCGACGCATGACAAAAAAAAGCCTACCAGATATAGTTGTAGATCCTTGCTTCAAACGCAGGAGCTGATAATCGAGAAGAGAAGAAATCAGGAGAACGCCCGTCTGACTTAACCATAGAGTGCTAAGGCATCTCTATATATCTGTAGTTGCCACGTGGGTGGACGTCCGTCGTCAAGTCGAAAACACCTTCAAGACGACTTCATGACCACCCCCGTCGTGTACTAAGTCCTGTCACTTTGACCGAGGAACTCCGACCGGACACAGAACACAGACTTGGAATACAGGGAGATGACGATTCGAACCCACCAACAAAAAAAATCCCGACGTTTACGACGATGAGCTCAAGTGCAGAATTCGCTTCTGTCATTCCGCGGTTTCTACCTAGACCCGTACTTACTACTACAGTACCGTACCGTAATGCGAACCGGCACTTTCGTCTTTCGTCCCTCTCCTCGGTTTTTATCCGCGCTTTGGCAAAACAAGGCCGTGTATTTTGGATTTAGTGTACTTGCCGGCCATATAATCGAGAATATTCCCCGTCTTCAGGTTCGTCAGCTTGGATAAAGAGCTCTCTCTAGCTAGAGCTAGGGCACGCCGGATATAAGTCATAGCCGAACAGGCCCCGCATTTTTCAACGGGATTCCTCTTGAATCGGTTGTTTCACCTTTACCATTTGTTGCTGGGCATGTTGATTTTCCTTCGTTAAAAAAATACAGTTCGCGATAGTGTATTGTATCTATGTTTGAACAACTAAAAAAATACTCCTCTCTTTGTCTTCTCTGTACATGCACCCATCCCTTTTCTCACCTTATGTTCTGTCATACACTTGTTCACCGTAGACGTATTGCAGGATGCTCATGGTGAACAACAGAATGATCGCTGCGCTGGTGCTATTCCTCGCGTATATGCCTTTCGCCACTCTGGCGCAGCCATCTTACGTGCCCTCCCAACGCCCAACCGGTCGCCCCACCATCTTACCCAGCCAAGAGCCAACCCACGTGCCAACGAGGGTACCCACAATCAAGCCTTCGCCAGCGCCGACGGTGTTCCCTACGAGCGTGCCGTCTTCACCCACTCAAGTGCCGACGTACTCTCCTTCTCCGCTCCCCACGCCAAGGATGGACCCGATTGTGGGCCGCAACAATTTCTGCGCTCGGGCCGAAATAGACAATGCTTACCTCACCAACGGGATCAAGACGCTGCATCAACTAGCGTTCGCGCCCACAACCAGCCCAACGCCTGCGCCAACGAGCCCGCCTTCCCCCCTACCGATACCGTCGCCCACGCGGGCACCTACTTTCTCGCCGACCACAGTGGATGAAAACGCGGCTGCTACGGTGCGGCGGCTGCTGGCGAAACTCCCTGAGGACGAGAGATAAGAAAATCTGCGTTCTAAACGCAATTTTCTCCTTGAACCATTCCGTGCTTTCATTATTTTCTTCTCTTTCTATTTTTGTGTAATGTATCTCCCTATAATGCCATAAGGGATAAGAAAAAACTAGAAAACCAAGATCCAGACGCCGCGTCAGACGCTTGTCTGCTTTTTAAGGGATTTCGTTTCGTCTGAATTCATCGAAATTTGGGAAATTTCGTTGCGGCTCCCTGAATAGACGCAATGAGGTTCTCAGCGCAATTTCGCCGTATTTCGGTTTTGTGCTCTTTCTGACCTACTGCATACTGTAGAGTACAGAGTCAGCAGGTGGTGACGACAGCAGTCAACAGCGACGACGACAGCGGAAATATCAGCGACGAGAAACGAGGCCCAAGCGCGGCCATCCAGGGCTTATCTCAAAGCGACGCTTAAAGAAATTAGGCCTGTCGCAAGGAAGTTCCAAGTACCTTGGGAAGATAATGCGGCTCTGTCGCAAGGGGGGGGGGGGTACCCAGTTACTACCTTGCCTTCGTTCTGTGCCTTTTATGCCTTCGACCCCCCCTTCCTCCTCCAATTTTGGCTGCATATGGCTCCCTATAGAGTCTAGTGGGTTTCGGCAAACGAAATTTCGCAGATTTCGCCTCATCAGACGAAATCGAAACGAAATTTCGTAATATATCTCGATGGCCGCCGTAAAAAGCAGCCAAGCCTAGACGTATGTCTCTTGGAACTATTTTTTTATGTAGTAAAGTTTCTGAAGGAGGGAGAGGCAACACTCACCTCTGAAATCCCATTTATATTTGATAATAATGGCCGTTCATTTCTTATGCTTTGCGCATGCCAATCGCAAATGCAATTGGCTGTACTTAGAATTGAATTCATTATTGGTATATTTATCTCCTCTGGAGCCTCTAGCCTCTAGGTTCGTAGTACCGTAGGAAGACTCTGCAAGGTTCATTCGTCTGTAGGTGCGTTAAAATTTCTGATCTTCAGAATTCGGTTTCGTTGAAACTTCTTCTCTTTGCTATTCAAAATACATGAATGGTTAGCACATGTAGCACTTAATCTTAATCTTTGCGAGTCTCCGAGAGCTTGAGTGCGGTGAAAGCAGCACATTTATACTCGAGTATCTGAGAGTTAAGGTATTCTCACCGGGTGCTTGGGACTTTTCGTGAGTTTGCGCGAAGTTCGCGAAGCGGACAAGAAGGATAAGAAGTAGTTGAGGAATCAACATGTTTACTGCATTCATAAAAGTATTGGGGATACACACACGTTCATAATTTGGGTCGTTTGATTGACGTATTTTGACAAAAAAAATATGGAAGAAGATACAGCCGCTGCGCTGCTTGCTAGCGCTGGCCCCTTATCTATGCCCTATGCCCTGAAGCCCTGAACCCTAGCGAGCCAAACTTTTAAGTAAAATGGTTGGCTGGAATTTGCTGTGACTACTGAGGCTTCAGAAGTCGGGCAACAGTTTTAATCGAGTCGAGCCTGTCAAAGTGATCAAGTTAGTCCCACAATACTCCTTTCACTAGTTTCCGTGTCTCATAGCACACATTCATGTCTTTAGAATCTATCAAGAGCCCATATTCTTTCATCGAGAGATCAGTGCATGCTTTGAAGCACTATTAAGAGCTGAAGTGATGTACGAGGACTATTGCAGTCACAGTGAAAGGCATAGTTCTGATAGTAGTGTCGGAGAAGAATCAGATAGTAGTAACCACTCTAGTTCCAGTGATTACGATGTAGACCCTGTCGATGGCGAGTCTGAAACGAGCTATTCAAGTGAAGACGAGGACATGGCAGCTGCTAGTCTGAGAGATGAGGCTAGTGCCGCAGAACCTAAGGGTGGCGAAGATGGTGATGAGAAATTCCAAAACTTCCTGTCAAGGATGAGGACGCACTACAAGACCAATCACCGGCTGGAGAATAAGGAAGCAAAACGAGACTTTTACTTAAAGCGTTTGGACGAGAGTGCAAGTACACCAACGCGAACAGCAAGCGCGCACTCCGAAGGATCGAGCGAGGAAAGCGTCTCGTCCATAGGAGGTAGCGAGCCTGAAGAACAAGAAGAGGAAACGGAGTCTAACCCCCAGTGGCCTATAGCGCTCCTTGCGTCTGCGACCTCGTGCATCTCGACTTCATCACCCTCGATGATTGTGCTTCGCGCTGTAGCTACTGGTGCGGCGGGACTTCTAGGGAGCGTCGGCGCTGTAGGGCTTGCTCACCGCCTTGAGGTAATGTCCACGGCGCCACCCATTTCAGAGGACAACAACAACGATGATGACGACGATAGCGATGGCATCGAGGAGGACTACGTGAATTTGCAGCGACGTAGCAATCTCGGCATGGTACGCACTGCTAGTACCACGATGACATTCGTCATGATATGTAGACTGATCTTATTATTTTGCTAACATTGGATTTCAATTTGTTTACCCCAGATTCTCCTGTCAGGTGTGCTAAAATACCTTATACTATAAATATGAGGTCCACAAATCCACTCATTTATTTGTTCTACCAGATTACCCTAATTATTTTCAATGGTATCGTGCACAGTTGTCCGTCCGCCTCTTTGGTCGGATCCTTTCAGTTTTGAGCTTAGAAGATGCTGCCAGCATGGGCGCCTCGTGCGCAGCTTACCAAGGACTCGTTGCGACTCATGACATTTGGAAGGTGTGAGCTGAGTGCTACGGATACCCATTTGCCAAGGCGACATAGTTGCTACTATCTTTAAAGCGTTCCAATGTATTTTTACGCATAACCTAACTCATATAATTTCCATTATCTCTTCCATTGCCGGCGTTTACATGACAGGCAGCTTTTGAGCGTTGTTTCAGTGGTCGATTATGCATTCTAGAGGAAGAAGCCTCAAGTCGTTTCACGCAGCCGCAATGGCGGCGACTCTTTCTGCAGCGGGCAGTAATTGCGTATGCACACGTAGGAACACTCGATGATGATGACGAAGTCGATGAGGCTGCTTCTATAGCGGCTGTAACTCATGCTCCAAAAAAAGGCATTGTCGATGCATTGAACTGCTTGCAAGTTGCTAACCAAGTTCCTCCTGAAGGCCAAGGCAGCGTGCTTCACGTAAGCGCCACTGGATGGCCTCGCAGTTGCTTAGCTCCTGCCCTCAATGCACTCAAGGCTGCAGCTTTAGCGGCCACCCCTCAAACTGGAACCATCGACCAAGAAGACGATAGCAAAGTGGTTGAGAAAGATCGTAAGCATTATGACCAAGGCCGAGCAGACGATTGTTGCGTCAAACATGCCTGTTCCTTTCCACTACCTCATTTTGAGGGCTCAAATATTACCTCAACTTTCGGGTCGGCTACAGTCTTTGAAATGGAGACGGAACCTAGTGACGGAAGATCTCGATCAGACTTCCATGCACCACTGCTACCTCACCACGCCGCAGCCGTTTTGCTGGCAAGTGCTTTGATAAGTTGTGTTGAGAGCATTACAATTGGACACCATACCAATGCTATCATCTTCTGTCCCCACTTAATCGCCACAGTATAAATGCACCATTCATTCCTCATGATTCGCCTTGGCGATGGTGCGTAATTCCCACTTACAGGTGGTGGATCCTGCAGCGCCTCCCTCAGAACTACGCACCATTGCCAATTGGATCCATGCTTCATTTTTTCCGGTCATTCGGGGTCATGCTTCAAAAGTAGCCGAGTATGCGAAGGCAGGAACGACGCTTGACCAGACAAACCCTTCAACTCCTGGCGCTGACAGTACTGGTTTTAACCGAGCTCTTCTTATTCTAGCAACCTACCCTTCAAGTTCTTCAGTTACTATCTGTACCGTGGCGGATCCGGCTGAGGTTACCACACGTGTATCAATGCCCCCGGATCTGCCTCAAGGGGATGCGTCAATGCCGCTGTATTATCGGACTCCCCGAGAATTGGCCTTGGCACTGCAACTGCATGATCTTTGTGGTCGAGAATGGACTCATAGCGATGTCCTTCAAAAGCTACCCCATGACCGCCTCGCTGCAGCCAAATGTGCTGCTACTGGTTCAGTAAACGGTGGCGGTAGATCAGGCGGTATGCCTTGGAAATTACAACCTTGGACTCTACCTGTCAATAATCTAAGCGGAAAAGCTCGAGGATTAGAGTCAGCTCTGCGCTTCTTGGCTGAAGTCCCAGTTAGGCGGATGCGTTTTCGATCTAGCCCGGTCACGAATTCTGAAGACACTTCGAGAACTCTGAGTGAAACCGGGTCTGTGAAGTCCATGTCAACGTGATCGAGCAGAGATCTAATTATTGTCTAACAGGCAGCTAAAGGGGGGTCACTTTTCGAAAAAGTGGAAATTTTGCGCATTATTGGCCATTTCGCTTCATTGAAGCAATTTATTTATCATCCAATGCACAGATAAGCCGTATTTGGTATACCCAGTAGGGCCACGACGTAAAACCACGGAAATTTTTCTGTTGGGTACCATTATTTCTTTTTTGGTGCTCATCTAGCACAGCCAGTGCAGCTCGGCTGCACAGCGGATTTCGAGCGATTTTGGCCCTTTACGCCCCAAATTCAATAGAATATCGTGCTTCTTGGTATCGGGATTCCCCCTCGATATTGTCAAAATATCGGGCCACAGTGGTAAGTGGTAAGACCGTATGAGCTCAGTTAGGGGGAATCCCGTTTCGATTTGCGTATGCTATGGCCAATAAAGGTGATATTTCAGAAGTGACCCCTGTTTAGCTGCCAGTTGGTCTATTGGTGCTAATCACGACGAAGCTCGAAGCTCCCTTTAAACTCAGTTTCGAAAGTGCTTGTCTTGAATGTGACCTCTAAATATGAAACAAAGAAATTCTCGTTGTCGTGAAATTATTCATTCGAACTCATGTATAAGTATGATATTCTAAGGTAGAATAAATAAGGCAAGTAGCTTTCGCCCCTTCTGTTATATCTCTATCTGTTTGCGATATGCAGGTATGCAGGTGCAGTTACTTACCACTCTCTTCATACCCTCCCCTGGAAATTTGCACAAGAAAGAGGGGAATAGTACCGTCATGTCGACGATGCCAACTCATATCGCTCTAAATAGATGGCATGGGGCCTGGCAATGGGCATGAGCATTCCCAATTAGAATTAACTTTCAATTTTACTGGATGCCTAATTTAAAGGCGCCCATTTTAATTTTCCTCTGGACAGGTTGGACGTAAAACAGTTTATAAATTGTTTATTGTTTTTCGTTATATTGATGCCATGCTTATACGCCACAACCGAACGCTATCGTTCGTCCGTACGTTCTTTCGTCCACCCACGTCGCCATTGATTTTTATATCACTTATTGTCATCCGCGTGGGCTTGGGCTAAAGGCGTGGCCTTCTTTGTCTTCCTATCGTTATCATTATGTTTTCTAACGTGCATGCATGTGTTACAAGTAGAGAGTGCATCTTGGCACTTCGCATATGCTTAATGTCATGGATGGAACTTAGCACTACAATTCGTTTTGACCTTCCTCAGTACACAAAAATGTTACAAGTTTCACTTGAAAACTTCCACGTTGCTTGCTTAGCTCCGAAGGAGTTACATGGTTCCGACTTTTAGTATCTAAGAAGTTGTAATCACTCACTCTCGCGAACGTGGTTAAGCATATATTATTTGTCGTGTTCCGGGCATATAGCGCTATCCTCGACACTTCGACATGGCAATTGTCGAACGTTTTCGGGCTGCGTGCAGCAGCACCAGGGAACATCATCGCAAATGAAGACGTTGACATCCTACTCCGAAGGAAACCAGGAGCCATAGAGGATGCTACTGCATTATTGGTCTGTTCCTCTAGCCCTTCGCTCAGTCTAGAAAGGACTGACGCGGCGACGGGTGATTCGTTTTCCACTGATGGTCTTTCTAAAAAAGATACTACTTCAGCCACAATTGCTGTATTCCATAACACTGACGGATTATTTGTTCGTGGATTGCACCATGCGGGAACCACTTTGCTCTTCAAACTGTTCGCGCTGCACCCAGATGTCTCGCCCATTTCCTCTGGTAAGTACTTCCTCAGTTCCGAAATGCTACACCAACAGCTCTTTCAATGATGAAACCAGATCAGAATTCTTTGTCTATTACTCTATGCAAATTCAGGTATATGGGAAGATGAAGGCCAGCATCTTCAACACTCTTATCCTACCATGTCACAGCGCACACCAACTCAATGCAAAGGAGATGTATACCGCTGCCCTGCGCTGTGGAATAAGGGTGCCCTAAATAGTATTGGAGATGGCGCCCTGAAAGTTTGGAGTGAGCTCCGCAGATCATGGATGCCCTACGTGAAAAATACTACACGTCGCTTCTTTCTAGAAAAAGACCCTTAGGACCTAAGCGTCGGTTTCATCAATGGTACGAACACATTGATGTCTCTGAATGTCGTGATTTGCTTCTAAAACTATGCTGTCTTTGTATGAATCTACAGTCGTAGCGAGTCCCAAGAGCGTAATTGCGCTCATAATGAGGCACCCTTTTCAATGGTACTATAAGTTTGGCCATGATGCAAAGCAGAATCATAGGAAAGGTACTCATATTGGTTTGGTCGCACCACCGCATCAAGGCAAGCGAAAGAAGCGAAGCATCGAACCGAATTGTTTTATAGCTGGAGGTGAACTTTGTGCTCAATTGTGGCTAGATTTATTTGGTCGAGTTCTGGGCGATTTAGCGGCTATGTCTTCAAGTGAGTCGGGCCGCCTTTGGACAATGATTCGATTCGAAGCGCTCCTGACGTCGCCCCACCAAACTCTGCAAGAAACTCTCTTAGCGCTGGGCTTGGACGCAGATATATATCCTTATGCAAGCATCTCTCATTCGCAGACCTCATTACGTCGGCGACAGAGAATTCTTGGATACCGCGCCAGTGATATTATTGGCAATGAGACTGTTAAGGTTGACAAACGCTATTTTTGGCATGTTAAGGTCTTAGCGCCTGGTCAATCTCGCCACGTGGCTGATTGTCACATAGCTTATAACTCAAAAGAGAGCGCGTGTTGTCAGCTTGTCACTCTGGTGCAAGCCGTATTTGGTTACGATCTTGTTGCCTTTGACCAGAGCAATGTTACAGAGGCAGTATCCTTTTCTTCTGGTCCAACCCATAGAGTCAAGTTGGAAAATGCTCTATTAGAGCTGGGCCGAGCTGGCTTGAGTGATAAGCACTTTTTATTTTCCACAAGTAGCGCGCACGCGTCCTGCTTCAGTAAAACTGGGTGAAGGCACTAAATTACAACCAAAGAGAAGTACAAAAGACTCATACGGATGAAAAATCAATTGCAATGAGCAGTCAGTCTGCTAATGAAAATAAATTGAATTTTTTTCATGCAAGACGATTCCTAGATGAACACGTGATTGTAGGTTGGGAGGGAGTAATCTGTAGCAGAAAATATTTCGTAGGCTGTGGGCTATTGGGATGGGGTCGCGCTTGATTTGAACCGCAATTACAAGGCAATTATTATACATATACATCGCTAGTACTTTCTTGTAGGAGCAAATTCGAATTTCAGTGCGAATCTTTGTTCTCAGCAGCTAGCCCAGAGTATATTTTAATACTATAATTGTAGAGCGCTCGAGAAGATGCTCGAAAGTCAGGAATATTAGTATCTCCAAGGATTCGGCGGCAACAAGAACAAGCCGCGGACAGTGAAGTGGAGACAATTGATGCACTCCACACTCCAATCCCACAGCTCCTACCTCCTAATGCCTGATGATGGCCGAATAGAATATTTCCAAAAGCCTTCAAATAGAATGTATATCTCTTTAATGGTCCCTACACATTGGAGTTAGAACGATGCTAACACAGACGCGCAGATTTATTATTCCAAAACGGTCCTTATAGGCCCCTTCAAAGCACTTGCATAATGCTAGAAATTATGTCTAGAATATATTAGTCACAAAACAACTAGTTCTTGGGTAATATATACGCACTACGAAAAAATATATGTCAAGACCTGCAGTATCACCCGTGAGCTTCGCGTCGTATGTAACGCTAAATAGGGCCCGAATTACCCGCTGATCACCTGGAGAAACAGGTAGAGATAAAAAGGATGGGAGAACGAACTAAGGAGCTAATCAGGCACACATGCCCGAGTGACAATCTATGAGAGTTATGGTAGTGGTCCAAAGTGGCACGCTCCTCCGTGCTCTGAGAGTGCTGCTGAAAAGAGGAGTTCAGCCCGCAGAGGAGGGGACCACTGCGAAGTCTCCGTTGCTTTGCGATATGCAACAGGGCATTTAGTTGTAATTGGGGAGTATCAATAAGTAGACCAACCAGATTAAAAAGTATGCAGAAGTGTGAAGTTTTAAGTAATTGGAACTTTCCTATTGGAGCCAAATTGGAGCAGGGGAGGGCAGGATTAAGCAGTATAACTACTTTCTCAATCTGCAACAATTAAATGCTCCTTTTCGTATGAGCCCCCACTGGATTTCACTTGATAGTATAACTGCGCTTTGCAAGCGCACGATTTTATTTTTTTCCGGTTCGCACCATATATAATTGCGGTTTACTTGCTGCTCTAACTTTTACGGAAGCTAACAAGAGTGGTTCGCGCTATAATTATTGATCAAAGTTCAGACTTCTTTCATATAAAAAACTTAAAATTCCTCAAAAGGGTTTATTTCTACTTCCATTGAAATGTATAAGTGTACGAGACTCCGTTTTTAACTTTCCTCCGGGCAAGTCGGACTCCAAAGATTTTGCGCTGTAAATGGGCACCATTTATCCTTGGGCAGCGGCTAATCATTTCCATGCCATATTCAGCACTACCACAGGAGTAGGATACATGAATTGCGTGGCGGAAACGGTTAAGGCATAATATTTTCGATCCCATTACCTTATTTGAGATGCTTCGGCATACAAGGCTTCGATTGCAATTCCAATTGCGGCCAGACTCACTCAAAAGTTGCTCCAACTGATTTTGAAATTGTACGAGTCTTTAATAAAAAATTTTCGAGCATTCATGTGATTGTGATCATGGGCTCACTGTTATGCACTCCAATTTTGAAGGAAGCTGTCGCACACCGGAATCTTATAATGGGAGTATCACTGCTGCATTTTCAATCGCCTGTACGGCCGAGGAAATCGATCGGTGGAAGCCAAGGCCACGTTGCCCTGAAGTTTTGTCTGCATCATAAGCGCGGCCTTTAAGGATTTCTTCCATAAACCATAGCACCAGATATACTTAGTCATACAATATGAACTCGTTCATCGCTAGAACAAGTTATCCGCAAGATTCTCTCATAGAACAGACCTCGGCTGTATGTGTGTGCCAACTGCGGCCCTAAGCCGAGAGATGCGCAAGCAGCCATGGGCACTGCTACCAAGACCCACCAGCCCAAGACTAGCCATATGTGAGGGTCGAAGAAGCGACCAAGTGACCTAGTTCGGACAAGAACCAAAAAGAGAAGAACAAGGTGAGCAAATCAAAACACTTGAAGATCTAAAATATGCCTTATGTATGTGCATCATCACTATTGAAGGGTAGAGGCGCTATGCTCGACTAATATGCTCATAAATACTATTATAAGCCGCTGGCAGACTTCTTGCAGCCGAAAGGCGGTAAGTGAAGTATAAATTGAACGAAGCCAAAACAAAATAGCAAGCGTAGACACCTCATTACTCACGATGGCTGAGGTTGAAGTTTTGTCTCTTTCCTGGCGAGCGATGTTTCCGATCTTGCGAGAGACAGTACCTGTAAGTAGCGCGAATCAAGAAAAAAACACGAAAATTAAGTAGAAATCCTCCTCAAGTTTCATTTCCAATTAAAAGTCTTAACCTGGATGCCCACGAAATACATGAGAGTGGACCATAGAACCATTTGCAGGGCGCAGTTGAGACGCAACAAGGACGATGACATCGATTTTGCCCCTTGAAAGTCTAGCACTTCTCGTTCCTCATTACTACCGGAATGCATGGGTAAAGCAGCGTCTTTTCGCCGTCTTCCAGACATAAGTATTATGTAAAAATAGGTACACGCCAACGCACTTTTGTAGCTTTTGAACTATTTACGCAACCTCAAACGCTTTCTAAAATTTGATGATCGACAGCTATAAAGATCATTAGATTATTTCCCTGAAAAAATGTAAGCTGCATGCCAAACGGAGTGTTGAATTATTTTATCACTTTATCACTCATTTGCAGTGTCACAACTAGGAGAAGGGGTGGAGTGTTTATTGAAGCATCGCAGCGCAGCTCTGCAGTCGCGCAATCCACATTAAGTCACCTAAAGCCAGCTAGTCTACCTCGCAATACTACAGAGCAGCTCTAACTACTGTAGCTAGCAAGCTCTAAACTTTTACCGTACAGTACAGTACGCGGTGAAGAGTGAAGAAGAGGACGAGGACATGACACGACCAAAAAGACGCAAGAACACAAGATCGCATAAACCAACGATCTGTATTATTGTTCGGTCATTCGGCTTTTCTATCTAGTAGTCCCGCCGCAGTAAAATAAGCTTACAGCATCTAGCTCTCGACTGTCATAAAAGCGTGGAAACATGGCAGCTTTGATTTGCAAGAACATATGCCTCCCTTGTGAAATGTGTGGGAAGGCCATTGGAAAGACCTGCGAAGCTTGCGGCAAGGCATGCGACAAGTGCTGGTAATGAGCAACAGTTACATTGTCTTCTTTTACGAGCAGTACATGTCGCACCTTGCGATCAAGCTGTGAACAGCACTATTTTATTTACCGAGGTTGACAGCATGAAGCAAATGAATTATATTCCTCGTTTTGATCCCGTAATATTCGTTCGTTTTGTCAACGGTCAGCCAATGCTTCAGCGACGCATGCAAATCATGCTCCGATGTCTGCCAGTGCGAGTGCATTAACGAGTTCTGCGCGAAGCCATTCGCAGTGACCACTTCCGTGGCACTAGGGTTGAATGGTGTGCCGCTGCTTTTAGGCTTGTACTTTGGCGGCAGTGCGGCTGGTTCTGACTGCTCGCAGCTCGGAGTTTGGCTGCTCGTTCAAGCAGTGCTGTCTGCAGGCCACATGGCCATGTGTGTGTACTTCTTTCGTGTCATGCAGAAGCCGTACGATCTCAGTGATCCCAAGGATCGAAACCTCAACGCCCGTATCCAGCACTTGGTCAGTTCGACCGCTACTTCAAACTCCCGTTCTTTTCATTAGGGCCAATAATCACGATGGATCAAAAGCATACACATTCTATGCTAACATCGGCATGCGCGGATGCCCACTTTTTACCTAGGTAGCTAATTACTGGAAATTGATGCTAGTGCGCACCCCTTAGCAACAGTCCAGAATGTCGCTTCTATCTTTTCGAATTAATGAGTTTGCTCGTATTTGTTCCCGTAGGTATGCTACGACCCTGGTATGGCATGCTACATTCTGTGGGCAATCGTGCAGTTCGTTTGGCTGTGCCTTGCTCCGGTGTGGGTTGGCGAATACTCCGGCGATGATGGCGCCGCCAAAGACAGTGCATGTAGCACTGCAAGCGAAGTGGTGATTGTGCTCATGGCTATCAACTGGGCCTACCTCCTGATGGGGTTTTTGTTTTGCTTTTGCTCGTGGTGCTGCTCGTGCTGCGACGACACAGCTCAGAAGGTTAACCGTGACCTCGAGCAGGCCATGCAGCCGTCTAATTTGGTGTCGTCTTTTGGGTCCTCCATGCAAGCCCAATTCTTTGGTGGGCAGCGCAGGCAGCAGGGGCCAACCGTGGTTCAGGGTCGCCCTGTTCGCTAGGAAGGGCGTTATTTCTCTATTATTCACCTGAAATTAAGGAGAAGAGAAAGTGAAGGTATTGCGGTCGTACTATAGTGATGAACAGAGGCATGGAAAGTAATTCGTTTATTATGCTACCTGTTTTTGCGCCTGCGTGGAACTTATGATTGCTTATTGTGGGGGATAATGGCCGTCCATAGTTCTTTAAAAAATGTAAAGAATCATCACCCAAAGACTAAAGATAGAAGAGCTCTAAATCGGCAGGTCCACAGTTTATATCTGGCTAGGCGGTTACTGTGACTGGGCTTTTCCATTTGGCCACTTGAACTTTACTCGATTTGTGAGAGAACCGGAAGTGCGAGGGAAGAGAAAAGGAGAGGAAGATACCGCGCCCATTGCTAGTTACTAGCCGCAATACGTAATATTTCTACTGAGATTATCAATACGTATGTCCCAGTCAGACTTGCTCTAGAAGATTCATCAAATCACTGCTTTATGCTTCTTAATGTTGTTGTTTCTTTGCAATTGGGGAGTATAATCTAATCTAATCCAGTATATTCTTCTGGAATAGAAATTAGCTGTGGTATTTATGGGCTACTAGAGCGAATTAATTGGCGCGTTCCAGCTCGCATAATTCCCTTTCTTAAGCTACTTCGACTGTTATGAACTTTTGAGACAGGCCCCGAAGGGCCGGAATTAGATGGCTAACCGGTAGAGAAGAAAAGCAAAAGCAGCGCAAACTAAACCTAATATGCTAACCAGGCGCACGTGCCCGAGTGGCCGTGGAAGTGATGGTAGCAGTCCGAAGTGGCACGCTCCTCCATGCTATGAGAGTACAGCTCAAAAGAACTTTGTTATCGGAGCAGAAGGAAGGGTTCGCAGGACTCCAGACCATTCGCAGTAGCCTCGAAGTCGTGGGTTATTTGACACAAGCATCGAAGGGCCTGAATTAGGGGCTAACTACTAGAGTATTTCGTGAGGGCGTGGGATTGTTCGTCATCGTATTGAGCAGGTGGCAAGGTGGGTGGAGTTGGATGGTGGTGACCTCTTCGTTGTCGAGATCCGAGAAGCCGAGAAGGTGCCGTACTTTTTCCCTCCACTCCACTTCTCATCAGATGACTAGGCCCTTAACGGGGTGGCTACGCCAAATTCTGATAATTCCTTTCCGGATCAAATGCGTGCATAGTACGATCTGATCTATCGAGGGTACTACATTGGTCTGCATATAGTCTGTCTGAATGAACGACTGCTACTGAAGTGAGTGTAAACCTATGAAAAACATA
>Ga0307982_1002255_pt1 | contig 15623 bp, 17 predicted proteins | sample OrgLakmetagen989_FD_201847 | JGI IMG/M metagenome (GOLD analysis project Ga0307982, IMG submission 201847) | Saline water microbial communities from Organic Lake, Antarctica - #989 | ecosystem: Environmental > Aquatic > Non-marine Saline and Alkaline > Saline | place: Antarctica: Organic Lake...
CAGCTGCAGGGTGAGCACATTGGGGGTGCGGTGAATGGACATGCCTTTGACAGCTTGCACCTTTTGCTTGCAACCGTCACACCTCCAGGCATTCTGAGCATCCAACGTCTCTGACCGTGTGTAAGCTCTCAGAGCATGGACGACGTCCTTGGTGCGTTTTGAAACGTCAACGCTCAAATCCAAAAACGAATTGTATGTGTTGCTGGTGTAGTTGCATTTGGGGCAGCGCACTTGGTTGCGCAAATACCCCCCAAACACCCCATGGATGGCTGTGGTGTCGGCGCGGCGGCCGGGGGCGGTGTCAGGCACGCCAGCCACACGCAGCTCGCACTGGTGCAGCGATTCCAGCAAACACCGCAGGAACTCGTGAGAGTCCTCTTGGCGACCCAGGCGGAACTGACGACCCACTGCCCGCAGGAGACCTGCCATGCGTTTTGGGCTGAAGTACGGCCTTGTGGGAAGGCGGATCTTCAGCAGGGTGCGTTTCAAAGTGGAGCGCACTGTGTTGTGGGGGGCCGCTTGGGGTACATTGGGGTGGTCCCCTTCGTGCGCCAGCAGCTGGGTGAACATTGGCAGCGCAGCAAGGCACTGCAGTGTTGCATTCATGAAGCAGGTGTTCCCAAGGTTGCCGAGGCCGCTAGGGGGTGGAGTGACCGTTGCCCACTCGTGGTATCGCTGCAGGTCGCCCCATGATCCAAACACATGCAAACTGTGTGCAGGCATAGTTAACACCTGTGTAAGAATTCGTGCGGGCACGGCATGTTGAATGGTGACGCTGCAGGCGGCTGCGGCAGGCAGGACCCGCTGAACAGTGAGGCAGCACGCCACGCAGCATCACGAACCTCCACAGATGGACCGCCAGATGATCCAACAGTAGACCCACTGAGTGAAGAGCGCTGAAACTCCAGACTGCGCAAAGTTCCAGTGAATGAATGCTGACTGGCCAGCAGCAGCAAGCAATTTCCGCACTCACTGTTTTGGAAGCATGCCTGGCAACTTGCTGATGACATCCATTGCCGAAGAGTACAGAGCATTACGCCGAATATCGTGCTGATTGCTGGATTGCCCCCCTGCAGCCTGCTGAGTGAGTTGCTCCCGCTGCTGTCGGCGCTTCTTTTTGTTTTTGTTTTTTCGCTTCTTGCCTCCGCCGCCGAAGCCGCCGCCGCTGTGGCCGCCGCCATGGTGGCTGTGACCACCAAAATGCATGCCTGTGTAGTGTATGATGTTCAATATGGAAACAGGTGCAAAGGTGGCGTGATTGCTGGCTCTCTGGAAATAGACAGTTGGTCACCAAGCCAGCTGTGACAGAGACAACACCTGCCCCCGGCCGGAGCATGTCCACGGGGGGTCACAACCCCTGTGAGCGATCCAGCGAAGCAGGCAAGCTTGACAAAATGCACTGCCTTCTTCTTTTGTGAACTTCCTGGGCTTCTCTGATGGCGTCAGACTTGGGCAGCGTTTCCGGCGCGGGGGACATCTCCGCTGCTGCTGCCGGGGCGCAGTGGCACTGCCCCGCGGCGTCGCTGTTCCAAGCTCAGCATGGACAGGAGGTGGACGTGGTCATTGTGGGCGCAGGTGTGGCGGGCTTGGGTGCTGCACAGCGCCTTATGCGCTCACCTGAAACGCGCCGCCTCCGGGTAGTGGTGCTGGAAGCTGGACCGCACGTGGGCGGACGGCTGAGACAAGACAGAACATTCTTCGCTGACGGAACACCGTTGGACGTCGGCGCGGAGTTGGTACATGGAGCCAACAATGAGATGGTTCACCTTGCTGAGGCAGCTGGCACCAAGCTGCACCAGCTGTTCACTTGGAGTCAGGGCGACGGAGGCCCAAGCGAGGAACCTGCGCCGGATGGCAGTGTGGGGTACTATTGGCTTCCCTCTGAACAACGCATGGCACGATATGATGAGCTGCCCGACGCAATTGAACATATGCATGATACTCTGCACAGTATTGGCGACGAGGCACAGAGCATGTTTGATACACCGGAGGCGCTGGACAAAGCTCGGAATTTGGAACCAGGCAGTCAGGGCACAGTCATGCACCATCTTGCGTCAAAGCAAATCCAAGGAGACTCCCTCAAGCTTGCATCAGCAGGATTCGGAAATACAACTGGGGGCATTTTGGAAGAGTTGTCTCTTGAACGTATTGGCTCTTTTGAGCGGGCTTGGGGGAAAGACGGAGAAGAAGCCGATTACCGCATGGTTGGCGGCTATGCTCCTTTCTTGCGCTGGATCAGCACAGGCGTGCCAGTGTCAATCAACTCCCCAGTCACTGCTATAGACTGCTCAGCGGGCTCGGCAGGGGCGTTTCCAATTTCGGTTGTGTTTGAGCAGCGATGCCCTGCATGCGAGCGTCACGACATTGCGTCAGGAAGCTGCAGCACCACCACGCCAACCGCCGCCACAAGGGCAGACCCACACTGCGCTGTCATCCGCTGCAAAAGAGTCATTGTCACTATTCCGCCACCTGTTTTACGCTCTGGGTTTGTGAAGTTCCAGCCGCCGCTGAGCGACACTCGGTGCCAAGCGCTATCCCGCATTCAGCTTCGAAACGGCATCAAGGTGGCTCTGAAGTTCAAACGCCGCGTGTGGCCTACAGACTGCATGGGGCTGGTGTCTGGGGGCACTGTGTTCCCAGAGATGTGGATGAACAGCGTGGGGGGGCTTGGGGCAGTGGTGGCCCCCCCCCCGGTGGCAGAACATGCCCATGGCCTCCAAGGCTTGGCGAACGATCTGAAGAGCGGAGCGGTGCCCGCTGCACCTGTACAAAGCACTAGCATGGGGGCACCGCCGCCAGTGGAGGGGGCCCCTTTTCTGGTGATTGGTTTTGCCATGGGCCCCTTTGCTGACCGGCTGCTGCAGCTGCACCCAGATGAAGCTGTACGTGCGATGTTGCAGCAGCTCGCAACGATGTTCCACCAGCGTGTTCCGAGTGCAAGTACTGCCTTCACCCAGGCGTTCGTGTCTGGGCGTGTATACAGCTGGGCGCTGGATAAGTGGATCCAGGGGGCCTACACTTGCCCCAGCATACTGGAACACCCTGGAGACAGAACAGAACTGGCCAAGCCGCATGCGGATGGGCAGGTGCTGTTTGCAGGAGAGGCCGTTTCTGGGGCCAATGAGTCACTGGATTCTCCGTTGACTCTTCACGGCGCCCTGCGCACCGGCATTCACGCAGCCCAGACTGTGGCTGCCGCGCTTGGGACGCCCTCGACAGGGCCCACGGCGAAGTTGTGAGGGTGAACCAATGCTGTCTTGTGTGGATTTGATCAAAGTTGGATGGAGGAAGAGGTGTCTCGCGGCTAAGGCGTTATCCCCCCTCGACACACCAGCTGGCGGCGACTTGCCACGGCGAAGTGCAAGAAGTGAAGAATCCAGATGAAGTGCTGTTGTAGTTGGCGTCTTGCCCAGAGACCCAGGAGAAGATGAGGTGTTTGAGATTGGTCCAGGTGTCTTGGAGGAGGCTATGGTCTTGTTGTTGCCCCTATTGTCTTGTTGCTGTGCTGTCCCATGGGGGCTCGGTGAGGTACGCCATACTTGCCCCCCCCTCAAGGGCTCCACCCTGCTCAGCCTTTACAGCTGCCTCTGACATCGTGCCTCGAGAGGACAGTTGGTAAAGACAATTCACAACTTCAATTCACGTTCAGCGTTGTATTGGCTCGTGCTGGCTGCCATAAGGAGCGCTCTTCAAGCGTTGACATCGCTCGAGAATCACCAGCCATGACCCAGACAGCTGCTCAGAAGAAGCATGCAGGCACGGCTGCCTTCTTCACGTGTGTGTTTGGAATTTATGCATGTTATCTGACGTATGGTTATGTTCAAGAGGGCCTGTATGTCCCGCAAGAGGATGGCAGCCGCTTTACATTCACTTGGGTGCTGCTGGCTGCTCAGTGCTTTGTGAATGCTGGCGTTGGCATCGCGGCCCATTTCATCAGCATTGCCACTGGTGCAATTGATGCTCCTCCCAAAAACTCAGCATCACCTTGGTCTGCTTCATCTCAGTTTGGTAAGACACGCTCAATCTTTAGCTGTGTCAGCAGCGTATTTGTGTGGTCTAAATTCTCAAAATCCGCAACACGCTCAAAGAATTTCCTGCCTCAATGACCCTTTCCACGCACTTGCGCCATCCCTCGTACCATAATCTACAGGGTTTGCAACGATTGCGGCTACGTACTTGCTTGCTATGATGTGCAGCAATGAGGCCATCAAGTTTGTCAGGTGAGAGGCGAACTTCGTCACACGTGGCTCCACTTCTCAAGCGTACAGCTGTCATGAAGCCACCAGATCTGGGCAGGAAGAGCAAAGAATCCCAGATCTCGTGTCGATGCACTTCGACTCGCCAGCTTCTCTGTGCATTCTCACCTTTGCTCACGGATTCCTCTGTGCAGCTACCCTACCCAGGCCCTGGCCAAATCCTGCAAAATGATCCCAGGTACGAAACCCGCAGACATCAAACGCAGCCAATTTGACCAAGCACCATCCTTGTTCCGTGTGCAGTCATGCTGGCCCGCGTGTTCTACCTTGGAAAGCGGTACCACTGGGTGAAGTACGTTGCTGTGGTGGGCATGGCAGCTGGCATTGCAGTGTTCCAGCTGGCCCGCATCAAGCACAAGCCAACCGCCACAAAGCACGACCCCGAGGACGAGGATGCCAGTGGTGCCCTCACCATGATGGGTTACGGTCTTCTGTTCGCCTCCCTCGTATTCGATGCCGTCACAGGCCCCAGGCAGGAAGAGCTGCAGTCCACACTGCACACCTCATCCGTACTGTTTATGGCACTTCAGAACGTGTATGCGCTGCTGTTTGCTGTGATTGGGTCCCTGGTCACGCAGCAGCTGGGCCCCGCTGTGGCGTACCTTGCACAGCATCCCCACTTGAACTTGCAGCTGCTGCTGTTCTCAATCACCTCTGCACTGGGGCAGCTGTTCATCTTTTACACTGTGTTGAACTTTGACTCGCTGGTGCTCACCACCGTGACCACCACAAGAAAGTTCTTCACGATCCTGGTGTCTGTCATGGCTCACGGGCACGCACTGTCCCCTGTGCAGTGGGCAGCGGTGACCATGGTGTTTGGAGCCATTGGGCTGGACAAGTTCGGTCCGGGGTTCTTTGGTGCCAGCAAGGTCGCTGCGACCAAGCGCGACCCGCTGGAGCCGCACGCCGAAGAAACGCTTGAGGGGGACGAGCACGCAGGATACGTGGGGGAGGCACACGTGGCCACGCCCAAGGGGGGGGTGTCCCCCCGGGTAAAAGACAGCGACGCAAGCAGTGCAGACGACGGGCCTGCGCGGGGCCTGCGGGCACGCTGATTGTGTCTGCAGGGAGGGGAGACATGCTGTGGACACGACAGGCCCCCGTGGATGCCCTGCTTGGAATGTATAATTAACACGCGTAGTAACTAGTAACTACCCGAGCACAAAAGGGGGGGCATTGGTGTTGCAGCATAACCTACCACAGCAGGTACATAGCTGCCGTGTCCCCACACCCAGCCAGTGGGCAATACTCCTCTGCCCTTGCAGAGAAGGCGGTCGTCAGAACAGGTGAGTCAGAACAGATCATCCACGGTGTCGTTGGTAACAGCAGCACCTGCCGCAGTGCCCTGTAGTGCGATATCAGCGTCCTCCTCATCATCTGAGTCACCGAAGTGCACCACGACAAGGGGGGGCCCCGTGCGTGGCCGCTTGGGGGGGGACCTCACACCAAGCCCCCCAACTGCAGGAGAGGAGGTACCAGGTGCTGGCGCAGAGGCCAATGGAGACTGTCCACTTGCAGCGCTGAAATGGGCACTGCCGCCCCCCCTGCTGCTTGGTTGTTGGGAGGGGGGGACAGCACCCCCACCCATCTCTTGAGCTGCAGCTGCTGCTCCCGGTACATCTGCACTTCCACTGGCAGGCGGGGAAGCAGAAATATCCACTTGAAGTTGCACCTCTGGAAGTACTGTGAAGCTAATGAACACCTCTGATCCGTTTCCAGCAAGAACACGGTGCATGATGTTGAACACCCCAGCGGTGTTCACGCGGATGTACGCCTCGGTTGCACTTCCAAGTGCCCTCGTTGCAGCTATAAGAGCGGAAGCTGGAACAGACACCGAAATAGGCGCCTTGCAATCAAATGACAGGAACACATCGCTGGCCTGGTTCATGTCTACAGCCACGGTGTTCGTGTCTGAAGCTCCAATCAAGCGCACATTGGGGGCACTGTCTTGAACATCTAGGGACACCGACGCCAAGCCAGGCAGAACAAGCACCTCCCCCAGAGCCTCCTGCAATACAGAGCTAGAGATGCTCATGGAACACACAGCGGCCTGTTCCCGGAACACGGCCAGCAAGTCCACCTCGTCACTGGGGTCGGCTGTGGCAAGCTCCACCTCAGTGACTACGCCACCCTCCTCCAGCAGCATGCGGAGGATACTGCAACCATGAACATAGCGTAAATGAGTGCGTGTGCCATTGTGGCACTCTGTGGCATTTAGGCTTGGGCGACTCACCAGTCTGTGGAAGAGTAACTCAGCTGGCAGTGGGTTGTGGCCAATGCCGCAACGCCGAATATCTGCAGGCATTCCAGCAGAAGGTGCAGATTTACCTTGAACTCGATCTGTGCAGCAAGTCCGTGAATATGCCTGCGGTGGGTCTGTGCGCTCATTCACTCACCTGCTTCGAATCCATCTGCAGAGGCACCCGCAACTCGCTCAAAATGTCGGCCTGCAAGTGACCAAACACGGTGAATAATAAATGTGAATGACATGTAGATAATGCCTGAGCTGCTATGTTCGAACGGGTTACTGCACGCACTGTGATATATGCCACGCCCAGAAGATTTTTTGAAGCAGTCTCCACGCTGAACCTGAGTGCAGAGTCCGACACCACAACACATGCAAATTGGTCCCGCTTGCCGGTTGCTAAGGATTGAAGCATGTGCACAACTGTCTTGGCGTCCTCGAAAGAGGCAGAAAACGTGCCAGGGTCGCTGCAAGTAACATTGGCCGAAGCAGCACTGGCTTGTAAGCCCTGTCCTCTGTCGACCCCGTTCTCAGAACTTGACGCGGCATGGGATGCAGACTCATCCAGGAGACTGTGCCTGGCACCACTTGAGTTCATATCCCAATCGAACTTTACGAAATTGTTTGCTGAGAGATCTGTGAGCGGGCTTTGGTAGAGGCGAGCATACGCTGAGAAAAGTCTCAAAACTCAAATACCACATCCGCGGTGAGGTACTCTTGATGCGATACGATTTGTGAAGAAGCCAATTATGGGACTCGTGGACTACTTCATGAATATGTTTGTCCTGTCAATCAACTCTCACACCCTGCAGCTCCCATTGATGGCGTGGGGGCTTTGCACCGATGTGGCAGTCGAGCAACTCAGGCACACAACCTGAGCAACATCCCCGAACACACGCTCAAACCTGCCACCCAACTTGAACGCTTGTTTATATTGCGCTGTTCAAGTGCAATATTATCGTTGCAGTCATCAAATGCATTTCTTCAGCTGCGCTGCCCGGCCCGCACACAGCACTGCCGGCGGCTTAGTCAGTGCGCGCCTTCTTGGCATCGCCAGATGCAGCCTCCTCGGTGTGTCCAGCGCCGAAGAAGACCTTGGACGCGCCCACCTCGGGCTTGATGGTGGCCTTGCCGGGCTTCCAGTTGGCAGGGCACACCTCACCGTGCTCCTCCACAAACTGAAACGCCTGGACCAAGCGAAGCGTCTCGTCCACGGAGCGGCCCACGGGCAGGTCGTTCACGGTGATTTGGCGCAAGTTACCCTTGGGGTCGATGATAAACAGGCCACGGTATGCGACGCCCTTGTCGCCGCCATCCTCCACCTCAATTCCGTAAGCGCGGGTCACGTCATGTGACTTGTCGGACAGCAAAGTCAGGTCCATGGGACCAAGGCCGCCCTCCTTGCGGGACTTCTGGGTCCATGCCAAATGGGTGAAGTGGGAGTCAATGCTGCAAGTGCACCAACGTGAGCAGGGATGACGGCGCAGTGATGTCGTGCCAGATGAGCAATTGCGGAATATGGCAGCAGTACACAAAGCCTTACCTGACGCCAATCACCTCGGCACCAATCGCGCGGAACTCATCCAAGCGGTCGTTGTACGCGCAGATTTCAGTAGGGCACTGCAAGACGATGAATGTGCTCCGGATGCGGCAAGCAATCACAAAGTTCCACCGAAGTCGACACCAAGCGCAGCACAAGCACTCACCACGAATGTGAAGTCCATGGGGTAGAAAAACAACACGACCCACTTGCCCTCATAGTCGGCCAGTTTGATGTCCTTGAACTCGCCGTTCACAAGAGCAGTGCCTGAATACAGAAGATGCTTTGAGTCAGAATCAAGTATTGCTCACATCACACCAACACGCCAACAAAGCCGAGGTGCTCATCGTGGCACAAGCCATCGGAATCAACATATCTTCGTGCACAAGAGCAACTTACCAGCAAATGCAGGTGCAGGCTTGTTCAGCTTGGGGATGGAGTTAGTGGCAGCCATGACGCTTGACAGGAATGTTAGTGTGCACACGAGTAGAAAGCGAAGCGCAGCTTGCAACTGCATATTGATCGCAAAGAATAAATAATTTGATGGTTGAAAACATTACATGATTTAGACTCATACGTGCTAGTGTCTCATGAAGCATTCGTACGGGGGGTCTGTACCGGGCAGGAAGCCTCCACAGAATTCCGCGTGCCGCTCAGCAGCAGATCCCATGCAGTCTGCAGCTGGTCCCTCTGCGGAGAAAGCTGTCGCAAGCTATGCTGACCAATTTCAGTATAGTGTTTGCATGGGCATGGCTGAGAGCCGGGTCGCGCATGCGTGCATCCCCAAAACCATACCATAGCAATGCACACACACTTCCCTGGCTGTCCATTACAAAAACCCCAGTACTGAGCCACAGACAGGCCCAGGGGTGTGATGTCTTTCACCTGGTGCAGCACATGTAGTGCTGCTGGGCCATACTTTCAAGCTAGGCGCAGACGTTACACCCAGGAACCCAACGCATTGTCCAAATCGGCGGTGAACACCCCACCCCGTACGCAAAGTCGCAGTGCAGGTCGCCGTACTCGGAATATGCAGCCTCGGGCCCCTTCCCCACTCACATACACAATGGAGATGTCCCGCTCCTCATCCCTGCTTGGCTCGCCTTTTCCTCCCCTCGGCATGGTTTGCCCTGTATCACCAGGAGGGCAGCTGCGGGGCTGGCTGGACGGCTGCGCCACGATGCGTAACTTGCTGCTGTCCCCTGGATGGTCCTCCAACGTCGTCACGATGCGCTGAAGACAGCCCAGCAACTCCAACCAAAAGTTGGCATGCGTGTGGCTTGCCTGTTGTCCAGCCACTGCCCAGCGAGTCGGGTAGCTCAGTCGCGGTCTTATCATGTGCGATCCCCCTGCGGCCACCCTTGTGCCGTGCTGTGAGCATTTCAGGCTCAGTCAAATGAGCAATGCTCTTCAGAGATTGATTCAAGTTGCTGTAGTCCTTTCCGGCTGAATGCGAGCGCCCAGGGGGGGTCAAAGGGGGGTACTGTAGGCGTGTGCAGGCTACTAACTACGTTGGACAGGTGTGCACCTCCACGTGCACCTGGTAATTGACTTCCGCGGACTGTATAGCCCCCCACAAAGATTGCAGTGTACCGAAAACAATTATCAAAGCATGTGCATTTACTCTCGAGGGCCCTGTCGAGGGCTCACCCCTGTGATGATCAACGGCATCAACCGTTCACACCAGCAGCCTCATCGACGACTGCCTGAGGTGTGTCCACGTGCCGCCGCCGCTGCTGCAGCCTGCTTCACCTTCGCCTGCTCCTGCTGCTCCGCGGCAGTCATGGTGGGCCCATTCCCCGCAGTGTCCGCAGCCAGCTGCTGCAGCCGTGCGCCCCGCTTCCGGTCAGCCAGCAAATTGCTCAGCCGTTTCAAGCTGCGGCGGTCCACAATGGCGTTGGCGCCCACCCCCCCTCCTAGCACACGGGCCACACCAGAGCCCCCCCCTCCACCAGCGCCGAAGGCCCCCTCCTCGGCATCGCTGTCTTCCTCGTCACCGTACCCCCCGGTGTTCATCCCAGGCGCGTCCAGAGCCCCCTGCCGCCCCAGGCGCTGCAGGGCAATGGTGGAGGCACTGGGCCCACTCTCCGCGGGCGCTGGGGCCACCCGGACATTCTCCGCATCAGTGTTGGGTGGCAGCGGCACCCCCGAGGACCACAGCGCCGCACCAGCACTGCCAATTCCGCCGGGGCTGCCGGGGGAGGAGGCACGCGCGGAGGGCCCAGCCCCCAGCGCAGCAGCCGACAAACCCCCCCTTGACGCCCGAAACAGGGACGAGTACAGGCTGCCGGGAGTGACCCCCCCCTCCCCCTTGCTCTCGGACTTGCCGTCCCCGCTGGCGCCGGAGTCACTGCTGGTCTCCATGGCGCGCTTCGTGGCAGCTGACTCCTCCAACTCCACCACGCCAGCCAGGTGCGCCAGCAGCTTGCTGACTCGTGACTCCACCTGGTTCAACGCCAAATCCAGACGGTTTGCAGGCAGCAGTGTGGCCAGACTGGCAGACATGCCAAGCCCCTGAGCTGACACTGCCTGGTGCATGGCGCCTTCAGAGGAGGAATGCAGTTGAAGGCCGACTTGTGCCGCGGCAGCAGCCTCACGGGCGGAGCTGCTCTGTTCTGCTTGAGCCTGAAGTGTTCCGACCACGTCATGCAGAGCAGCCGCAACGCCCGCATCCACACTGTTTTCCTGTCTGCTGCGTGTTCCGTGTGTGGACTCTTCGTGTTTGGCGTCTGCCACCACCAGCTTGTGCAACAGCTTGGCAGTAGCGGCCCGGCATTCCTCAAGCGTTACGTTCACCCTGTGGAAGCGCTCCTTGGCGTCGCCACACTTGCGCTTGGACTCGGTCACCTGCCTGTTCAGGTCTTCCACTTGTGAGAACAGTGTTCGGTCTTCGCCCTCCAGGCCCCCTTCAGTCTCCACCTCGTCTAGACGCCACCGCAGGGCCTTCTGTTCTCGTTGCAGTGCCTCGATGCGGGAACGCGCAGCATCAGCAGAAGCGTTCAGACTGGCCTGGGTGTCGGCACGCTGCAGGAACTTAGATACAATTGCCCGCACGTCGCTAAGACCGGTGGCAGCCCGAATGCGCTGGAAGGCGCCCTCCAGCTTGTCTGTTCTGCGCTGATCCTCGCGCAATTTCCGCAGCAGCATGTTGCTGTACACCTTGCGCACCAAGAATAGCTCCTTCATGCGTTCTTCCTGTGCCTCGTCCAGATCTCGGCTTGGTTTGCCCAGAGTTGTCACGCGCTGCTGGGCTCGGTCCGTGAAATGGGCACGCGAGGCGGCTTGCATCTTCATTGTGTGTTCCACAGATGCAATCTTTTCGGCACGAGCATCACGAGCATGTTCGAGGCGAGCGCGGAGTTGCATCACCAAAGTTTCCGCCCGAGTGGCTTTGTTCTTGCTGCTTGTGTTGCGCAGCGTCGTGTCCTTGAGCAATTTCTCCAGGTCCACCTGCTGCTTCTTCAAGCTGCGCAGCTCCAATTGCATGTCGGTTTTTTCGTTCTTGAGGCGTTCTTGCATGAACAAGTACATGTCTCTGGCCCGCAGAGTGTCTTCGTAGTTCAAACGAGCGTCTTCTCTCTCTTCGTCTGTTGAGTGAATGGCCTGCACCTCTTGGTGGGCTTTGCTGCGCCGGGCGGCATCAGCAGCCATCACGCGCTCGATGCGGGAGAGCTCATCAGCAACCTGCAAAATACAGTGTGTTGGTGCTTTTTTTTGGCAGATGCAAAGTGCATGGGCGACACAGCGCCTGGTGGCGATGATGGTCGCTCAGCGACCTGGGCCGCCGCAGCTTCTTGCGCTAAACAACAATGAAATGGTCTCGAAAACGTACCTGGGTCATGGCCCTCTGGCGTTGTTTGTTCGCCATGCGCAGCTCATCATACTCCTTGCGCAGTTTCTGGGTGAGCTTGTCGGTTTGCTCCAAGTTGCTAGCTTCCCAATCAGCCAAGTGCGCATTCATGCGCGCTTCAGACTTGTGGGTGGCTTCTGCAAGGCTGCCCCCAAGTGCAATTGGTTTACCATCCAGCCCCACAGGGCGCTCCACGTCCCAAATGTTCATCGCTGCGGCGCTGGTGGCTGCCCTGCCACCTCGGGGCGAAAGCGAAACGCCACCGGCACGCCGCTGTCCGCCAACGGCACCTTCAGCGATAGACACATGGGGGCGACCAGCAGGGTCGTATCCACCAGATTGACGGCCTGCATAATGATTCATCGTGAGATGCTTTCAACAGACGGCGCTTGAGGGCTTTGAGCATGGTTACAAGAGCAAACACAAAAACGCCCCCGGCCAGCAGCCCAACAGGCGCGCAGACACAGGGCATGTGGAAAAAGTTACAAAAGTGCACGCACCATGAGGCTGATCCCTTCCATTGTACATGCGCGCAGTTGCACTGCCCCCATGCGGCTGCTGGGCGGAACGATAGCCTTGCGCTGAGGTAACTACATCACCCCGAACTGAGCTGCCGCCCAGCGGGCCAATGGGGGGCACCACGCCGCCTTGCCCTGAATACTCGCCCGATTGGTCGTCATATGGTAATGCTTCGCCAGTTGGAGCACCTGGACTACCCCAGGCTGCCCTGGCGCCCAGAGGAGGAGCCGCCATGGCTGGTGCTGATAGTCGCGGTGCGACCTGCGAGCGCTCTTCACGCCTCTCTCGAATGCGCATGCAGTTGGGCAGCATGTACATAAAAAACGTGGTGCGTTTTGAATTTGTCAGCTCCAATGAGTTCCGGGGCTTTGGCGTGGCACTGCACTGCGCGAGTGACAGCCACCCCCCCAAACACCCCCTGGACTGGTGAAGCTGGACATCATCATTGCACGCTTGTAGCCCCCAATGCGCATTGAACCTACTGTCAATGGACTATCCTGACCTGTCAGGGGCCTACTGCCAGGCTCGGTGTCCCCAGGTCTCCGGCAGGGGGCAGGGGTGTTTGGAGCTGTTGGGCGATGCTCTTCACAGCCCCCAGGAGGGGGGGCAGTAGGACGCGAGGTGTCCTGGACAACACCTTGAAATCATACTTAAGTGCAGCAGAGACGAACGCAGGCGGGGATGTTGTGCAGCCTTGTCGTGCAACTGCTATGTGAGCCGCGATGTCAAAGCGACCCTGAGCGGCTTACGGAAGTTGAAACGCCCGATGAGTGGTGGGGAATATTTGCAACATGCCTGTACTAACAGTGGTTGTTTGCTTTCCCGCATTCGCGACAGTGGCGGCTGGATTCGAGACAGTGCAGTCTTGGATGATGCGATGACGATCGCTAAAATGCCGTTTGTGACTTCCCCTGACCTGGATGTGCCAGGCATAGTACGATCTGACTACTGTGGCACAGACATGCATTCACATCAGGCATATCGATCATGGTGCCCGCTTACAACCGTGCTTTTCTGGGCGCAGCACAGCTTAGGTAAAGGGCGTACCTTTCCTTTCAGGGCTGTGAACATTTATCTGCCCTTGATACTGGTCTTGTATCATTTGCGTGGTTCGACCAGCTAGCATCGCTATCATACCCACAGAATCTGGCCAGAACAGGGTCATCATAATAAATAATCGCTGCAGCTGTGGCTTGCTTGGCAGCAGCACACCCCCTCCATGTTGACACCTATGCCCTGAGCGTAGGCCAATGCGACACCTTATGCGCGATCATTGTAGTCATCGCTGTGATGCTACGCACCCGTTCATTGGGCCGAGACCTTACTGAAGGGGTGGACGCCCCCTGGGCTTGGGCTGGGGGGTTCTTGGCCCAAGCATTGGATTCACGGTGCTATGCGTCCTGGCATGCTCCGCCAAAGAAATCCGAGCAATGCTTATTCCTGTTCTTCGCTGTATTGATGCAGTAGTGATGGTCCTGCCGCACATACTGCAGACTGGGGGCGCTCTTCGCACCTTGGATAACAGCAAGTACTGCATTAGATCTGCTGTGCAAGTATGCATGTGAGGGGCTTGATGTACGTCCGTCTCCGTGTAGTGTAGCCAGGCGCACCAAACATGCCTCGGTCGTCGAACCTACTGGCTCGCCACTCTGACTGGTTTGTCCGCACGCTCACCCTGTGGTGGGCAGCAGCATGGCACTTCACTTCAGTGGCTGCCCCCACATCAATCATCTTCGACTGAGGGGACACTTGCATCGAGCTGATCGCGGCACTAAATGACTCCAGGAATATCACCACACTGGTGTTCCTTTGTGTATCTATTTCACTGTCGGTGCTGCTCTGGCGACATGGGCTTGAATGGGCGACTGTTGACCCGAAAGCCCCGGACATAACCTGCACAAATGCGCTCAAGAAAGTCCCAGCAAGTAATGCCACTGTTTCTCAGATGGACAACTCCCGATCTGGTGCGGCTAATGGGCTGAGTGGGCACCTCGTCTTGGCGGCAGCAAGTTGCCTTGCAATCAGTGTCACGACTTACGTATACCTTCCAGCCAGCAACCTGTTCTTCACAGTGGGCTCTGTGATTGCCGAGCGCATCATGTTGCTGCCCAGCTTGGGGGTGCTGGGGGCATCGGTGGTTGCTGCGACTGCCTGGCAAGCCAAAGCAACGCTATCAGGCAAGGACCCCTGTCAGTCTGGCCAGAGGGCCTCCGCGGTGACATGGAACAACACCTGGCGACTAGTGCCTCCTCTTGCCGCAGCTGCATGTGTAGTGATGATGCACAGCAGTATGTCTTACCACAGCCCATGGGAGTCCCAGTCAGCAGGCGTCGAAGGTGGGTTTGGGAGTGTCCAAGCAGCTGAAAAGCCTGGGTGAGTGCCGCAGCCCAGCCGGACATGCAGGGCTTCAAGTGGGTCACTTTTGCCCAGGCTGGAACACGAGGCTGCTTCAGTGATGCCGGATGGATGCAGGAATGCGTCACAGAGCGAGTGGCTTGGCTCGCTTGAGCCGCACGCAGCCTGTCAAAGCCCCCCACAAACTGTAGTGGACAGGGTGAGCAGAGATGCCATTCCTATGTGCATGACATTTCACAGCCACGACCTGTGGATGATATCATGCGCCTACAGGGGTTCTGTCAGCTGAGTGCTTTGGCTCTGCCTGGGGTTGAAGTAAGCAAATACGGTGCGCACGTCAACACAGCTGTGCCATCACAGGCACCCGTGTTCATCTCCATGCCGTATGACTCAATGAGTAGAGCTGAGCGCTTTGCTTGCGCTGCAGCTCTAGCACCGGACAACCTGGCACCGTTGTTCATGCTTACAGCATACGCCAGCGACTTTGCATCCAAACAGCACCAGCCCATTGACCTCGCAGGAGTGTACACCTTCATGCAAGACACATTTGATGTCAGATACAAACTAGGACATGTGAGCAACGAAATGAGGGAAGAGTACTCAAACGCATTGCATATTACACGGCAGTTGGCACTCACGAAGCTGTCCAACAGCGGCTTCGGGAAGCAGCCTGCCGACAGGGCATACCTGGAGGAGCTGAGACAACGGTACAGGATGTTGGCTCAGCATGCACCAGCCAGCATGCTGAACCTTTTTGCACAAACTGCTAAACCAGAGGACGCCTGGCTGTACTCAACACGCGTAAGTGCACAAAAAGATCTGTACGGATTGCAGCCAAGCTTGACCCTCCCGATTTCC
>Ga0307982_1002256_pt1 | contig 15616 bp, 22 predicted proteins | sample OrgLakmetagen989_FD_201847 | JGI IMG/M metagenome (GOLD analysis project Ga0307982, IMG submission 201847) | Saline water microbial communities from Organic Lake, Antarctica - #989 | ecosystem: Environmental > Aquatic > Non-marine Saline and Alkaline > Saline | place: Antarctica: Organic Lake...
TGTTTTTTTTTTTTTTTTTTTTTTTTTTTTTAGTTGGACTAGGCGGCGCTACGAAGCCGCGAATGCATGTTATTCTTCATCATTTCAATGGATTCTAGCGATCAAGGGCTCTATCCAAGCGCCTCGGCGTGGGCTACAACATGTGCAAGCTAGAGCGAAATGACAAACCTCATCTAGATTCGGGTTCCTAATGAGGTAGCCCACACTTACCTCATTTGTCACGCCGTGAGTGTAGTAGTGGATGCAATAATTGAACAAACGCCCCTGCGGGGCAAATGTGCGAAGGTCTTTGATGAGAATCTCGCGCGATTTCACTTCCTGCGTTGCATGGGAGAGGCCATGTGGGCTAGGAAGCCGAGAAGGAAAACAATAGAGCTGAGGTGTTTGAGTTCCTGAGTTGCCACAGAAATGATTTAATTGCAACGGTCCAAACTCTGGCCCGCTCTTTGCTCTTTATTACTCCATCACTCCTCATCTCTGTCTCCGGCTTCGGCTTTCCGTGTTCTAAGCCTGTGGAGCTCCTTATTTTCAAGGTGACGTGAAGGCAAAAACCAAATACGCACGAAAAATTATAAACGGCGAGGATATATAACAAATAATGCGTGAAATTGTGGATTGAAAATCAAAGAGCTTAAGCTTAAACATTCAACAGGACACTCAGCCCAGTCAGACTTGTTCTGGAGGATTTATTAAAACGCAGGGTCATGCTTTTTGTTGTTGTTTCTTTGCAATTGAAGAGCATAATCCAATCTAATCTAATCAGGCACTTCTGATTACCAAGCGGAAAATGCTGCGCCTTGTTATGCCGATCAAAGATCCTAGCATGTGGAGGCAGCAGAGCGAGCGCTGATGTCCCTGCCGTATACCGATATTATACCGCATACTCGTGTTCTAGGAAGGCGATATTTCCCCTCTTCTGCGTTTGAACCAGCTCAGGCGGCTCGGAACTTTGGAGTTACGCCTACTTTGGGGCATAGCTGCCTCTGCCCCAACTGTACTTCGACGGCGGTGCTCTATCCAAAAGCGAAGATATTCACAGACGCGGAAGCAGGTTGCGTTGAGGGTCATGCTGATGCAAAAGTAAGGGACTTGCCCAGACCACCCAATCGGCAAGTTGTTCTGCTTGCTGTAGGCCGGTGACGGCGAAGGTCGGCATAAGCCATAGGCAATACCCGAAACGGCTAATATCACACATGCCCTGAGAATACCAACAAGCAAGAGGAAACCCGAAAGAGAAAAAGAAAAACAATGTAAGTGCAAGCCTAGGACAAAAGATTGTAGACATAAGAGTACTGCTGTATTGTAGCTGCATCAACACAAGTAGTAAGTCCATTTATTCGCACCAAACAATGAAGTGCGCCATGCTTCGAATTTGTGCCGCTACCGCCAATAAATTTGCTGCGGCTGAGTAAGACCCCTGCGCAGAGTCGAAGCTATCACCTGCAGTTTGCAAGCGCTTTTGCAGGAGACGGCAGATACAACTCAGTTGAAACCTTAACCGCTCCAGAGACGAGTTGATTACAGACCTAGGCACGCGTTCGGGAAGATGCGCATCCTCTGAGCCATCCACGGAGTTGTCCTCAACATCAGCAATGCTTGCTAAAGGATCGCCGTTGTTCATGCTCCAGATTACTTTGCTTTCATGTGAAATTTCACTGGCGAATATTTCGCGTGTGCTACAAGCAACTACATTGTCATCAGTCTCTTGGCCACCCCCAGGATTGCCATCAATACTGTTATGCCTGCCTCGTTGATTTCTCTTGACTCGACGGTATCGGCTATTCATATATATCACTTTATGAAACTGCCTATTCTTTTTCTCGTGGTGTTTATCGCCGCTCCCACTGTTGATCCCAATCTCATGGCCTTTCTTTTTGCGCGCAATTCTAACTCCTTTCATCGGTCGAGAGCGCGGGCCTTCGAATGATAGTGCCCCTGAGCCTAACGACAAGAGACTTGCCATTCGAGTACCCGCTACAGCATAAGACACTCCGACCACCAGGCAGCCCACACTCATTGCGATCGAGACGTTAAAAGGTGAAAAGTACAGGCTCATGATAGCGACGGAAAGTGCAAACAAGCTCAATGCTATCACTCCCACAACACCTGCTGTGCGTCTGATACACCGCACTAGACAATTAGAACCTCGCTTACTTGAAAACTTGCATTGTTGGTGCCTTACATGAGCAGCTTGCCCACAACATGCGCCGATAAGTAAAGCACTTTTTTGCTGCGATAACTCGGGCGTAGGTGATATAGGCATAACTTTTCTCGCCATACTATCCCAAATAGATGAAATATTTAACGTCGCACAATTGAAGAAAAGTTGGCCAAGCGCAACCGAGGGATACAACAATTCGCGAACAAAGATGCGGCTATTGTCCAAACCAGCAATCATGAGGCCCATTCCAATCGCGTTTCCGATTATGGGCAGCACGTAAAGTACGTTAAAGATTAAAGTGCGCCTGACGTTTCCAATACTTGACTTACTGAAGATGTGTTCCAAAGCTCGAATCTCCGAGATCAAGCGCAAATTCACCTGCAAACAAGCCCCCAAATATCTGATCAGATGAAATATTCTTGGTGTGTATGAAGAACTTATTTACAATAGTACATACCACCACTACAGCCACCGACGAGGCCACGACTACAGCTATCATTGCGATCAAAACATAAGTTGCTGACGTTGGTTCGTCGCATGAGACTCCTGTAAAGCCTAGAAACCGGTCGCAGCGGCATACTCCGAAGGGGCCATCTAAAGGTTCGCAGTTCTTGCGGCCGTGGCAGTCTTCTTCGCCGTATACACATGGATCTAGAAAAGCAGGCAAACCCGAGAAAGAAAAAGGTAACTGGAGGGTTTGCACGCGAGCAGCTGGATTGCAGGGCAAATATGCGATGCAGCTGGCAGCAAATTTACCTTCAAGCATGTTTGTGAAAGCCTCCTATGGTGCGTAGTGAGCGCGTGGGTGGGCGAGGGCATGATTTCTCAGCATTTGAGTCGATTGTCTTGATTTTAAAAAAAGGTTATCTGAGTAGAAGGCCAGGTCGCTGTCTCAGAGAAGCTTCAAGGCTCATAAAGTGGAGACAACTTCAAGGTGCAGTGTTTAAGACGGCTATGCTGTTAAAATATGTGTAAAAGCTGCCAGCCCAGCCCAGCAGCCCAGGTTGACCTTTCGTACAGATCTGTACAACAAAAACGATGACCCCCCCCATTATATTCTCAGTCACTGAATTATTTGTGAACAGAACAGCAGAACTGAGAACTGCAACATCAATGAAGACTGCAACCGACCGGGACAGAACATCAGAACTAGGGATGTATGTACCCGTATGTTTGAAAATTTCATACCGCTGTATACCGTACCCGTAGTCCGTATGTCCGTATGTCGAGATGGAGTGCCATCGAAGATGTCGCGATGAAGTTCTCATGCTCATAGAGCGTGCTGTTCGGGAGCCTACATACACAAGGGCAACAGAGCAATCAAGAAAAAAAGTGATTGGGCAAGCTGAACGGGTTTTTGAGACAGGCCCCGAAGGGCCGGAATTAGAAGACTAACAGGTAGAGAAGAAAAGCAAAGCAGCGCAAACTAGACCTAAGAAGCTAATCAGGCGCACATGCCCGAGTGGCCATGGAAGTGATGGTAGAGAGTGCCGCTCAAAAGAAGAGTTTCCGCCCGCAGAGGAGGGGACTACAACGAAGTCCCTCAGGCGATCCAGAAGAAGAGTCGCCCATCCCCGAGCAATTGCGTGACCCCATTTACGTGCAAGCTTCTGTATGAACAGGGCTTTGGCTTCTGAAAAGCCAATGTTGTAAAAAGCCGTGTGTTTGCGAGCCATTTCCCGTGCGACAAGGTCCAAAATGAGGCTGAGATCAGAGGAAGCACCCCCGTATCGGCCAATGACTGGGGCAAGAACACGACCCCTGTGGCCGTACTCATTGAGTTCGCTCTCTATTGGGCCTCTCTGATCTTGCTGCGAGCCATGCAGCTCCGAGTCAAGCTTCCTTGTACGATCGTGGTACTCTTCGTCGACAGCTTTTTGCCTTTTTTCCAGAGCTGCCCCGGGAATAGTAGAGGTGTTGTCGTAGTGTGAAAGGCCTTGTAGCGTCTTGAAGTCCACAATGTGGTTTGCTCCGTCTAAGTCACAATCGACACCATTGCTACCTGATAAATGAGAGGCCCTTATCACAAGATCTGGTATGATTTTGTTTGTTTTCTCGAGTGAAGAGCCGCTCAGGTTTTTAGGAAGTTGTCGCTGGAAGATGTTCTTGGTGCCTTGTCCATTAGTAGATCCGGTGGACTTGAAAGGAACACCGGCGTCGTTTTTTTTTTTTTTTAACTCTTCTAACGAGAAAAGGCCGACACAACTCCTTTGCGTTCGCTGGCTCGAAGCCTATGCTCTCCGCTTCCGGGTTTTTGCGCGCTTGTTTGCAGATCTTTTCGCGTGCGCCTTTAAGCGCGATCGCATGTCAGCAGCTCTCTACGCGTATGCCTCCGTCTCGTGACTTCGCGGATGCCTCGCTGCGCGATCGCTTGTCAGCAGATCTCTTCGCGCGTGCCTCCGTTCCGAAGGTGCCCTCTTCTTCTGCCGCCCAACGCCGCTGCTGTCCACCTTCTCAGCTTCCCACCAGAAATCACCAATCACAGAAAAAACTGCCTCATTCATTCCACCAATGAAAGACATCGCATTAGAACACGTCGAAATAGCAATGTTTGAAAATTTCACATGCGGTATATACCGTCCCCGTAGTCCGCATGTCGAAAAAGAGTGCCATCGAGGATGCCGCGATGGCGTTCTTATGCTCATAGAGCGCGCTGTTCGAGAGCCTATACACAAGGGCACCAGAGAAATCATACTAACAGTCAAGCATTTTTTTTTTTTTGACTTGCGCGCAACGCACGCCCGTAGACTTCTGCCCACAGCATTGGCTTCTCTGTCATTTGGGTGTGTATTGGTTCGAGTTCGGGTTCGAGTTCTGAGCCCTTAAGACCACCACCTTGGATTTTCTTAGGCACCGCGTGGTCGCAGTGTAAACTTGCTGCTAGACTAGCAAGCCGTTTTAAACGTCGTTGTTCAGCGCGCATTCTCCCACGCAGCTAGCGTGATAGGTGCATACGATCGCGTCGACACTTTACAGTCTGATCAGCTTACAATCCGCATGCACCATGGGGAGAAAATCTATAGACATAAATAAGCTAATCAGGCACACATATCCGAGTGGCCATGAAATTGGTGATAGCTGTCCAAAGTGGTAAGCTCCTCCGTGCTCTGGAAGTGCTGCTTAAAAAAAAAGAAGAAGGGGTATCCGCCCTTAAAGGCGGGTGCTACACGGGCTACTACGAAACCTCTCAGGTGATCCAGAAGGGGAGTCGCCTATCCCCGAGCAACCGCGTGACCCCATTTGCGTATAAGCTCCTGCCTGAACTACGGATTTAGCTATATGATAGCGAGTTGCCGCTTGTATTAACTGCTACTCTGCGGGCGCGGAAGGCGTTCCTGTCCTGTTAAGGCTCCTTAAGGCTCAGGGTCAGAACAATATACACCTTTTTTGCTGAAAGGCATACTTCGGCCTCTACAAATGGAACCTCGCGATCCACGTGTCACGAGCTTCTTTGCTCGCGCGCCTTCCTCTTCATTGTTCTACGGAGTGCGCAACAATTCCCCTCCTCCTCTTGAATCGCATGGCACTTGTTGGTTTGTGGAATTGTGGAGGCTTCAAAACCTCATGAACGAGCACTCAGTCCCGCCGACTTATTTACTAGCGCATATGCAGCCCAAGTGTATTCTAAATGTGCCTCTGTGGCTGCCGTGTGCTTGCCTTTCTTAATTTTTGGGATGTACGAACTAAACTAGGCTGGCTATGTGCTCCTAGTCTAGTCTAGTCTAGTTAATACTCCCCAAAATACAAAGAAACACCACTGTGGCAAATAGCAACAGAAAATGTAACCTCCAGAACAAGTCTGACTGGGCTGAGTGTCCTTTTGCGTAATGCAATTGTAATCATTTTCTCTCGAGGTGTCCTTCAGCCGTCAGGCATCAGGAGGTTTGCTCCTAGAACGCCGATTAAGACAAAGGGAATCTTGTGTGAATGGTCCCCACGTCTTTCAGGATGACTTGAGCCTTCTGTGGTGCTCTATGGGTATCCGAGAGAAGGAAAGCGGCGCTAGCTAGAGTGGCCTGGTGTATTTTATTGCCCAAGGTAAGGAACCCATGAAGTACAATATTTCCGCGAAAAGCGCGATTTGAAATTTTCGCGCATTTTAGCCTCAATCTGGGGTTTTGGCTTGTGATGGACTCTAAACTTCCATATTTTTTGTTGTGGTGAAGCAAGTCTATCAGAGTAGTAGTTAGTGCTGCACAGTACGAAGAACGAGGTCAGGGGTTCGACTCCCGGGCGAACTTTGCATATGAGATACAATTCTCAATAGATCGCACTCCATAGACCTCGAGACCACAAACCACGAGGTTCTGCTACAGTTGGTTGTCTGGCCAGAACAGTTATCTACTTAGGCCTGACATTTTTCATTTTAGTCACATCCATTGGGGCTGGATTTAGTAACTTACAGACGGGGTGCCATCTAATAGTCGGTTGCTACGGAGTCTCTAAGGCCAGACTGAAAGCCAGGCTATTTTTACACATTAGCTTGAGGAGCCACACGACTTAAGTGAACTCACAGTTCGACAAACGCCGATTTAGCGCTTATTGAATAGAACCTTTGGTAAAGCCCACAGCCCCATTTATCTATTATTATGTAGGGCGCTCTTGCGCTCTTCCGTTCTCGACGCTCATTTTCATAAAGAGAAGAAGTCGAACAGGCATACTTCTATTTCTACTACGTGACCCTTTAGCCACAAACAGACCCACTTAAGGGACATAGATATGAACAGCCCAAAACAGCGGCCTTTGAATCATTCTAACAAAAAGTTCAGCCCCGATAACTCTTTAAACGCCGACTAGGTGGAACCCTCTAAATAATTTACTTAATCCGATATCCAGCCCCCTTCGCCCCTGGGGGGAAGTCTCGGAAAATTAAACGCGCCCCTGCTCATTAGCGGTCTAAACCTGGCCTATGCCATATAACGCACCAGGCTTAAATGTACTCTTGGTGGCCTGTTGGTCTGTGTAATAATGGCTCTTTCTTCCTATGGACTACAAAAAAATGGTACCGAGTTATATATTGGAAGTATTATGCTCCCTGCCCTCTAAACACTATTCTCTTTACGCTTTTGACTTGCGCGCAACTCACGCGCGTACACTTCTGCCCGCATAATTCATTTGGGTTTGTATTAGTTCGAGTTCGGTCTGTGTAATAATGGCTCTTTCTTCCTCTGGACTACAAAGAAATGGTATCGAGTTAATACCTCAATGACTCCTGGCTGATTCCGGTATTTATTGACCTCGGCAACTCGTTGACAACCCACCCCCAAGAGCCAAGAGCGTACTAGGTCTAGGTCAAAGCTCACAAAACATGGACAAGCCATTGTGCTGTACTTACTGACACGAAGTTTACGAGTGTGCTCGTCGCGGTAGTTGCATTCAGTGGTAGCTTCCTGTGGTCTAGCAGATCGTTCGAGTTCGCAGTTCGTTGGTAGGCGATTTACGAAATCCACACTTGATAGTGACACCCTGCCATTGCTGAGGGGTTAAGACGTGGAATCAGTGGGCGACTAAAACCCATTGGCCGTTGCAGCTTCCTGAAACTCAGCACAGGTGAACAATTCGGTCTTCGTCTCCTTTGAAAAGATGGACGTGCCGTCCGGGCAGTAAAACGTGCTTTCGTACGAGCCTGGGTCGAGATCATAAGGCGCCGTTTCGCCCGCACAATGCATCAGCGGCCAGCAGCAAGGCTCTTCGGGGTAGTCCGTGATGTACATGGCGTTCACGGCAGCGGGGGGGAAAGTGTTGTTGTAGAAGTAGTTCACGCCGCCGAGAGGCAGCGCGATGGCGAGAAAGATGCTCAGCGGGCGCCCCACCCACCGGTGCCAGCAAGTGGTTTCCAGCGAGTCGAGGAAGATAATCCCGCACAAGAACCCATAGGCCAGGCCACCGGCGTGGGCGGAATACGAGGTGGTGTCGGACGGCGAGGCGTACGCCATGTAAGTGTCTGCCCCCAACAGAAAGACCATGACGAAGAGCCGCGTCCAGTGGTTGAAGACGCCGCGCTTTTCCAAGCTCCAGTTCGTGATGATTTCGGCGAGGTGCATCCCTGTCGTTTAATGCAATGAAAACAAAAACAAAAACGAAAACGTGGAAGAATGATAAGCCAACCCGTTCGGTTGGCATGAAAACAAACATGTTATGTTTGGTCTTGACGTAGCAGGTACAAAGCGCCAAAAAAAAATTAACACGCGAAAGGCTTTCGATTTTTGCTCACCAAAAATGCAGTAAACGCCGCCCGAGCAACCAACCACCGCATTGTAGGCCCCATCCATGATGCCCCATGTAAACGCGCCGTTGATCACCTGAGGTCAAGATGTGAAGAGCAGCAGTAAACGCTTCGAGAAGGAAATTGAAAAAAAGAAAGTAGCTTGAGAGAAGTAGCGATGGCACAATTCGTTTCGAGGCAGGACGACAAAAAAAAAGAAAGGAGAATCGACGAGGCTTACTCCGAGTTCGTATATCAGGCCAAACTTCATTGAGCCGTGGACCATGTTGAGCGGCAAACCGAAGATGATTTGCAACACAATGTTGAAGATGATGTGGTTCGCGCCGTTGTGCACAAACTAGTACGTTTAAGTTTTGAAAAGGGCACGCACGACGCATAAACACAACCACACACGAGCACATCAGAGCTTGGCATTTGAGTAGAAAAGAAAAGAAAAGAAACGAAACGTTGTTACGAGGCCTTGCTCAAACCACTCTGCGGGGGCTTCAAATCGAAGTGCGCCAAGTCCCCTAAGTTCATACCTGGTAAGTGAGCATCCGGTACGGCTCCGCCCGATACGACTCGCATTCGGGGAACGCGGACACTAGTTGCAGCCACATGGACTGGGGCCCACCCACTGGCGTGTACGCCGACAGCGTGTCCAGACCCTCTTTCATGGTCACCCAGTACGCGAAAAACCCCAGTTGCGCAAGAGAAATCAGCACCACGAATATCGGCCAATGGGAACCATAGTTGTCGAAGAGGTCCACCTAATGTAATGCGCAGGATGAATAAAGTATGTGAAACTAATACGCAGGATGAATAAAGTACGAGGAACCAATCGAGGTTCGTCAACAGGCGCATTGGGCAAGAAAAGAGCAAACAAAACGGTAGATTCACGCAATTCGACTTCAATCACATGTGAAGTTCTATGCTACAAGGACCGGCGGAGCCCTTCATAATTGTGTTCTGAGTATTCGAGTAAAGTTCATAGCAGAAAAGAGAGGCAAAGCAAAATTTGAGATTGAAAGAGCGAACAGTGTGTGTTTCAAGCTGCTCGAATCACATACCGAGACAAACGTGGGGGACACGTTTCGGAGCATGAACTTGTGCGTACAGCCGGGCTTTTTCGTAATCTGCGCACGAGTAAAGCACAGCCATTTGGTCACGTATACGAGGCACAACGAGAGCGCGTACTTTTTTTACTTTTTTACTTTTTTTTTTCAAATGGGCTATTCAGTGCATCTTTCTAGTATTCAAAAAGAGAACAGAGACATCAAACGCAAAAACACCGCCTTTTACATGTGTGCACACCTTGAGGTGCACTTCGCCGTCTGGGTCTTCGTCCGCCAAGTAAGGCCCATCTTTGTACTCCAAAGTGTAGTTGCCAGCCTTTCGGTCCCACCCTGTAATAGTGGCGCGCACGAACCTGCACAGAAATGATGTGAATAAACACGATGACACCGTGGCAAACGTGCAAACAATAAAAGAAAACTGAGAATTCAAGGAGCTCGTCGCACTGTTTTACGAGTGCATCTGAAACATTTTTTAGTCACGAATTCAGAACATGCCCTTAAATGTTTCATCCAACTTTCGTTCATTGTTTTGGCTTACATATTGGGGCGAAACACGGGCACCGGCAGGGTCATTTTGCGCACTTGCACTTGCAGCTTTTTGTCTTTGCCTCGCGTGGCAATCTCACACGAAACGTCCATGAAGGTGTTGTACGCCACTTCCGCCACCACTCCCGTGTGAAAACGGGCAGGGCCCTGTGCGTGTGTGTGAGAAACGGGAGAGAAGATATCCGAGATGAGACAGCATGACGTGATGCGAAAAATGAAGTAGGAGATGAAGCATGAGGCAACATGAGATGAGGAGCGGCTTGAAAAGCGAATTCAGGCAACACGCATGGCAGACAGGCAGAAGTGATTCAGGTCAAGAGCCAGTGTGCACGCCAGACCTTGTTGGCTGCGTGGTGCGGGCGGTACAAGTTGTGAAACCATTGCAGCGACCGTGCCACAGAGCCCATGCACCCGCTGTTGTGCTTGCTCATTTTGCCGTCCCCAAGGGACAGGTTGGCGTCAGCAGCAGCGCTTTCTTGCGAAGCACCACGAGGAGAGCGCGGAGAGCGCGGAGAGCGAGGAGACTTGATTTTCATACATGTGCGTGATGGAAGAGAAAGGATGCGCAGGCATACAGAAGGGGGGACATAAAAAGCATCATGTGTAGAGCCACAAGTAGATAGAAAACGAGCGCATGTATTCTTTTGACACGTGCTTGAGCACGGATGTCTAATATACAGAAGAATAAATAAGGTCAACTTGCACAGTGCATCAACTACAAGAAAAGATAACCAAGCGAGACGAAAAGAATCGGTTGTCTTCTGTCGTAGGTAAATCTTCTTTCGTTCTTTTGTTGTATGTCTTAAAACTTTGTCACCACCCAACATCCTCACCGCTGGCAGCGTAGGCATGATTCGGGCGTGGTTTTTGCAAGCAATTTGGAGCCCGTCGATCATCAGGTCGCGCAAGATCGGACACGGGAGCACTAAGACGAGAGAGCCGACCGCCCACCTGATGAAAAGGCCAATTGAGAAAGGAGGAAGTAGAGAAGAAGAACAAGGCGAAAAGAGGAGGCGAATAGAGGGGAGACACAAGTCATGATAGAAAGTGGAAGAAGGCAAAGGAACGGCGCGGGCTGGAAGTCGAAGTCGCAAGAATGAGAGGTAAAAAGAACCAAGGAGGAGGATTGGGCCATCATTTTTTCTGACATGTCTTCAGGATGGTCCATGCCGTGCGCGTCGAAACTTTCCAACCCCGTCAGCGCAGCCCGGAGAATGCTCACCTAGTACATTGCGTAAACCGCCACAAAAAGTACAGGATTAAGTTTGGATAAAACGAACTAAAATGAGCAGACACACACGATCAGTAGTAGTAGTAGGCAAGACGCATGTGCAAGGTCCAATCTCACGAGGCTGAAAAAAGAATCGCACTCACGCTCTTGATGATGAACAAAATAAACCTATAATCAACCGACCAACCAACGCCAAGAACAAATGGCACCTGATCTTTGGTGTCGAGATTCAGTTCATACAGGTCGTCCGAATCTTCGTGGTGAATCGGGTGGTCTCGGATTCCCTTGTCCGCCAGCAAGAGCGCCGCGTCGCTGACTTCGGTTTCGGCGCCTCCGTAAATGTTTCGTCGGCTCATTGAGAGCAGCGAAGTTTTCTTGACAAGTTTTTTCGCCGACTTGCCGTGTTTCTTCTTCTCTTCCATCAGCGATCGGCCGATTTCAGTAGCTAAGGAGAGCTCGGGGCGCGCGGCAAAGGTCAGGACCTGCAGGAGGAGGATGGGAGGGAGGGGGGGAATTGGAGTGCATAGCGATGGGAGTGTGTGTAAGGAAGGAAGGAAGTGCGAGGATGGGCTTGTAAAAGTTAGCATGAATCAGAGAGGGAGATGCGCAACGAAAAAAAGACATTGTATTTTTGATGAGAGAGCAATGATTAGGCTGAAAACACTGATAAGATGCTAAAATGAACACGGGCGCAAAAAAGCAACACGGGTCCATATAAGTAAGTAGAGTGCTGCATATACAACGGACTCATTCAGACATGAAAGCAAGAGCACTCAAACACATCGCAGGAAGCACCAGAGTCAAGTTGGCGGTGTCCCGGCATTCCGCCGGCAAAATGCTTTGCTTGTCGTCGGCTGCGGTCCTGAACGGCGCGTGTACCGACCGCAGCGCGCAAAAGGGAAGGCTAGCTTCCTGTTTTACATGTACACAGTGATTCCACATTCAGCGTATAAGAAGAGTTCAAAATACGCGCACGAAAAGGATGGAAAAAGAAAGAGGCCCGCGATAAGACCAATTACGGCAACGATAGCGATATAGACAGTGGAAGTTCACTCTTGACCCTCTGCTCAAGCTACCCCCATCTTATGCCCCCTCCCCCAACCCTGCAATATGTACATGTATAGCTTGTGAGCTTCGTGGGCTAAACCCTAGAGAAGGCACACCTTGATGTACACTACTCAAGCTTCTAACTCCGCCTCCTTGCGTTGCGTGTAGGCACATGGATAATCCGTAGTTTTCACGTGTACCTTGTGGTGGTCGTAAACGAACTTGAACCCGTTGCGTCCCGGAGTGAGGTGCAAGGTGGTCTGTTTGCGGGCGCAGCCATTGGAGCAGACGCGTGTGACGTTGATGCCCTTGTCGAGGCGCCGCAGGAACGACTGCAGCTCTTGGTACTGCTCGTGCTAATGTTGTCGGAGTGTACGCAGGTAGGTAATGCCGGCATGGTCGCATGAACAACGCGCACACGAAGAATGCACGCGTCATGACAAAAGGAATGATTCATTGATTGATTAAGAAGAAGACAGTGACCCATCTCCAAGACGATGATTATGCAAATTCCTTCCTACGATTCTATGTTGTAACTTATCACCTGCCCAGCGCGGCCCTGCGCATACGCTTCAATTTGCGCCAACCGCTCTTGGTCGACATGGTCGAACGCGAAGAAACCGGTAGGGGCGTTGGCATACAAGGTTTTGAACTCATGGAAATTGATTTCGCCGTCGCCGTCCACGTCGAAGTCCCGCAGCAGGCGCTCAACCTAATGTAGTACAAAAATAGAAGAGAAAAATGAATGAATGAATGAATGAAGGATTGTTAAAAAAAAGACGGATAGAGACTTTGGGAATTCAATTCAGCTTTAAGCGGAAAAGAGACAACGTTTTAAAAAAAAAAAGAAGCAAAAGCAAAAGAACACTCGAAAGAGTAGAAGCCCGCAAACCCGCAAGGTTCTTCTTTTCACGACTCCAAGTACATGTGCTCACCTCTTTGTCCGTGGCATCGGCCCCAAGCTCGGCCAGCGCCAGTTTCACTTCGTCAAATTCCAGCGAGCCGGACGCGTCATGGTCGATGCGCGAAAAGATGGCGCGGGCCTTGAGATGTGTTTTAGAGGGGCAACACACACACACACAAAAAAGAGAAAGACAAAAAGGGAAAGAGGTATGAGAATATATTGAAAATGCTGACATGAGTTTGAACAGGTACTAGCCCGTGCAGTGCATTTGTGAGTCTCCCTCCTCTCTCTCTCTTCGGTTGCACGCGAACACGATGCCTGTACACTGTCCTTTGCAACCAGCATGCACATACCTTCGCAACGTCTTGGTCCGAGAGTTGTTTTCCACTGGTAGTTGCTTGCAGCATCGACGCACGTTTGCGCGCATCCTTTTCCGGCAACGGGTTGCTCTCCTTGGTGTGGGTGTTGTTGTTGCCCCCCTTTTCGGGTAGTTGAGTAGGCTGAAACTGCGCTTTCGGAGGTTGCAACTCGCCGCCTCGTCCCGGCGCTTGCTGCTTTAAGCCACCTTCGTAGATCGGCGCCATCAGAGGATTTTCCTAACAGGTGCGTTGTGGAACACGCAAATACAATCACGCCAGCGCAAAGACAAACCTGCATCATCATCTTTATGTCAGTACCACAGAGTAGTGCTGCATTGGGCAAAATAAAATGTGCACAAAAGAAAAGAGAATAGAACGAAGAAAATAAAAACAGGGCAAAACAACATTGGCTGAAAATTAGGTTGACAGTGCGACTTACGGCATATCCAGTTGAGCCTGAGCTGTCAAGAGAAGCAGAAGAAACGCTGGCCATACTAATGCCCATACTCGATAGAGAACTGTGCATGGCAATGCAAGAAGGAAATAGTGCAAGAGGCATAAGAGAAAGAAACGCAGCCAGGGAAAAAATCAAAGAAGTCTCCAACAGGAAGAAGTAAAAAAAAGCGAAAGACGAGACTGGAGAGCACTGTGTCGAACATGTGGGAAACCTCCTCTTATTCTATCCTCTTTCACCTCTGAGCGTCCGCCAACAAGGAAGCTGGCGACGGCAGGCTTCCTAAGCCCATACTGCCCATTTCTAAGCCAATCAAATTCGAGAACACCGCCGCACCGTAACCGCCTTCTTCCGCAGCCGCCTTGGCGTAACTAGGGTAGAGGAGTACATGCGCGCAACAGAAATGGAGAGCAAAAGAAAGAACCGAAGATTTAGAGAGAGTGAGAGAGACAGGGCAAGAAATTAGGAAGAAAGTGAAAAATGGAAAGGTATGAGGCGGATGTAGCGCGCCGTGAGCATGAGGCTACAGCAAGCCTTGTTCAAATGACTGGGGTATGAAGGAACTGAGGGAAAGGGAAGGAAAAACACAGGAACAGCGCAGGCGATCGCGCGACCAACAACTCATACGCACATTACTTCAAACTCTTCCAGAGTTAGTTCACCATCTCCATCAGCATCTGCTTCTTTGATCATTTCGAAGGCCACATCGCGATCGGCCTCCATACCTATGTATGCAGTAGCCGTGGTCACAAGAGGGACAGAAAAGATGTTGCAACATAAGAACAGCTATAAAAACCAGAAGAGCCTTCGATGCGAACGCACCAATCACTCACTTACACTTCCCACATACTTGACCATTATATTTAAAATAACAGTGAGGGCATGCTCGGTACTTGAGAGTATGGCACTTTAAAAAAAGGAAAGCCGTGAATTAGTCGTTGCCTAGGAGACCAAAACACACCTCTCGGGCCACTTTCAGTTCAAGAAACTTACCCATCGAGCGCATCGCCGAATGAACTTCATTAATGTCCACAGTGCCACTGCGGTCAACATCTAGCTTCTTAAACACGGCGGCGCATTTCTGCCGCTCCGCTTGAGAGAGACGGGACATGGTCGTGCCTGGCCTGTTCAACTGTTGGCTGAGACCGTCACTGTGTCCTCTTTCTAGGAAGCCACTGGACAAACAAACAGTTCATGAAGATGAGCATGGAACCAAGTGAGATAATGATATGATTTATAGGCTTTTTTATAACTTGTGCTGGTTTGTTCGGGTGCTACTGTATGCTCCGGCGTATTATTAGCCAAACAAAACAACTTTCCACTTCCCTCCTACAATCTAGCGTTGCTCGGATGAAGTAGTATATTCATTGGATTTACCGCAAAGGACAAAGACGCACTAGCGCACCTTGCTCTTATGCTCTTATAAACGTTGAGCAACTCGATCGCTTTAACATTGTGACTTCCGCTCGGTACTGCACAGCTCACACGCTCACACGAACGGCTGACCAAGTGACCAATCAATGCGTTCGCTCGGGTTTAATCGGTCACTGGTGACCAAACTGCTGATTGGTCAAGGTTCAAAGATGAAGCTCTAATCCCCTTCGACCTTGCGTCATCAAATCCAACAGTAGAC
>Ga0307982_1002257_pt1 | contig 15616 bp, 13 predicted proteins | sample OrgLakmetagen989_FD_201847 | JGI IMG/M metagenome (GOLD analysis project Ga0307982, IMG submission 201847) | Saline water microbial communities from Organic Lake, Antarctica - #989 | ecosystem: Environmental > Aquatic > Non-marine Saline and Alkaline > Saline | place: Antarctica: Organic Lake...
ACGCAAAAGAAAAACGAACGATTTTCGCAGCGACGTCACCCGAAAGACCTCCCCCTGTAATTGCGATGACCTCCCCTGTATGGGAATTCCAGGGAATTCCCACGAAACGACCATTTTTGAGCTGGGAATTCCAATTGGAATTCCACAGATTTCAACGCCGGGAATTCCCGCCTCGGGAATTCCAGGGCCCTACCTTGGGTAGTGTGTAAACCTACTGTACGTACTGTAAATTCTGAGAATTCAGAATGTATTACCCAGGAAGTTATCACCTTTATTGTCGAATTGTCAAATTGTTTCACGGTCAGCAATAGAAGAATTTACGAATTATTGCATGTTGTAGGTTGCACACGTATTCAAGTTATGAACTCGTAGTAGGTTGCAATTGTAACGCGATCAAAACGCCATCAAGATATTTTTCATCGGTAAAACAGGCGCAACGATTTACGTGGTCAACAATTCATAACGAGGGCTTTGAAAAGAACAAGTTGTTTGCCGTTGCCATCAATTCAAAGAATGTGCTCATCCTTAAAAGTTGCGCTGAAAGTGATTTGCATTCACGAGTAACCAAGCGCAACAATTACTGAGTTAACTGCATTCACGAGATGAATGTGGCACAAAACATATCAGACATTCTATTGCCTTATTGCCTTACCTCGCGACTGTACTTAGAGTCAGAATGTGATGATCTTAGTTCAGACCTATGTTATCTCCAGATCTCATTTGAACTACCGTCGTCAGAATATGATATCTCCAGATCTCATTTGAACCACCGACGTCGATTACTGAGATGACTGCATTCACGAGATGAATGTGGCACAAAACATATCAGGCATTCTCTTGCTTTCCCTCGCGACTGTATTAAGAGTCAGAATGCGATGGTCTTAGTTCTGTCTTATGGTATCTCCAGATCTCATTTGAAACACCGATGTCAATTACTGAGACGACTGCATTCAAGTGATAGATATGGCACATAATATATCAGATATTCTCTTGCTTTCCCTCGTGCGACTGTATTGAGAGTCAGAATGCGATGGTCTTAGTTCAGACCTATGGTATCTTCAGATCACATTTGAACCACCGACCACTGAACGTCAACATTACACGGCATCGATCATGCTCCAAAAGTCATGAATATCTCGATCAAGCGTGGAAGGATTATGTCCCTGGCAAGAGATGTTGTCAATATCTTGGTTTGCACAACAAATGTCGTTGGCTCGGTGAGAAACCGAGCGCAACAGTTAAAAGCTCCATGTGCAGCGCCAAGTTACTCAGGAAGCAATGCTGGTCGGTACTGATCGATGTTTAAGCGGTGCACGGGGTGACTGCCGAATATGAATATGAGCATAGAAATAGCCATACCCGATCAAATGGTTCTGATGATTCGCGGGCACTCTTTCCTGGGGGTCAAGAGTTTACTACGATCGATTCATGTCTTGGATACATTGAGGTTTTGGGTAGGATAGTTGTGTACTTAGCCAATCAGAACAATTTGATCACGGACGTCCACTTTTATGACTCGGGCATGGCACAGCACCCGGTGCATGATGGCTCTGCTCATGCCGCTTACACCTCCCAATGAATTCGACATCATTATGTGTTCATTGGAACGATGACGATGGATTCGTTTGCAGCCTTAGATGCAATAGATCATCGTGTTAGGACTATTGCAACAATGCTGTATTTAGCAGGCGACGATGCTTTAATTAGCAGATGGTCGTGGTCTTGAAACAATTGTTCAGTCAACGGAGTCCAACAGGGTACTGTTGCGAGTAGCGTGTGATTTTTATGTACGATCAATAGTACCGCCATATAGCACTTATAGTACCGAAGCACCCCTCAGTCCTTTGCATAATCCTGGCATTTGTATTTGAAATATAGCAATATCATTTGAATCTTCAGACGCCGATTAGCGGATATCAAAGAGTACACTACATGCAGTACTTTGGTTGTACGGACCGTAGACTTGAAGAGAGAGAGAGAGCACTTCTTATTGGATATCACCCTAATCGTCAGGAAGACCTCACTTGTGCATCGTGGAAGTACTCAGTGCCCTCGGTCTTTCAGTGGGAAACAAGGGATCAATGATTGAAGCAGATAAAACTATCGTAAAGTTGGACTATGTGTCAATATTTATCCATGCGACGACTGGAATACATCGAATACTTTTCGCTGTTAGAACCGACAATAGCATGCAACTAACACTTAAAAAAAACTGCTGTACTGTCGACATCATTATGAGGAATGTGACGGTTAAATTTCTTGTTTTCTTTGGATCTTGTTTCGTTCTGACGCCAAAGTTCACCCATTCTCTGCGTAACATTCACCAAGAAAGTCTTATTGAATCTGCGTCAACTCCTTTCTTGATACAACGTCACGCACAACGAAGCTTCTTGAGGCAACCATGAACCACGACACCAGTCATCTCTCCGAACAGAACGCGCATGACGAATACGTCTGTTTAGCTATTCACGTAGCGTGAATTTGATTTGTGGCGACAATCCATATGAATGAGCTTTCTGCGTATGAATTTAGTACGTACAGTACGGAACAAAGTACGTCCAGGTGTGCTTATGTTGGACTATATGTAGTACTTACAGATAGTAATGATGAGCACGCTTTGATCCGGTAAGGAATTCTCAGAATTTGGCGTAGCCACCCCGTTAGGGGCCTAGTACAGACAGACAAAGAGGAACTGCGTGCTTCGGGTTCTTTCCAACGGACATAAACACAACACTTCTTGCGTTCTTGGGCTTGCTGTTTGTGCGTCACTTGTGACGTGGTGTTCGTACCCTTCGGGTTGTTCTTTGTTCTCACGCACAACTGACAGAGCGCACGGCGCACATACCACGCACCGAAGTCGTGAACTGCTCAATATGCGATTATTTTTAAGGCACGCTTGTTTCTTTGCCCTAATGTTTTCTTATGCTATGAGCCTGCAGCAGACGATATACCCTAGATTGATAGCCTCGTCAAAATTTCGCTCCATCGCCTCCTCGTCAGTGTCTTCTGAAACTGAACGAGATTCACCCTCGGCCGAAACGTCAATTACAGACTATTACAAGCGGATGGAGGCTGAACAAAAAGCTAGCAATGATGCCAAAGAGGCGTTAGCACCCAGGAAGCTGCTAACTAAAAGCGTTGAATCGCTCAATGGAAGAGTGGCTATGAGTGCTTGGGCTGTGATCCTCCTGAGATACGTAGTTTTTGGTGTGAGCATCGGTGATCAGTTTGGGCAGCTCATTGCAGCTCTAACGACTTTTAGGATGTAGTTCTTGCATTTATTTCGTATGGGTGTAAATCTCTCAAGCACACACGCAGGAATCTTCAGCGTGATTATCGAGAGGCTCCTTTATTGCAGAGCCGTAGCTTTTATTTTTTACCAGACAACGCTCATCCCCGTCGCTTCGATTGACGATGAGTTTGAAAGTTTGCTTAGAAGTGGGTCCAATAATAAAGAGCTTTTTTTTGCTTGGGACTTCCCCTTGCCATTCACGAGCCGTATCTCAGTACTGTACATCAGTGGATTTGATCTTGAAGCTTTAAGTTTCATTGCAGCTGTTTCTAGTCATATTTTGTGCCTTGAAATGCACAAGGCCATTGCACTGACCTGGGCAGCAATTCGAGCAACAGAGGCCATTCGACTAGGCAATTTTTTATTGGGATTATAAATAAACAGGTACTGTAGTTAATAGTTAAGTAACACTAGTAATGTGTACATCATATTATTGATTTATATTAAACCTAAAACCTTCACCTTCAATGGAAGATATGAGGAAAGGAAAACTGGCTCAAGGAGACCGGTATATTTAATTTGGCAATTGGGAAAAGTTATCTATACACTGCGATTCCAACAGCGCAGAAATGATGAAAGCTCCCTCCGTAGCCCCCTTTTCCTTTACTCGGAGAGATTTGCTAACATCCCTACTTGCTCTTCGCTCTTCATTCCAGTTTGTTGCATGTTGCATATCCATAAGAAATTTATACCCAGGGAATGCGAATTGAACGCCCGTGCTAAATACGTAGTACAGGAGCAAAAGACCCAGAGGCAAGAGAAAAGTGCAACGGCAGGTCGAATAATATCGCAGTCGCCTCGAAAAGAAGTTGCTAGCATTAGCACTGCGGTCAGCCTGACGAGGAGCGCTATCCTGGTAATGAAACATCGTAAATTCGTGGGTTGATGTGAGATAATCTTCAATTACGTCACCGACCCCGATTCGTGACCTTCGTTGTTTACTGCGGGTGTCATTTTCCTTCCATGTTGCGTTTACAGAGTATTCGGCCCGATTCGGCCATGAGTTTCTCGATCCAGCAATCTTGCTGCTCAGATGTTGGCACCTCAAGAAACACTTCTTTTCGCACAGCCGCTGCAAGCATAAACCGATTGAAACCGTCACTTGGTGAGATTACTATGCCAGCATTCAAATCTAAGTGCTCTTTTAAGACACCGCCAGGTTTTTCAAAAAAAAGCATGCCCCCAGGTTTGAGTACAGCATAGTGTTTTTGGTAGGAATATGGCATGTGCGCAGCTTTGCGTTTCACCCAACCTTCGTAAAGAACGCCCGATCTAGAGTTGTCCACTGGTGCCATAGACACGCTTACGTTTGCATTACTGTCCTCCATTGCCATTGTGCTTTCTGTGGATAATTTTGCGGGAAGTTTTCCTTCAGGAATCTTCCTGGAACACGCCTGATTACGTTCGCCAATATCGGGAGAAGCAATGTCGTTCGCTGTGACAAGAGGAGCGATGTCCGAAGCAAGGGCCTTCAGCTGGGAACGCACTCTTGATCGTTTCGCCTTGATGCGCTCGAGCTCAGTAGTAGCAGCGGCTGCATTGGCACCCAACTTAGCAAGAGCCTCATCATCGAAACCGCCAGATAAATCACGTTCCAGTGGCGCAGATTCACCGCAGACTCCGCACCACTTTTCATCAAGAACATCTCGTAGCCAGAGTTCGAACGCATTTGGGTCATAGATTCCCCGAAAGATCTCACCCAATTTCAGCTTCAGGTGCCTGCAAATAACGCGAAGAATGTAAGGAATCGTATGATAGACATTAAAGGATAGGGATATCTGATGCTGTACTCCTACTACCGTTTCAAGAGCCGTTTCACCGAGGTAACGTCGAGTTCAGCCGTTCCATGCGCCAAGAAGTGCGCCTGCAGCTCTGCATCTGGCACATATATTTCCATCCTCGCCAAGCCATGTTTCAATTCCTGATAATCGATGCTTCCATTTCCGTCAGCGTCCAGGCCTTTAAATACCGCCCCATAAAAACTTTGAGCGCGACTCAGGCCCTGAATTATTTGTTGATTGTCCTTTAATAGCAAATCTCGTCCTATGCTCGTAATATCTCCATACGCTGTTATCATAGACATGCTGACATCAGCAAAAACTTGGCTAGATGTGCTCAAAAGCTCTACTCGTGAAGACGTACCCGAGGAACCTTCCTTGCTGGTGTACTCAAAGAATCCCTTAACAACGAAGGAGTGCGGAGCATAGGGAGCAAATCCAAATAATTGTTCCCTGCTCTTGGAGATGTTCAGCGTGTTGTGCCCCATCGGCAGGGGGCCCAGCATTAGATGCGCTTCAAAGCATAGGCCGATCTCTTTTGCCAGGGTATTTGCTTGAAGTACGTCCTTTTGCACCCATGCCAGTGACTTTTGAAAATTCGACAATACTTCGTCGTCCATACTGCTCGAATGACATGCACTAGTAGATGCGTTTCCCTGTGATTAAAAACAAATCTAGTAACGAACTTTCTTCTGAAATATATACTTCATTATATGATAGTGCATATGTTCAAGGGTAATAATTCATTCCACTCTGCATACCGCGTTACCTTTCCTGCAAAGAGTTCTTCGAGTGCATCGCTGTAACTGCAAATTTCATCCACTAATCGGTCGAGCACCAAAGTTGGATCCACCATCACGAAGACCATGGTGCACGCACCTAGCACCACTCGGTCTCGATGTTCTAGATTTATGGTAGTTCCATCCTTAATCTGATTTCCGTTGTGGTAAGTAACACCACCTATCAGTGCGGTGAGAAAGCGCGACCCTTCAGTAAGCCCCGCAGTGATGGTGGCATGCTCGCGAGCGATGCCAAGCCCGTTTATTTCCAAATCCTGGTATGAGGTGTGAGGAAACTTGAATTTCAAATCATTGAGAAGCTGTGGTGGCAAATGTACGCAACTTTTACCTGCAACTGATTCGAATCGCTGCGGCCAATGCAAATGGTCTTTGTGAGAGGTAAAGGAATGCAAAGCTGGCCCTGTAGTTGAGGATCTTGATCAAGATTATACAAATATGGAGTTTTACATTTGGCATCGCTCGCTATACCATCGAAGAAAGCTGAGGTTCGCTGTCGCTGCTGCTCTGTAATAGTATTCAACCACATTCGCCGAAAATTCTGAAGTGAGCTGCCTTCGTTCAATGTCTCAATTTTGGACTGCATGAATGCAAGTCTGCTGTTGCCTTCTTGGAAGCTCGCTCCTTGTGCTTTCGCTAGTTCCAACTCTCTTTTTAGAGCTTCCACATTGGCCTTGAGCTTCTCGACTTCAACCGCTACATCCAGTTCATTCACTCTTGCTTTGGTCTTAAGATCTTTACATGTAGCTGCAAATCGCAGCGTGGAAGTGGTCTCGAGCTTGTCTCGCGAAGAGGGCGATACTGTTGCCAAAATGATTGACCTAGAGTTGCCGCTGAGGGATTCGCGCAGAAGTAACGTAAGCGTTGACTCGCGGAAAGGAACAGGAGCAGGCCTCCGCGTAGTGCCATCTCTGCTTTTGCTGCGCTTAGCTTCCTTGGCAAGAGCAGATATACATCGACCGAGAGTAAGCAATGAAGTATTGATGCTTTGACCTTCTTTGAGCCGCTGTCCCGTCGCCCCGGTTCGCTCAACGCGCTCGGAACCTGCCAAGTCAATCAAACTGAGCTTAGACTTGCACATCACTTTCAATTTCAAGTCACTGTCATATTGTGCTATTGTTAGCACAAAGACTGAATGGCTGCGCGACGATTCAAGGTTCATGTTGGTGGCGGCCATCGTGCGCCGTAACATCCCGCGTTCCAGTAAAGTTGCTACGTCTGAGTACGACGCCACCGGATGCGTGGAGAGACCTTCTACGAAAGTACCAGTTTCAGCATCCTCTCGAAGCCGTAGCCCTGTTGTCTTTTTTGCTGTTGGACGCAGCACTTGATTTTCTGCCAGCAAATCTGTTCACAAATGTACTAGGCGTAAGAGGTAATCAATAATATCGAGAAAGGTAAGTAATGAGGTTTGTATCAAACCGTGAATGCGTTCTTGGTAGATTTCGATGTAACTCCCCTCTACCATGATAGCGCAACCTTCTTTATATCGTGTCTCCGCCATAGAAAACAGTGCCGTTGCCGCGTATGGGATCATGCCAGGGCAACTCTTATTTCCCATCATCGTGTGCGACTACAGTAAGGAGATGTGAAAGTGAAATTTGTAAGCTGCTGACAACACGGGAAGCAATGACAAAAGTATAATTCCTTCGAACCTTTCCAGAGCCTGTTTGGCCATAGGCAAAAACACAAGCATTGTAGCCACGCATGGCGTTCAGAACAAGTTGTGCTCCCAAACTGTCGAACACATCCCGCTGTGTTGAAATTTTCTTTCCAAGAGTAGTGTCAGGATTGGAGTCGAGCACCTTGTCGAAAGAAAAACTTATCTCAGCTGCTGATTGGGATTCATCGTTGTCCGAATTCTCGCTAATTCTATCCACTTTCATAACGCTGATGGTGTCTAATCTAGTTTGTACCACGCTTCTTGCGCCAGAAGCGAAATCCTTCTGGTTCATGGGCCGAATTCGCACAGCGACCTGCTCGTGCATAAACCTTCACTATAATCATCATTTCGACTCGAATAATACTTAAACCAGCTCGCATCGGGAGCGTAATATTTCTAGATCAAATGCAAAAGCTCTCGAGTTTTAGAGCGTGTACGTAAGTCTATCCCACCTGTACGCTGTCGTCGAGACTCAGGAGCGACTCCTCAGCATTCACCATAGCTTGTAAAGACGCGTGGTCTTCAGGAGTAAAAAGGTCTTCCATTACAATGCTTTGGCGACGGCAGTGTTTTAAATCCATTACTTCCGATTCTACGATATAATGATGGAGTGGAATTTGCTGAAATACTTCAAAATGATGATGATGTTCTGCTTCAAAATGATGATTACAAAACCTCAGAACTGCGTGCTGTGAGAATGTTGCTTGATTTTTCTTGATTCTTGATTGTCACAGCACACGGCTCGTCCAAGAATTTTGAATCCAAAAGGGTTGGCAACGCACTAATGTAGTACGGTAGAATTATGTATTTGGCGCCGAGCAATCAAGTAGTTTGAAGCTCTTCGTTTCAAGCAGTTGTAGCAGCACGAGGACAAGCCGCACTTCTTAAAAGTACGTTCAAATCCACCGCTCTTTCTTCACAATTTCCTTTTCAGAGTTCAGGGATCGTGCCCCTTTTGGTATGTTATGTGGGGGACGTGAGCTGTTGAGTCCTCATGGTATCACGTATTTTAATCCATGAGTGCTTCCCGCCAAAAAAAGATATTCAGACATTTTCACGGATCACACCCAATGCCTTTGCATTATTGTAGTGGCTGCCGCAGCATTCGATTCGGCAATTCTTCGCGCCCTCATGTCGCCGGTCGGAAGTGACCGTACGGCGGCGGAGTCGGCGTACACCCAGATGCTTGCTGCTCCAGAAAGCTGTGCTGCTGGCCTTCTCGGGTGTCTGCCCGCAGGCGCGCAGCCCGATGAAATTCGGCTGATGGCGGCAGTGATGCTTCGACAGCTTCTCGATCATGCTCGCGGGCACTGGGCGCGCATGTCTCAACAGGTACATTAGTGCGCCTATTGTTCATTTCCTGTAATAATTTGAATCTGATTTTTTTCTGTCTCTTTGATGTGTTTTGTTGTATCGACCCCACGGGAGCCAGGGACGAGCAGCAACGCGCACAGGACTCTTGCAGCTGCTTTTTGCTGAAACCATGCCAGTGGTGGCTAACCGGATTGCGCACTGCGTGGCCCAATCTGCGGCAGCTGAGCCTTGGAGTGACCTGCTTCAAACCGTATGTGGAGCCATCGGCACCGGAGCGGAGCAAGCACGCACGGCGCTCTTCGTTCTCGAACAGCTCCCGGATTACGCTCCCAAATTGATGGCTAGCAACGCCTCAAATCTCTTGCCTGTGTACTCCGGCGCCCTTGCGTCCGCTGAGCTCAACTTCCGCATCAGCGGCCTCAAAGCAACCGCTGCCGTCCTCATGGCGCTGCCCTCCGACAAGGAGCGCGCCCCGTTTATGCCACTCGTGCAGCCGGCGCTCGCCGCCCTTGCCGCAGCGCTGCAGAGCGGCCACGAGGTAGAGGCGCAGGAAGTGATGACGTCACTGGTGAGCGTGGCCCAGCACGCCGTGGACTTCTTCCGCGCAGACCTCCCCCAGGTGGTGGATGCCATGCTCCAGGTCGCCAACGAAGACAGCCTCGAGTTCGAGACCAAAGAACGCGCCCTCGAGCTCCTGGTAACCCTATGCCAGCAAAGCCCTGCGCGTGTTCGGCGCTGCCCCAACGTGTTGTCGATTGTGACTGTTTGCTTCGCGTTCATGTGCCGCCTCGAAGACCAAGACGACGGCGAGTGGGTGGGTGGCGAATACTCCTCGGACGAGTACTGCGACGACGAAGAAGAGTACATGGCAGGCGACGAAGCGCTGGAGCACACCATTGAGGCGTTGGGAAAAGGCCTCCTGCCCACCGTGCTTGCTTTGATTCCAGCCCACGTCCAAGACCCTGACTGGCGCCGTCGCCGCGCTGCCCACAGCGCCATTGCTGCGGCGGCGTCCGCGGCGACCAAAGCTCTCAAGCCCCAGCTCGGCGAGTGCTCGCGTGCGCTTGTGGCAGGTTTGAGCGATGCCCATCCTCGCGTGCGCTTTTCCGCCACCACGGCTGTGGCCACCCTCTGCGAAGTGTACTCGGGCGAGTTTCAGAAGGCCTCCCATGCCCAAGTCTTGCCCGCTCTCGGCGCCATCGTCGGCGACGGCTCGCAGTGCCAGCGCACGCGCGGCCACGCTGCTGCTTGCGTCATCAACTTCTGCAACCCGGAGGTCGACGACGCGTCGGAGTTCGTGGAGCCTCACCTCGACACCTTGCTCGGCGCCCTCTGCAATTGCTTCGCTCCTGGGTCGCCCTCGTCAGTGCAGGAAGAGGCCCTGGGGGCGGTCACCTGCGTGGCCCAAGTCACCGAGACCGACTTCACCCGCTTTTACTCGGTGTTCATGCCCGGCATTCTCGGCATTCTCGGCACTGCGCCTCAGGCTCGGCTGCGGGGCAAAGCTCTGCAGTGCGTGGGGATCATCGGCGGCGCGGTGGGGCTCGAGGTGTTCAAAGACGACGCAGTGCAAATCCTCCAGACCCTCATGCCGGCCATGACCGTCGCTCCTGGCGCTGCCCTGCCCGAAGGTTACTTCGAGTACCTGGCCCCAGCGTGCGCCCAGATTGCCAAGGCCCTGAAGGAACACTTCGTGACATTTCTCCCTACAGTCCTGCCGCCGCTCCTCCACACGCTTGGGGTTGAGGTACAGTCAAGGACTCTTGTTTTCTTGATACGCTTTGGATGGCTACTTGCTTTGACCTTTTTGTCGTTGTGTTTGCTTTTCAAGAAAGCGGTTAACGATTACGTAATCGTTTGCTTTAATTTTTTTCGCGTGAACTGTCGTTGGCAACCAATCCAAAATTGTCGCAAGTTCCTCTCTCAGTGCATAGCGTGTGACGGAAACCAAGTGCTCGTTCCATTTTCTTTCTCTCTGAAGTATCAAGTATCAAACAAAGAAAAACGCACACACATCTCTATTCAATCCATGAAGCTTACCTTCTTCTTCGAATCATCTCTTTGGTGTTCTAGGTGGAATGCAGCGTGACCGAGGTGGCAGGTCGGGAGGAGACCGGCAGCGTGGTGCACGACGAGGAAACGGGTCTGCAGAGCACCATTGTGGAGGTGCGGGGCGGCAGCCAGATCCGGTTCACCATGAACACCACCAAGGTGCTCGAGAAGCAGCTGGCGTGCCAGACTTTGTTCGAGTATGTCGACGCCCTGGGCCCTCACCTCGCTGCTTTCATCGGCCCTGCGCTGGAGAAGGTCTTGCCCCTGGTGATCTTCAAGTACAGCGAACAAGTGCGCAACTCGGCGTCCTTCGCGTGCGGCAAACTCTTCTCTGCAGCAGTGGAGGTGTGCAAGGCCAACGCCAACAACCAGTTCGCCATGCCCTTCTTGTGGCCCTGTGCTGACACCTTAGTGAAAGGGCTCAAGGGAGAGCAGCACGCGGAGCCTCGATCGTGCATGGCGGAAGGGCTCAAGGACCTGCTCCAGGCGTGCTTCGAGAGTGGGGGTAAGAGCGCCACGGGAGTCCTTCAGGCGTCGACGGTGGCCTTCACGGGCGAGCAAGCCGAGGCAGTGGCGACAGCGCTGGTGGAAGTGGCGCAGGCATCGATTGAGCGCCGTGGCAAGAAAATGGCGGCTTTTGAAGCATCCGATGAGCTGGAGGGAGACCAAGACGCAGAGCGGCTGGAAGAAGAACTGGAAGAAGAGGTGAGATTGCGCTCGATGGAAGTGCGTCCTTGGTGTGTGCCTCTCCTCTCTATTCATAAATCTTAGACACCGACAAATAATCTCACTCCTCAATAACTTTCTCTTGTGTTCTTTCCCGCATCCGCCCATGTGTACAAGGAGGAGCTCATGACGAACTTGGTGGATTGCGTGGGCTATTTACTCAAGGCCATGCGAGCCAACGCGGTGCCGCTCTTCGACCGCCTAGTCGCCCCCCTCTTTGCGCCCTTCTTGGCGCCGGGCCAGCCCCCCACCCTGCGCCACAACGCCATCTGCTTGGTCGACGACCTCATCGAGTTCGGCGGCGCGGCTGCCCACAAGTACATCGCCCCCGTGATGCCCACGTTGATCGCCAACTTGGACGCGGAAGAGCCCTACCTCCGGCAAGCGTCGGTTTACGGTATCCTTCAAGTGGTCAAGCATGCGCCCCGTGTCTACGCAGAGGTGCATTCCCAAGTAACCCCTAAACTCGTCACGATGGCAACTGCGGCCGACGCTGCCTCCGATGAGAACGAACTGGTGACCGAGAATGTGGTCTCCGCGCTGGGCTCCATCGCGACTGGCATGTCCAGTGGCGGAGAGCAAGCCTCTTTGACCCAGTTGTGGCTGAGCAAGCTCCCGCTGCGAGAAGACGAGGTCGAGGCGAAGGTTGTCCACGAGCAGCTGGTTGCTCTGGTCGAAGGAAGCCACCCTGCCATTGTCGCCGACAACTTCGCCCACCTGCCGCTCGTCCTGAGCGCCTTTGGGGCCATCCTCGAGGCCGTGGGCGAAAGCGGCGTAGGCGAGGCCGAGTCTCTCGTTGAAGCGAACACCCGGGACCGCATGGTGGCTGTCATCAAAGCATTTCAAGCGCAGTTGCCGGGCCCTCAGGTCGCCAATGCCTGGGCTGCTCTGACGGCATCTCAGCAGGCCGCAGTGCAGAGCGCCGTGACTGAGTAACGCGTTCGTGTTCCTCGAAGAAGGCTGAACCACTAACCTGCCATATCTAAATGAAGGAATAAAAAGGCACTGCAATTGGCACTTCGGGCCCAGCAAAGGGAGTGGACCTATACCTAGCCAAATTACGATGTATTACCAAGGCCCAGTTGGCAATGCGATTTGCAAATCAAGAACCAAGAAGCCCTCCCTTATATTCCACTAGGGATCCATGCACAAAACTTTAGATTTCGAATTGGGGATTAATTTTCAGTTGAGTCCCAAAGCAGATACTGTAATACCAATGCCGATAACCAATCCGATAGATCCCCTCTTACCCTCTCGTTTATAAGCCGCTTATGTCTATTTAATAATTCTTACTACTTATTCGGATTATTTTCCTTATAATTCTCAAAACCATCCGGCCTTTACATAGCCTGCTGATGGCACAGTCACCATGCACCAAGCAGGCCACCTAGCCCCGAAATTCCAGAATCCCCCTGAGTGACTAAAAAAAAGACCAGCTCGAATAATCAGCAATTAACAATAAAGCAGCCGACTGAAAGTTCCAGCTGAAAGCCCGGCCCAGAATTCATCAAATCCACGTCAGAGGCCTCTTCGTCATTGGCGTTGGGTGCTTGGAAGGTCTAGATGAGGTTCCGGAGAGGCGTGCAATTCGGAGGTATGATGTAAACCCAGTCCATTCACAGATCAGTGTGGATGAACACTTACTACTGGCACGAAGTTGGCTGAAAGCATTGCCATACCGTCGCTCTGATTCGTCGAATGGCAGACCGGCATACTTTTCAAGGAAAGAATAAGACGAACATTTTTTCATGTAGGATGACAAGTTCAAAACTTTAGCTCACGGATAGAGCGAGTGACTCTGCTGCCTGAGCGATTTCTTCGTCTTCTAAACCAAGCCCCTCCTCAGCTATCAACGCGAGGCCATGTCTTGGTGTCGAGTTTTCTGAAGTGTGCAAGAGCTCTGGTGGTCCCGAAGAGCGCACTAAACTCGTTTGGTTAGTCGCTATCACCTAACAAACGAACAGGCAGTACTGAACATTCGTGTTGAACATATATACCTAGAAAAGTGCGATCAAAACGAACCTCAACATCGTAGATGATGTAAGAATTGGGCGGTACTTTGTCAGGAATGCCAATTTTTCCGTATGCCATGTGAGGCTTACATCTAAACAGCAATCGGGAAGTCAATGATGGGTTGGCATTTGTTATACCATTGAACAAAGATAAGTTGACTCACGTGACGAAAGCGCGGCTCCCTACTTGAAGCCCGAGCAGCCCTTCGAACAAACCCTGAGTCAAGCTCGACCCGTCAAGCTTTGTCGTCATCATGTTCTCTGGGCTTCTCGTCGAGGCGAAAGTTTGCTTCGCTGATTCACTCCACACATATCCAATAACGTGGAGTTCCACCGTATCGCCCTTTGACAGAGCTTGCTTGCTTCGTTGAGACTTATTGGTCGCTGACTCAACCACAAAGCCTTTTGCTATGAGAGTGTCGAATGCTTCAAGTGTGGCTGTTCAAATACAGAACACGGAAGAAATGTGAATCTCGAGGAAATGAAAATGCAGATCATTGTATCGGATTACTCAAGAAATGCTGCTGATTGTCATACCGATAGCATTGAAGTCGCCCCATGTACCAGATTGAAGGGCTGTGGAGCACACTGCTGTTTGCAACGCTGTGGAAGGGCTAGAATTCGTCGCTCCGCTTACAGGAGCGCCAGGAGGAGTAGAGCAGGAGCCAGGCATTGCTGAGTTTCCTAGTTTCTCGTCTGGCTCTTCAGATTCAACATAAGCTGCAGGAAATAGGCCCTCTTTGCCGTCCAATTCACCGCGCCACCAGTCGCTGTGTGGCTTTTCTAACACACGAATGAGCGCACCGGATTCGAAGTACAGTTCTGAATCATCCTCACCACTGAAGGTCCACTTGCTCCTTGCCCATTCCATTGCCGAATACAATGAAGAGATGACACTTACCAAATTTTACCTTCTGGGAATGCTCCCATTTGGCATCCCTAGCTAGTCTTTTGGCATTTTTAATACTAAGTAAAGTTCGTTGTTCGGTGGGTGGGTGCTACGTATGCTTGTGCAGGAATGTAACGCAGAATAAACCCCCGAAGGAGGTCGACGACATGCAAAGTTTTACTGAACTACTTGCTTCTTAAACAACTACTTCTTTAGTACGTAGCTAGACTCGACTCTCTCGGGTGCGTATTAAATGTGGGTGATGTGATACTACGTGTGTTTTCGGACAAGATCAGAGTAAGTCGAGACAATTGACTCACTCGAGGCCAAGTTATTCGAGCTTCAGGCTATTGCACTCTACCTGTATACGTCTTCAATACCTTAAACCTTGTGAAGTGACAGAACCTAAATTCTTATCATACACAAACTAACTTATTAGCAACGAGATTTCTAGCAAGAGTATATGATCTGAAGTGCCATTTTTAGATCTATAAGGAGCTCTATAGATCGATCTGTAGTATCTGTGGTCTCTGTCCTTTCAAAGTTGCGAGAACTGCCTTGACGTCAGCTTCTAGCTAGAAGAAAGAGAACACTTCGCAACAAGACTCTTGCACTTGCACTGTTGCTGAGCCTATCTCATAATACAGACAGAACCCGTACTGGAAGTAACTAGTTTGAATGAGCTAATGCTGTAATAAAGTAATAACTGCAAGTTCAGGTGCCCGTGCGATGCACGGTTCCAGGGCAACTCGCTTCGGTGTCTGTACAGCAAGTGCGTGCTCTTTGCGCCTTGGTGTGCGTTCTTGAGGTGCCAGTGAATTAGTTCCCCACTTGCAGTGCCCGTGGTGTGTGCCCCTTCCTGTGCCCGTGGTCCGCTTGTTCTTAGTACTGCACATGTACAACAGATCTGTTCTGCAGTATTGTAGGGTAGGTACAAAAAAAAAAGGGGGGGGGTAGTTTTGGCGCTATGGCCCTCCGACCGGAGGGTCATGGTGACTCGCAGGGTGGCCTCCCTGATGAATGGAGCATATAATTTCATCATATTTATGTACCAAATGGCCTACGGCTACCATTTTTCGCACTCTAATGCCCA
>Ga0307982_1002258_pt1 | contig 15616 bp, 3 predicted proteins | sample OrgLakmetagen989_FD_201847 | JGI IMG/M metagenome (GOLD analysis project Ga0307982, IMG submission 201847) | Saline water microbial communities from Organic Lake, Antarctica - #989 | ecosystem: Environmental > Aquatic > Non-marine Saline and Alkaline > Saline | place: Antarctica: Organic Lake...
GGCTGCATCACCGCCCTGGGTGTGCTCACTCGGCTGTTTGACGCAGATGCAGTGCCCCCCCACCCCGACGTCTCGCAGTGGCAACGCTCAAAGCTGCCTTCGCTGCGTACTCTGGCTGCGCTGCAGGCGCTGGCCTGCTGCCCCGTGCACACTGGGCTGTGGGCATCTGCAATGGGGAGTTTCACACAGCACTGCCCTCACCGCATGGTACGGGATGGCACCAATGTGCTGCTGTGCTGCCTAAGCGGCGTTTTTGCGTCCAGCGCCGATCTTGCCTCCCTTCAGGTACTGCTTACGGGTGTTGAGGGGGGGGCGGAGAGCACCCAGGGGCTCTCATTTCTAAGTGCTGTCTTGTCCGACACCACGCTGCCTCTCATTCAGGCCAGCGAATCATGGAAGCTGATGCACCCGACACCAGACGCCTCCCCTGCCAAAAACCTCATGTGGCCCCAGGCAGCACTGGATACCTCCATGCCTGAGGATCTCATTGAGCCGGCTGGGCTGAGTCCCGGGGTGCAGGATACCCAGCAGCTGAGCACCGTTACAGCCGCAGTCATGTCATGTGTGACGTCAGTGGCCCTGCTGTGTGATGCCGCTGTGCGTGCCCTGTGCTCTCGTTACTCGCAATCCCTTCTCATGGCACACGGACTGTCCAGTGCATTCGCTGCCAGCCCTATGCTTGCTGCAATAGCATTCAGATGCGGCCTGGCGCACTGGGGTGTCATGGGTGCTTGGGCCACTCGTGCAACCCACAACTCTTACGAGACGCCTTGGTGCAAGCTTGGTGTTCCAGGCGAAACCCAGGCACTTGTCGCTGCGCTGTGTCGCCCAGACCTGCAGACTTCACTGGCTGCAGCCTTGGGCAAAGTTCTCAGTGTGGGAGCCGCAGGCGAAGATACTGCGTTGTCAGCAGCTGCCGACACTCCAGCCGATACACCAGCTGACACGCCAGCCGACGGGGCTAGTGCTGCTGCTGACAACATCGAGGTGGCAGAGGTGGTTGCGCCGGTGTGGCTGAGCTTGCCAAACGCAGCTGCGGATGCACTGCCAAGTGACCTGCGTGAGGCCGCCGATAAGGCTGGCAAACCAGACGCTAAGCTGTTTCCTGCAGATGTTCCTGACGGCTGGCAGCTGGTCCCAATTCCACGGGGCAACATTCGTGCCGCAGGAGGCAAGCTGTGCGAGTGGGTGATGAGCAGCATTGCACAAACACCCAGTAACATTGAGCCGCTGCCGCAAGCTTCTGTGTTGCTGTTTCTGATGATTGCTGTGGAAAACCTGTTCACGGGTGAGTCAGTCAAGGATTCAAAAATGGAGAAAGCCGGCTTGCAAATCACCCGTGTGGCTGATGAGCTGAAGAAAACAGGCAGAGCACTCACGTACAAGTCTCCCCTTGTGAAGAAGGCGTCTGCAGCTGTGGTGGCGTACCTAGATCTGCTGCTTGAACGTAGTGGCGCGGAGTGCGAACAGCCGGTGCAATCAGACAGCTGGGCACAGAGCGTGGCAGGGGCGGCCGCTGATAATATGGACGAGGAGTCAGCGATGGACATTTTGCCGCCAGTGCCTGCTCTGAGCAATCATCTGCACGGCTTGATGGCTAAACTCGGCTCAGACACCAGCAAAATCAGCGCCTCTATTTTTGACAGCTGCATGGCGCTGTTGCAGCCACTCCTAGCAAGCGTGCGCCAAGCGCCCGAGGAAGAGGGGAAGCCTGTAACCGAGTATCACCATTATATGCTGCGGCAGCTGAGCGAAAAAGAAGCCGCTCTGAGCGCAAATGAGGCGTCACACCTCTCAAACACTGCTGCTGATGACCTCGCTCAAGCGGCAGTTTCGCAGACCAAGCGGTCAGCACTGCGCGCAGAAGCCCAGCTGCGCTACATCCAGGAACTACAAGCGTCTCTCGAGAGTGGCTCTGGATTGCGTCGCGGGCTTTGTGTAGCAGACCAGGCCCAGCTGAAGCAGGAGCTGGAGGAGTTTGCTGTGCAGGCTGCCGAGCAGGTCGCTGCGACCAAGACAAGTTTGGCGGCAGCGGCTGACAAGCTCCCAGCAGGCCGCGTTATCATGGATTCGGTTGTTCCACCTCGGCCACTCAGTCAGATTGCAGTCTGTTCCGCGCAAGCACTGGCTCCTTTCTCCGATCTGCGGCTGTTGCGGCGGCTACTGCTGACAACGCGCGAAGAGAACCAGCAACTGGTCGCGGCCATCATTCTTGCAATTGTTCCGGGAAACGTTCAAAACAGTATTGCGGTTGGTCGTATACTGATGGGCAGTCTTACGTCCACTTCCAGCTCAAACAAACCCTGGGAATTGCTTACCACACACTCCGACTCTGCATGCGCTGCCGTGCAGTGCGCAGTGAAGGCATATCTCACGACATTCAACGATGGCATGAATATGCTCCGGTGTGAAGCGTTGTTTGGAGCGGTTGCTGCTGTAAAACCGAACAAGGGTTTGTCCACAGCGCTGCCTGAGCTGTCGACAATGCTGGATGTTGATGTTGATGGTGCAGTGGCCCAGTGCGTGGTGGAAGCTGCCCAGGCACATTGTAGGGCGACCGAAGCTTCCATCCAGCTGCACTCTCGGGTACTGCAGCACTTAAGCTTGCATCGCAGCCATTGTCTGCAGCTGTGTGCTTGTGTTGTGTCTTCCAGCTATGGAGTTTTGGCCGACTCGTCGTCGCCGCCGGCCGAAGTGAACGGCAAAGCACTCCAAAACACACACGTGAGACTCTTGACATTCGCACAAAAGCACCAGCCTGATAAATCCACAGCTACTGCTGTGGATTTGAAGTCGCTTCCAAGCACCATGCTCGGCACTGCTGCTCCAGGCAACTGGCTAACGCTGTTTGTCAAATGCGCGTTCCCAGAATCACTACCCAAGGCGCCGGTGTCGACCCTGACACCAGCATACGAAGACCCCGCCTGTATTGCAGCAGAGCTAGACAATGCAGGGCGCTGGGCAGACTTTGTGTCCACTGCTGACTGGTGCCTCTACAGCAAATATGACGGAGTGCAGCTGTCAATGCTCACTGGGCTGCCGGCGCTGCCACCAGTGTGGTGCCCCGGGAATCACGCCAACGCACAGGTCGTAGACGCGTTGAAGCTGTTTACTGCAAGCAACAAGTTTGAACGGGGTCGTGGCGCCGTGCAAGTTGCACGACTGAAGCTGATGCAGCAAGCAAGCGATATTCTCACCGGCAGTCCCTCCGAAGAAATTAAGGCTGGCGTGGATGGGCTGCAGCTCATGCAGCAGCTGCTGGAAGCGAAACAGGCTAGTCCAGCAGCAACACTTTGGTTCAAAGGTATGCGACCTGTCGTCGCATGCCTGCTGCGGTTCGCGTTACGGCGCATGCACCACGCCATGGTGTGCATTCTAGCACATAACCGCCTGGTGACGATCACGGAAGATCGACTGCGCAAGGCAGAAGAGATGCGCGATAATCAGGAGAAGATGCATGGCGCAAATAGGGGCTATGCACGCATGCGTCCCGACATCTCAAAAGCAGAGGCGTTGGTGGTGGACACTTTGACGGAGTTGAAGGGGCAGCTGCAAGTGCTGAATGGGCGGGAGTGGTCAATGACTGCTCACAGTGTAGATGCTGTATGGCAAATGCTTCATCAAGAATTTCCCCATGTTATGGCCAGCGGCATGGCTGCGGTCACTCGGCGCAAGCTGCTTTTGAGGCGAGCAGTCCTGGATTCGGCAGTTTCTGTGGGCAAAACCGGCATATTGCAGGCATGCTCCATCATCACTGAGGAAAGCAAAACCATCCCAATTCCCACGCAATTCTCTCATCAAGCTGCCGTGCTTGAGCTTGCAAAAGCTCTTGAACGGGTGGTGAAGGTTGCCTTGCCGGCCGACGGTGCTGCAACTGCAGCCCTTGAGGGGATTGCTACACTTGCGGCAGACGACATCAAGGGCAATACACAGGAGGAAATCGTACAAGTGGCGACGCAGATGAACGAAAACGCCAGTCTGGGCACCATTGCTGCGGTATTTACAGCGATTGCGCCTGTCATACAACACCGGAATCACCTTGTGGCAGTGGAGAGCCAATGCAGAAGCTTCGAGGCACCGCCATCCACTTGGCCCATGCCAACCTGCAGCACGGAGGTGTCGTTGGATGCGTTCCCGAAGCTGCATAATATGCTTCCGTGGGCACTACCTGTTCCTGATGTGCTCTCATTCAACACACCTGGCCTGCTGTCTGGTGCTGCAATCAAGACAGCTGTCTTGTCGCCAGCAGCTCAAAGCATTGAGCCTTTCCGACTCTCTTCAAAATTGGTTGGGGCAGATGTTGCCGAGGAAATTGCGCAACGCTCTGCAGAACTCGACCCCGTACAGTGCCCCGCGTTCTTGGTGCCTCCTTGGCAGTACAGGGTGTTCCAAGTGCCCCAGTCAGTCAGCGGCCGAGTGGAAGAAACTTGGGGCGCCAGGATTTGCAGCGGTACCGCGGATGAATACGCTGCTTTGCATCTGTCGCTGCTGCACGCCGCTTCCCATGGAAGCTGGCAAGCGGCAACCCTGCAGCTCAGTGGCGACTTGAGCTCGCTGCCCCAGCAAAATATGGTCAGACATGAAGACACCTTGGCGGAATATTTGGGGATGGATGGCTGCGGGTTCCCCTTGGCTTTGCCTGTGTTTGCGGAAAATGCCTCCTTGCCAGCGGGGGGAGCAGGGTTGCTGGATGTATCCCCCATGGCGATGACACAAACCTCCAGTGCCCCACTGCAGTGTGTGCAGGCTGCAGCGCTGCTGTTGGATATGGGCAGCATAGCGCGTGTTCAAAGCACAGCCGATCCCTCATCTCACACCTGGGAATCTGCACGCGATGACGACTCGAGCTTTTGCGCAATCGACCCTGCGCGTGCAATCATCCCTCAGCACGCAAAGTGCGAAGCACAGTGGAGTGCGCCATTCATCTTAAATGCTGCTGGCACACTACGCAGCCTCACGTCGCCTCCATTGCCTGATAGTGTACACGGTGACGACACTATCGTTGATGTGACAGGCGAAGACCACACTACAACTGTCCCTTTCGGCAGCAAGAAACGCCCGCGGCCTGAAACGGGTGTTCCGGCTAGTAGTGCAGCAGGCGGAACACACGGCATGTCCAGTCCGTTCTTCAATGCCCCAGGCCAAGCTACTATTGCGTCAATGCTCAACAGCACTCAAACGCTCATGCCGTTTGGGACAACCGCGAACAAATCTCAGCTGAGCGATGGATTCCAAGACGCACCTTCTGTGGGGCAAGGGGCAAACGTGTGGGGGGGGCATACTATGGGGCAGAGCACCACAGTGCAGATTGTCGATGCAGCGATGGGGCCCAGTCAGCCAGGAAGCGGCATGCAAGATGATTTGGACGAACTCTTGGATGTTCACGAAGAGCGAGGCCGGGATGAAGATGCTCAGCGAGATAGGTGCACTGACTCGGATTCACCTCAGGTGGGCTCACCCCAAACTCAAGCTAGCAGTTTGAGCAATCACCTCAACGACGCAGAGGACGAGGGCGAGTTATCACCGTGTGTGACGCAGGGTATCATGGGAGCCCTTCAGGTATTCACTGAAGCACTCAGCCGTGTACCTGAGCTGCAGGATATACGCATTCTGAAGTTCACAGAAATAGCCCAGCAGGAGGCTATCAATGCAGGCTTCCGCATTGAGGACATTGAAGCGCTGATGGGAGCAGACCAGGTGAAGGGCGTGCTGGAGACGCACTGGGAGCAGCTCATCGCTCTTTTGCAGCACCAGATGATGGCCTGACCTGATGGCTTGCGGGTGTTAGTCGCAGGCCTTGCAGGAGCAACTAATTGAACTACTGGACGCTTTTTTGAGTGCCCACCACCCTAGAGAGCAGGGGGGATCTCAGATACTCTCAACACGCGTTTGCTTGCTTGGAGCATTTGGGACTGTGGGGATCTCTTGTATGAATTCAATCAATCATTGTTATAATGTGGTTGCCGCAGCTGGCTCAATGTGTTGGTAGGTCTGTAGGTGAATCTCTGGGAATTTCCCACCTGCACGGAGAGATTTTGTGCAGCCTTGCGCGGGCGACTGTGCACGGCCATTTGGAACAGTGCAACGCACCCTCCTTAACCTTCTACCATAGTCATCAGCTAGATATGCATGCTGCACGACTTCGGCGAGCTGTGCGGGCTGCACGTGGTCACACCAGTCCCGAAAGCTCGGACGACAAAGTGAGCAATTGGCAGGCAGACGATGGGTCAGACTTTTCATCCATTGATTCTGCACCACAATCGCCCATCACTCCAAAGCAAAATCCGCATGATGTGCGAAGTATACACAGTCCTTTGGGCTTCTCATCTCGCGCAAGTGATGCAGCAGCAGTGCCGCTTTGGCCAGGGCAGCAGACAAAATCCGCAGCTGAAGACTGGCGATCGGGAGCGGTTATGAGCGCCGATTTGGGAAGCTCTGCCTACAATGGAACCACAAGGCCTGTAATAACTCCAATTAAAAGCTCCAGAACACCGCAGGGAGCGCACGGCACGCCCCCAAGGCACTCCGCATCCGGCACGAGGCTGCCTGGCTTAGGTCCAGCCAGAGCCTCATCCGCCCCGGCAGTGCCAGCAGCTGCCGGTGCAGCCATGGGCAGCATGGCCTCACCCAAGGTGCTGGAGCGTGCGCAAACAGCCTCCCCTCTGCGTACAGCTGAAGCCCAGTCGGAGTTGGACGCCATGCGCTCAGATTTGAAGCTGCAGCTGCAACGCATGAAGGCGTCGCTGTCACTAGGAATCAGGCACCAGCAGCGCCAGCTGGCCCTGATGGGCAGCGATGATGCTATTGCAGCTGCGCATGCATCGGCACGCGCTTGTGCAGAGTCGCACCAGAGCAACTCATGATGCGCCTGTCTCCCACAGCTTGCGCCATTTCCAGTTGGGCACTCGCCGCACATCACACATCACACACAGAGCTCAGATGCTGCCACCTGGTCGCCTAACCACATGCCCAAGTGGGCAGCGGGCTGTACACACGAGGCACAACGTGTGCCTTGAATCCGGACTAGGAGGCGCTCAGCTTCAAGGTTGGAGGCATGTAGGCAGGCGGGGACTGTTTGATGTGAAGGTAGGAAGATACATCAAGGGCAGGCTCTGGGCAACAGATGTCAGTGATGATTAATGTCCACGGCAGCTGGTTGCTTCCCAGAGCACGCTTGCCTGCACTGAGGCCGGTGTAGTTGACAAGTCCAATCTTTTGCTGCGCTCTTCATATAGTGCAAGCTGCCGCCCTAGTTGTCAACATATAAAATTTGCGCCCCAAGCCATGGCAGGCATCCATACTGCTTTGGTCGCAACCAAACCGGCAGATGCAGGCCAGCTTATTCACCTTCGCTTCGCAGGGGACTGGCAATGCTGTGCCTGTGCAGGTGACGCACCTAGTGACCAAGTTCGTTCGTTGCCTGCTTCGGAAGTGCCCAGCCATCAACTCCACTCACGGTGACCAATTTATACTCGTAAATGGGGGCAGTGCTTGTGAGTGTGGTTGCTGCTGGACTGACAAGCGTTGGTTTCCTGTGAGTTGACGCGGGGGTGCCTTTGCTTGAAAATTTATGGGGCTGGCGCTCTCCCAGCGACTCTGCTGCTCCAGTGCTGACGTGCAAAGTTGTACCAAAAGGGAAAGGTTGATTTCATGCAGCATGTCACTTCATTTCACTAGCCACTTTTGCTCGTGTACTGTCTCAGTTCTGCAGCGCCGGTCTATGACACTTTATGCAGCGAAGCCAGCAGCAAATTCTCTCGGCTCTCTTTATTTGTTGGCAAGCTTGCAAACCAGCTCAGGGAGCCTTGTGCAAAAGAACTGCGCATCAATTACAGGTATCATAGTTTGATCTTGACTGCTGCCCCTTGATGTGCCATGTCTGCCAAGAGAAGACACAATAAACTTCGACGACAAATCGAGCGGCACTTTGAGCCAAATGTGAGTCGATGCTCTGCTTGTTTTTCCAAGTCAGCCCTCTGCGATACAAGCCTGCATTTGATCACGCTTAATTTGCAGCTTTTGTTGGAAGCTCCAGCTCATGCGCCGCTGGCGGGATCGACTGCTGAGCCGACGCCTGCGGCAACTTCTACTCCAGCGCACGAGGCTGCCATTCATCCAGTCGTGCCATCCAGTAGCACGGCAAGCATTTCCGAAATTTTGCTTTGGCCAGATGTTAACAGCATATCTAGGTCCATTGATGATGGTGGGTAGTGATCCTTCAACCCCTGCAGCAGCTAACACGCTTTGCCGCAAGTTCCGCACCCTGACCATTCTTCCGCAGTCCTCAAAGCCCTGAAAGACTCCTTCATCTGCCAAATATCTTTGGATGGTTTGCATGTAGGACTGTATCCGCAAGCTGTTCGCGCTAAATTTGTGCTTGAGCAGCTGTCGTTTTACTTTAGCGACGAGCAGTATGGCCAGCGCACATACCCGAGACAATACGCTGACGCCAAGGGCTTTGTACGCTTGAGAGAGCTGTCACAGTCTGGGCGCCTCCGGGCCATGGGCGCATCAGCATCTGTAGTAGCACAAGCTGCAGCTGCCTGTCCCCACACAGTGCTGGCGCCGAATTCCCCTCCTCGCATTCGAAAAGCCGAAGCTTGGGAGAGGACTGCGGCAGTGATGGCGAGACTGCTGGCACCCCCCCTGGACCCCATTTACAACTCTGCTGCGCTGACTGGGGGTGCCGATCGACCAGAACACTTCTTGCGCGAGGCTGCTGCTGGGAACAAGCACAGGGCTGTTCCGCTTCAACTTCTGTTGTCTTTGCCCCCCCTGCAGCAGTGGGGAATTCATCCGGCCCAGGCTGCCACCTACATCCAGCAGTGGCGTGGAGATCGTGCGTACTCGCCAACACTGCCCTCTGTGCAGCCAGTGGATGTGCCAGGGTTGCCCCCCTGCTCCCCTTCGGAGCGGGAGGAAGATTCTCAAGTGCTTGCAGCTGCTCTGCCGCTGGATGTCATGTCCAGGGGGGGTTCAGCGGAGATTGAGGGGGGGTCGGCGTGGCAAATGTGCCCAGTGCTTATTATGCATATCCCGTCTGGAAAAGTCAGCGGAGTGGATGCATCTGCCCCCCCCCTTCCAAGGGACTCAGACCCCCCTACTGCTTGGGCCGACTGGGGCTTGAAATGGGACAGTGACGCCGCAAAACAGTTCTTCAACACACTCGTGGCATCTCCTTCGGACATGTCTGGAAAGAGCGAACAAGCACCTGGTGTCCCGGAAGCAGCCGCTGCTGCCGGCGACGCAGCTGACGCCGCTCCAGGGATGGCCACCTCTCGCCGGACAGGCAGGAAGGACGACAGCGAATCAGACGAAGAGTTCAACACAGCAAACTTACTGATGGGCGCCGCAAGCGTGGCACAGCGAATGGGCTTGAAGCACTTACGCCCCCCCCCCGGTTCCAGTGGAGGCAGGGGTCACATGGACCACGCCACCGCTGCAGCCATGGCAGCTGTCGCTGGATTGAACTTCAGAGGTTCAACTGGGAACCACACCTTTGTACATGGGGGTCAGTTCATGCACTCTCTGCTGGGGGGGTCAAGTGCGCCCATGCGAGCACATTCCACCCCCCCCAACATGAACATGATGGGGGGGGGGCTGGATTTCTCGCCACAAGGCTCCATGATGCACATACATGGGGGTGCAGGGGGCATGTTTGCGGGGCCCATGGACAGCATGGGCTTCATGATGCCTGGCCAAGGGGGTGCCGGGGGGTTCAACGCATCCGGCCTGGCCTTCCCAACTTCTTCCGGGCAGGGCCAAATGCACTTTCACAGCATGCACTTTCCGCAGGCGGCTACAGAAGCAAACTCCGATGCACCAGGATACCCACAGTACCCAGTGGGCACTTTGCAGGCTGCATTGTCTGTCGCGCAGTCCCCACCGGGGAGGGCCCTGTCGGCGCTTCTTACCCCCCTTGCATCCCTTTTGCGGTGGCTACTTTCACCAGCCGTCCTGACCACTGATGACTACCTGCAGCGGCTGGCGCTGCGAGTTCCGAAAGGCAACTTAACATTCGTGCATGCATCTTGCCCCCCCCGATCCAGCAGCTTTTCAGCCCCCCCTCGACAAGGAACAGGGGTGTCTACAGCAAGCAATGCTAGCGGCGCAGGTGGCTGGTCAGACCCAGTTGGAGGGAGCATGCCAGTGCCACTCACCCCCCAGCAGTCCGCAGTGCCTGAGCGAGCAGTGGCTTGGAGTATCGCAGACTTGGCCAGCCATCCGCAGGTTGAAGTTGCACTGGCCACATCACATTCAGTTGCAGTTGCACTTGCAGGCTCTCTCGGCGGCCCAGTGTCTGCCGTGGTGGCTTCGCCTGTGCTGCTGCTGCAAGTCGCGGCAGGCTTGCTTGCGTCTGAGGACCAAGGGGGCGAAGGGGGGCTCGATGCGGCTGCCTCACGGCAAGACTCGTGGTCTGCAAGCACAGGACTTGTGCATTCGAAGCCAGTACATGCGCTGCTGGCTCTGTTGGAGGACCCGAACACGCCATCTTCGGGGGGGGATAGATCGAACTCCCAGGGGCCCTCTCGCCAGGGATCAGACGAAAGCGGAACTAGTGCCGGCAGCACAGACAGCGCTGATATTGGGGCTCCCATGGTCCTAGTGCTGCCTGGGACCTTCCCTCCCCAACGAGACTGGTCACGAGCAACCAACCAGTTATTTGCCGTGACGGAGAGTGACTTCGCTTCCAGTCGAGGGGGGGGCTCCAGCAGTCCACCGCTCCCCGGAAGCATGGACGATGGGGGTGCATGGCACTTGGCTGATGGGGCCCCCCATGTCCCTGTCATTGGTGTTCCGCCTCACCACCCTGGTGTCCCACGTGCCTACGGCAGCACCATGATGTCCAGTGGCAGCGACGAGCACACAGTATCAGGTTTGGGCAGCAGTGGTCTGGATGTAGGTGCAGCTAGCCTGAATCGCTTCACCAGCGGCTCCACAGGGGGGGGCACTGTGCACCAGAGGGGGGGACTTCAAGCCATTCTGCCCACGGGTATGGGCAGTCGAGGGGGCTTTGATGAGCACAGCGGGGCCTCTAGTGTGCATTCAGCACACAGCGCTGCCAGCGCCAGCAGTGCCGCCAGCGTGCACGTCACCTTAACGCCCGGGGCAGTGGCAGCACTGGGCGGAAAAGCGAATGCAGCAGCGGCACTGCAAGCCGCTGGGGCAGAACACTTTGACGGAGAATTCACTGCTTCACCGCAGAGTGCCGGCCAATTGCACGCTTTGGAGGGTCCAGCTGACAGCAACACGACTGTGGCACTGGCAGTGCCATCTCTGCTTCAAGTTGAATCAGCACTGCAACCTCAGAACATAGATGGCATCGCAAATATGCCGCGACAGCCCCCACGGCCAGGCGTTTCAACTAAGAACACACGAGAGGAAGCACCACCACGCGGTGGGGGGGCGGATGTATCGGTGCCCCCCCCCCGCGCGCAAGACGATTCAACAGGGGGCAAACGTAGCAGGCGCAGCAGTCTGAAAAGACGAGCAACTACGCTGCTGCGTCAAGATGTAGCAGCCCACATGCTGGCTTTCCATGGGACGGAGGGGGGCGACGTGTTTACGGGCGGGGGGGCACTCCTGCCGCCGCCTGCCGCGGCTGGGGCAGTGCCACTGCAACGAGCCCAATCCGCCAACGAAGCACACAAGGCAAGAGAACGAGTGCGATCAGATGATGAGCGCTCCCACGGCTCAAGCGCTTCTGTTGCTGCGCCTCAGGTTGCGGAATTTGCCGGCGGCCTGCCTGGTCTGCTGATCGGGTTTCAGGGGGGGGGGGTGCGTATTTCCCCAGACGATGCCCAGGAAAGCGCCCTATCCGCTGCCACTGCGGGGCTTCCTGGGACAGGATGGGGGGGCATGCGCTCGCGAGGGGGGGGGGTGCTTGTGTCGCCCAGTGCGGCAGCGCAGGCAGCCGCTTCTTCCCTCGTCGCTGCCAGCAGCGTGGGCTCCTTTCACACCGCTGGGGGGGGTGATTGGGGACTCACCCCCCTCGCCCATTCCATTGAGACTTCCTCTCGTCGGAGCCTGTCGGGTGAACCTGGGGGCTATGGCGCAGAGGTGGATGGCTGCGGCAGCGACAGCGGCGGTAGCGACGAGGAGGACGAGGAGGAGGAGGAGGGGGGGGATGTCCATGGGGGTGTAGGGGGGCTACTTCATCGTTGTGCTAGCGGCGAGTCTGCTTCCTTGAGTGATGCACTTCGTCGTGCTGCAGTTGAACTTCAACGTGGAACCACAGTGAACGTTGCAATGGCACCAGCTGCTGATTCTGCCACACACTCTCTCGGCGCCATGAGTGATACTTCAGACTGTGCCTCGTTCTCGCAACTTGTGGCTGATAGCACCAAGGGCCTGTCTGGGTACAACACTTATAGCGATGGCTTTGCTGCTAACGGTGTTGGCACCGGTTTAGGCCTTGGGCTGCCCAGTAAGGACCCCCTTGTGTTGGACAGCTCCGCTTGGAGTGGACATGGAGCTGGCTTGGCCATCCGTGCCCCTGCTGGTTTTGCAGTTTCTGCAGATTCTCAGGGGGGGGGGGACATGGGGCCAGGCTTGCCAGGGCCCATGGCTCGTAACAGGTCGGGCGATGTGCCGCTTATGGTGGCGGCCGCCGCACTGGGCACCCCGTCAGTCACCCCGCGAGGGGGGCTATGGAGCGGCCTTGGGGGGGCTTCCCTGAGTGAGGCACCGTTTACGCGCGACCGAGCAGTATCTGTGGCTGAAAGCGTAGCTACCCCGCATACACTGCACCCACCTCCCAGGGTGGTCGTCATCTCCAAGCTGCCTGCCCCCGGGCGCCCAGCGTGGGATTTTTCTGCACTTTCCTGGAACATTCTGGCCGACAGTCTTGCACTGGATGGCACGGAGTCGCCAGAGGTGGCTGCTGAAAAAGCGTGGACTCACCGTGCCCCGCGCCTCAAGCATGCCATGCTGCACTACAACGCCGACCTGCTGGCACTGCAGGAAGTACAGTGCAACATCAGTGGGCCCACTGACGATGTCACGGAAACGCAGTGGCCTGGCGTATACGCCTGTGCGCAGCCAGCTGGCGATGAGGGTGATTTTGCCGGGCAGAGTGTGCGGGAGGCGGTGTCGGCAGCAAGCGGCACGGGTAGCCACCGGCAGTGGCTACAGCGCTGTTTGACGGGTGCTGGCTACGAAGTCATGTTTGCGCCGCGATGGTTGACGCAAGCTGATGGCAGTAGTGCCACCAGTACACCCAAGCGGTCGAACTTCGGCAACTTGTTGGCGTGGAAAAGGGGGACGTTTTCGTGCGTGGGCAAGTTCTTGATCCACCTGGGCGAGGCAGCACAAGTGGCTGGCACAGGTGTTGCTGCTGCAATGCCGCGCTGGGTGTATCCGCAAGTTGTTCCTGTTGCGTTGCTGCGCCACGCTGGAACAGGCTGCACCCTGCTGGCAACGTCTGTTCACGTGACTGCAAACTGGCGGCAACCGTTCACCCAGCTCTTGCAAAGCATGGGTCTCTCCTGTGCGCTGTGCAGTCTGGCTGCACAAACTGACGCCAGCAGTGTCTGTGCCCTGGGGGATTTCAACTCACTGCCCTCTGCAGCCAGCTACGAGTGGATGGTGAATGGCTCCCTGTTGCGAAGCAACCCCACTGTGCAGCAGCTGGCAAAGTTGGGTGTGCACCTGCACAGTGGGGGTGGAGAGCGAGGTGCCGGGTATGGCTTTCGTGTGGGGGGGCTGGACACACCGAGCGGCGCTGCGGCGCCCAGCATCGCGACCAGCCCTTCTCATGAGGCGCTTGACACGGTGTGCGGGCCGCCACGCCCTGGCCTGCAGTTCACATCTGCCTACGCCCAGTGCCTGGGGCACGAGCCCCCCTGTACCAACTATGTGCCCCACTTCGAGGGCTGCTTGGACTACCAGTGGGCCTGGCGGCTTCTCCCCGTGTCGGTGCTGCGACCGCTGCGAGACGCATCCATGCGTAATGCAGGCCACATGCCCAACGCACTGGTCCCGTCTGACCACATCCCGCTCCTCTCAGTGATGCGTTTCATGCACTTGGAGGGGCAGGACTAGCCTGTTCTAGGCAGGTGGGCCAAGCTGCCCAGGTGCCACACAATCTTGTGCTGCTGCCATGCCTGGCAGGTGCGGGGACGAAGCGAGGCACCTGTTCTTCTGAGCACCTGGGCATAACATGCCTTGGTAGTTCTACTACACAGAGCTGTGTGACGCAACGCCGCATGCTCATCCCCGCACTACTGTACTAGTCTTTTGCAAGGGCAGTGTGCCCATGCGCCACGTTCAAATTATTATCTTTTTTAAAAATTTGCCGATAGCAGAATCATCACATTATGCATTTTGCTCTGCCTGGCAGCAGTGCACGACTGCTTGAAAGAGCTACACGAGCAGCACAGCCAGCTGCCGCCAAAGTGCTCCTTGGTGCTACATGCAGGGGCTGAAGGGCGCCTCAAGCCAACCTATCCTTGGGAAGTCACTCCCGAGATTGCACTCGGCCCCGAATGCTTGAAGCAACTTGAGCCCAGGGAAGCGAAATGCCGCACTGCACAGCAGGACAGCGAGCCTGCTGAGGCACCAATTGCGCTAAAATCGTACTAGTACTTTGTCCTGCCGCAGCTGTGGATCTTGCCAAGCAGCGCACGTGGCACTCAGCAAAGCAGGCAGGGCACAGCCACAGGGGAACGAGCACCACTGGTTGGAGGCACACGGAGCACGGCGCCTGTGTTCCGACGGTCCACGAATCAGTTGACCGTGTACCAACCGAGCCTTCCTCGTTGCTCGCAAGCGACTGCGTTGCACTGTTCGTTTCCTGGGAATTGCCGTTTTTTGAGGTAACACTGTGCTGGCTCGATCCATCGGATTCGTCACTGGATGACGCTTTAGAAAATAAGAACGAGTCCAAGCGCAGTCCTGATGAGCCATATTTTGTCTGGATATTCCCTATGTCTGCTTTCGCTGCGTGGGCCGCGTGAGGGGCGCTGCCTGCAACTGAGGGCGACGCGCCGCCGGCGGCAAAGCTGGCCTCCCACGCGTGCAGTTCGATCGGGGTGGCCTCCCGTCCACTGAGGCCGCGCAGTAGGGCGGGGGTCGCAACTTCAACACAGCTCCCAGGAGGCAGGGCGCCCAAGGCGGCAAATACCTGCGGAGACACAAACGGACTCAGGGAAGCGACCAGTGAGAGGAACAGGCAGCGGGGCGAACCTTGGCTTCCGACGGGGACCAGAGCACAACCCGCAGACCCATGCGATCCCAAGGTCCACACTGCAGTAGGAAATGCAATTCGCGCAGGCGGTGAGCAACGCCCCGCCTTGAGCGCGGGAAGCGAGCCGCATTGCCCTTGAAGAAAGCACTTCTCTGTGGGTGCTGCCCTGCACACAAAAATGGCCCATTCACATGTGCGCAAATGAGCATCAAGCAGATTCACGCACAAGCCCATTCAAATTGAAGTCCAGCTACATGTGCTGGAAACCCACACACGATTGCAATAAACCGCCAGGGCTGGCACTGGGACGTGCGGCGGGCGCCGGCAGAGACTTCTCCATTATGTTGCCGAAGTCGCCGGTATGGATTCACAGTGAAGCCAATGTAGGTCGCAGTGCTTTTAGCAACAGCCTTTGATTGCAAGCAATAT
>Ga0307982_1002260_pt1 | contig 15614 bp, 17 predicted proteins | sample OrgLakmetagen989_FD_201847 | JGI IMG/M metagenome (GOLD analysis project Ga0307982, IMG submission 201847) | Saline water microbial communities from Organic Lake, Antarctica - #989 | ecosystem: Environmental > Aquatic > Non-marine Saline and Alkaline > Saline | place: Antarctica: Organic Lake...
ATCATAATTCTGACAACATTTGTTTCGGGAAATGAATCCCTCCATATCTTTATCGGGGACTTCTTGAAGAAGAGAATGTCTGTTTTGTTGTGGCAAGATAATGTCTCGTATTATGTTATGTGCCACATTAATCTCGTGAATACAGTCATCTCAGTAATTGTTGCGCTTGAATTCTCACCAAACCAGCAACTTATGTTGTTTGTTCAATCATGATTCTGACAACATTTGTTCCGGGAAATGAATCCCTCCATATCTTGAACAAGGACTACTTGACTTGTGGAGCATGATTGATGCCTTGTAACGTTGATGTCGGTGGTTTAAAATTAGGTGTAGAAAGTTCAAATCAAGATTCTGACAACATTTGTATGCCACTCTTAGATGATAAGAAGCTTCAATACATGTGCAACCTACAACATGCAATAATCCGTAACCTTGTATAACCGTGAAACAATTTTGTTGATTTTGTTGATTTTGTTAAAAAATCTGCGGCATCCTGGGTAATACAATTCTGAATACAATTCTGAATTCTCAGAATTTTACTCATTCCGAACTTTCGTCGTCGTCGCCGCAGCGCAGCTCATCAGTTTGTTGTTTGTTGTCTCTCGAGCTCTCGAGCCGAGCCTACTGTACAGTACGCCGCGCCTCGGGTCTCGAGTCTCGAGGGCTCATTGTGTGTGTCGGCTCGGACGACAGAAGCCAGCGCCTTACTACGTGCTACGCGTGAGGCAAAAATTAGATAATATTCACGAATCGCGGCTCCGCCGAACAAGGAATGAAAGACTTCGTTACGCTGATCTTAGCTTCCAGTCACTAGTAACTTCCCTGCCGCGATCTACTGGATACATAGTATGGATTCACCGCCTCCGTCCCCACAGCCAGCAATTGCAGTCAACAACGACGACTTGGTTGCTGGATTATCGGGTATTACAGCATTCGTGATCATTTTGTTTGCGGTACGGATAGCACATGTTTGCATAGCGAGGAAGTCGATGCAACGAAACAATTATCATTCGAAGAGGCAGTGGGTGGCTAGTTTATCTTTGAACTTTTTGAGCATCTCTACTGGGTTCTTTGCTGTGGTCGCTATGATCTTAAATATTGCAAGATTTGGCTTCGGTAGCGGCAACTATGATTCAGACGCTCTAGAAGATGCCTTGGAAGTGCTCTTCTATTTTTTTTACGCACTACAAAATCTCAGCGTAAGTCTTTATCGCATTGTGTGAGATACTTGATGGAATGAGATAGAAGAAATGTCCTTTTTCTTGCTTATGACCTAAAAGTGGTCGAATCTGTCATTCGGCAGACCCAACTTCCCATCGTGAAGATCACTAAATGTCATAACTGCTTAGGCTCTCATGAAGCTTACATTTTGATGTGTTTGTCATATACTTACGTGGAACAGTACAACTTTTGGCTCTTCGCGCGTGATCGAGCTCTCCAATCAACGTTTTTCCGAACGAATGTGATAATCGTTTACGTTGCTGCGATTTTCTCCCTCGTGTCAGCTTTTTGTAACTTTTCGTTGCTCAGTGGATTCATAGAGGTAGAAACGACATTCGGCCAAATCCTTGGCCAGGTCTTGCAACTGCTCATCCTGTGTATTATGACAGCTCTCTTTACGCGACCTTTACTGAATTATGCATTGGGTTCTTGGAGCCAGACAAACGCAAACATCAGAGCAGTAGTTAAACGGACTGCCGTTGGAGCTGTGATACACGGTACAATGAGTTTGGCATTCATTGTACTTCTCCTTGCTGCAGATCCCATAATCGAAGCGATTGGATTCGTAGATTGGTATATGCTATTGAATATCTCAGTGGTAGTTCCGCTTATGATACATATTTCGATTAGTCATCGCGATGACAAACCCGTGCTTTCAATCGTGGAATCATTTCGAAGCACATCGAGCGCACAGAACGATGTCAAGTCGAGGTCGATATTGCAGGCGTACATGTCAATGGCGATTGAAACTTTGAAGACTGAGAGTGCTGAAATACAGTCAAGCACCAACACTAGTATTGATGCCATCCAACCAAACCCAGGCGTATCCTCATTCACAAACTCATCAGAGCTTGAGCTCTCTGAGGATGATGCTCGGACATCTTTGCCTTCAGAAATTTCAGTTATGTCAGCAGCAGGGCCCGAAGACTTCACATACGTCGGTGACTCTTCAATTAGTTCGGATCAAGTCGCAGTCACAGAAATATTTGATGACACGGCCTGAATCTTTACAGCTCAATCCGCAAAATCAAAGGCAGCCTGAAAAATCATGTACATAGCATCTCCCCTCTTATCCAGTTTACCCATTGTTCGCGTTGCGGTACCTCCCAAAGAACGAATGTCGCCTGTCCTAATTCACATTTGTCCCCACTTTCTAGCTCGGTGATACCCCCTCTGAATCATAGAGGACTCGCTAGACCCCCACTCGCACCACCACGCAAGAATTCACTATTTAATGCTCAGGTGACTCTGAATTGCACCAGTGATCCTAGTTGGCATCTTTAATTATCTCCCTTAGTTATTCCTGCGAAATGTACAATTCATTTAACACTTTACTATGAACTAGAAACCAGCTACCAGCTGTCGGCGATGTACATATCAGGTGTCTAGGCTAGTCGGCTTCCTGCACTGTACTGTACTTCCTACCGCTGCAAATGGCGTACGGAGTACGGAGCTGCGTACACAGTACACATCTCGTTTTATATTATTAATGGCACTGGCTTCGTCGATTCTTGTAAGGAGACTTGGATTCGATTCTCCATTATTAAGTCCTGGAGTCCTGGTCGCTGGATTCGATTCTCCATTATTAAGTCCTGGAGTCCTGGTCGCTCATCAGTCATCAGGTGGACTCCCATTTCTGTATCTTTGGGGTTTTAAGAAGGCTCTTTAGTCTTTTTAAGTTGTTTGTATGATCAAACAGCTCGTATATATGTTCAATCACTCCTCAATTGATGTCAGGAAGTGGAGGTAAACACAGTGTGATACAGCTTTACACGTCAAGACCGTAGTGGGGCTTATCTGGGATGGAATGGAATTAATTAATGATGTTGTACAATTGTGTAACACGTAAGCAGTGCCTCTGACTCAGCTAGCGCGGTGCCTCTGACTAAGGCATACCATATGGAGCCATCCGCCGGGCTGCTCCGTGTATATCCTCATGAGGTAACCAATAGCTCTCAGCTACGTGTCTCTGTTCTTTTCTATTCTGTTCTGATTCTTTTCTTTGAGATCCGTTGCCGTCCAACGGAACATCCAACAGTCTTGCCTATTGCCTACTCTGCTTTGCGGTTGCGAAATTTGGCCCTCGCGTGAAGATTTATTAGGGCGTCCTCGAAATTTCCAGATGTGCTCACATCATGTGCTAAGTGAATGTGTAAACCATCATCATACATTCCGCCAACACCTAAGTTCCACGAGTCTCTTCCGTCGTGTTCATAACTCGATTTTGAACTAACACAAACCCAAATTATACAGGAGCCAACGAGCACTCAGTCCCGCCGACTTGTTCGGAGGAAATGCGCCAGTTGGAGCCTTAATTGGCCTTCTGGAGCGAATTTGTTAGCGCATATGCAGCTCAAGTGTATTCTTTATGTGCCTCTGTGACTGCTGTGTACTTGCCTTTCCTTGTTTTTGGGAGAGTATTAAGTAGACTAGACTAGAGCCAATGCTTTGGACAGAAAAAGTGTACGCGTGTGCATTGTGCGCAAGTCAAAATCGTAAGGCCTTGTTCGGGCAGAAGCCTGCACGCAAACGGGGCCACGAAATTCCTAGGGGCTTGGCGACGTTTCTTCTGTTCTTTTGGACCGCCTGAGAGACTGCGTTGTAGTCCCCTCCTCTGCAGGCGGGCACTCCTCTTTTGAGACAGGCCCCGAAGGGCCGGAAATTAGAAGGCTAACAGGTAGAGAAGAAAAGCGAAGCAGAGAAGAAAAGCGAAGCTTATGAGTAGAACTCACTTTGGACTGCTACATCACTTTAATGGCATGGCCACTCGGGCATGCTTGCCTTATTAGCGTCCTAATTTCTGCTCCATTGCTTTTTAAATCTACCTGTTAGCCGTCTAATTCCGGCCCATCGGGGCCTGAATCAAAATCGGAAACTCTTCTTTTGAGCTGCACCATCAGAGCACGGAGGAGTGTGCCACTTTGGACCGATCACTTCCATGGCCACTCGGGCATGTGCGCCTGATTAGCTTCTTACTTTTAGTTTGCGCTGCTTTGCTTTTCTTCTCTACCTGTTAGCCTTCTAATTCCGGCCCTTCGGGGCCTGTCTCAAAATCGTAAAGAGGAGAGAGTGTTTAGAGAGCAAGAAGATAGTACTTCCAGCCCCCTCTGAATTCGTTGTCCACCAATGACTTTGAGAAGGGGAATTGAGAACGCGCTCAAAAGTAAGAGCACTTTAGTTGGGGAATCGATTTGGTACTCATGAAAGAAGGGCGTGGTATATTCGGCGTTCATAGACCCCTCTCACCCTCCTCGGGCTAGACTGATATCCGGGCTCGGGTTGAGTGTAACTATCGTAAGCGGCCGATTCGCCCCTTCGTCGTAGCTCCTGGGAAGTCGGTGCTGAGATGTTGCTGTTGCTTATTTTCTGAGCCCCCACCCCCGAGGCTGAGGAGGGCTGTTCGCAGTTTCGTAGTTTCCGTGCTGTAAACCTTTGCAGATCTTGCAAGGGAGATCTCCCTCTTGTTGGTTCTTGTTGTAGTTTCTGTTGACCTGTTGACGACGACAAACTCACTGACTGACTGTACGGAGATACTGATTTGTTTCGGTAGGTAGAGCGTGAAGGTTGAAGGAGCACCATGGCGATGCGCACAGTAGTCGCTTGTCTAGCATTGAATGACGTTTCATCGCTCATGTTTTCTCGGATGCCGCTGAAAACGCGGTCATTGTCGAAAATTTCCGCATCCAGGACCTACTGGCCGCCTCTCGCCGATTCGGTTGCGAAGTAAGATCATAATAGATTCGATCATACTTAAACACGTTTCTGATGCATACCTGAATAACACTGTTCATTGCCATTGTGGAATTTCGCACCTTCAGGTGCCCAGCGAACTCAAACTTTTCTCCGGCCGTCGCGACCTGGACCGAGGTGCGCGACCACTTGTTACACCACTCACTCTACTCCTGTTTGACGATTAGGTCGAGAGGCACTTTCACCTCTCTCATGAGATCCAGTGCGTTATAGCTTAGCAAGTATTTCTATTCTGTTGACTATTTTGGTCGACAGCACGTGGATCCAGCATCGGGGCGTACATTTTACTACAACATTGCCACGCATGAGCGCGCTTGGACGCTGCCAAATACCAATCAAGGCGCCGCGGTCAATTACGAGGCAGTTGCAGCAGACCTCAAGGCCATCATGGACGACCCTTCATGGGACGATGGTTCCCTGGCACCCGTGCTGATTCGGCTTGCCTGGCACAGCTCCGGCACTTACGACGCGTCCACTCGTACAGGGGGGTCCAACAACGGCGGCCGTGGCGGCGCCACGATGCGATTCGGCAGCGAAGCTTCTGACCCCGAAAATGCCGGGCTCGACCTAGCCCAAGCCAAGCTGGAAGGCGTGAAAGCAGCTCACCCGGGCCTGAGTTACGCCGACTTGTGGGTGCTTGCTAGCTACGTCGCCATTGAGCACACTGGTGGGCCCAAAATGGCGTTTGTTCCCGGACGCAAAGATGCGGTCGACGGCAGCGCCTGCCCTCACGGCGATGGCGCACACAACCCGAACCAGAGCCGTTTGCCACCCGCGGACGTAGGCGTGGCCCCCGACGCGTTCACCGGTTGTCCGATGTTCCAGCAAGAGGCCCCCACCATTGACGCGATGAAGGGCATCTTCAGCCGCATGGACCTGTCCGACCGCGAGATGGTAGCGCTCATTTGCGGCGGACACGTGTATGGCCGCTGCCACATTGACCGCTCAGGTAAGGAAGCCCTGTGATGGTTGAACTCGTCACAATGGCCAGAGTTGTCTTTCTCTGTGATGTCAACAAAAGTACTGTTCTTTGAAAGTTATCTTTTCACACAATTCGTGCTTTTGTCGCTCTATTCATGAATCACAGGTTTTGCGGGACCGTGGGTCGAAGAAATGACGATGTTCAGCAACGAGTACGCGGGGGACCTCATTGGTGACAAGTGGGTGGAAGTCACTCATGACAGCGTTCCACCCGAGCTCCAGCACGAAGAGCTTCGCCCCATCAGGGGCAACCGCCAATACGTGAGCTTAGGTCCTCTCGAAGGTCCCATGCCTGAACCAGCCCCCGTGCAAATGATGCTCATCAGCGACATGGCTCTTTTGTGGGTGAACGAGTGGCGCTACTGGGTGGAGTACTACGCGGACGAAGACGAGGGCGAAGAAAGGCTGCAGAACGATTTTGGCCTGGCGTTCAAGCGGCTTACGGAGCTCGGTTTCCAACCTTCTGCGGATGTGTGCCCCTTTGACATCACTACGGCTCCTCCTGGGTGGCAGCCATCGGATGCTCCTTCTTCACCAACAAGCTCCTCCTCAAGCGGCGGCCGCGATTACTCCCCCTTTTCGTACTCGCCTAAAAGAGCAACTTCAACGGCCTACGCACCTGCACCTCAAGCAGCAGCTTATGCGCCTCCTGCACCTGCTAACTCCGCACCAGCTCCAGCTCCAAGCACCGGCGGCCCTCACCTGGGCTCTGGCGGCATGGCCGACACCCGCGATCCTGATGCTTTCCAACACGAAGATGCCCGCAAGTCCATCTCAGTGGCGCCTTCCTTCGAGGAGTACATGAAGCAGCGCCAATAGGCATATTGTGCCATTCGCGAAGTTTCAATGCTCAACATAGCCATTTTTAATTACTTTATCATTCACAAAAGCCACTAAAGCGCCATGCTTGCGGTCCTTCCATCAAGTGCATGCACACTACATCCAGCTGCTTCCTAATTGCTTAATTCTTGGCCTTTCTGTTGATATGTTGATGTGAGAACAGTGGGGTTTGGTGTCTCCTTTAGGAGCTTCAGAGCTATACAGGGAGGGTTCCTGTTGTTGGCGATGCTTTGCTCTTACTCTTACCTCGTTAGCGATACCTGGCCACTTCCCAGTCTCTCCAGATCAACAGGTATGGGCTCGAAGTTACGCACCCTGCGGTGGTGTTATACAAGCGGTTGATTACAACGCCGCGTTCGATGGTTGAAATGTGATCAAATTTTCAGTCCATTCGACTCCAGATCAACACTTTCCAGGGCGGTTTTACCGCCCTGGAAGTTAGTTGGCACCGGAGCGATGCCTCTGGCGAAGCCAGAGCCCCTCGCCCCCTGACGCGTCAGCGCGGGGGCAAAATTTTTTTTTAGGAGGGGGGATTGTATACTGTTTTTTTAATCCAGTGCCCGTTTTTGTTTGGTGCTTCTGGGTATTTTTTGAACTCGAACTCGAACTAATACAAACCCAAATGGCACAGAAGCCAGTGCTGCGGGCAGAAGTGGGAATGCGCGTGCGTTGCGCAAAACAAGCAAGTATTTTTGGGTATAGAAACATTAATTCATTTATTCCCTAATGTTAATTCGCTTAAAGGTACTTTTTTTAGTCTTGAGCAGCGGATATAGGTTCAATTTCGTTTTGAAGTAGAGTAGGTCCTTACTTTTAAAGCTCCTGTGTCCTTCACACACCCTTAACTCTTGATTTTAAAAATAATCCTTTAAGAATCCCTGGCCGTTGCTCACACGGACAAGCCATATCATTCGATTCCATTGAAGGCCCCTTCGCCATCAAAGCAAAGAAAGAAAGAACGAAGGGAGTGCAATTGCCTCAAGTATTCTTTGTCTTAAAAAACAATCAATTCATCGTCACGCAATCTAGCAGGAGCAGGATAATAGATCAACGTAGTTTGATGTTTTATTTTATGCGACCATGACCAAAAAAGTGCCTACCAAAGAAAAATGTGACTCTGTCACAAAACTCTGTCACATCACATTTTTATCTGGGTACATATGTTCTGAGACCTTACGTATGTTCTGACACGTTGCCACGTTACTGACATCAACCATGTTCTGACACGTTGTCACGTCACTGACATCAACTACGTTGATCGCGGTGCGGCGGACCCGCGCCGCTGCAGTTTGTATTGTGTCGCAACAGTTTTCAACTTGCCTGTATTTTTCATTCGACATGAAGATTTTTTTCAAAGTCGACGCTAGTGAGGTGCATTTCTGAATCACGATGCGCTAGTCATGTGTCGTCAAATCGCTACTAGATATGCGGCACCCAACAATTTTGGTAGTGAACCGACTTCATTTGCCGGCAATCGGGTAGAGTTGCCATATTTATAGTGCACGCAAGGCAGCATACCACCCCATTACCCAGCGAGGCTGCTTCAGAATTTTTAAGCACCGACCTGAGTACAATTTTGTTCTAGCTAGGCTCTCTATTTCTGCTCCTATCTCTTCATAGACAGCCACGTGCTTCCTTGAGTGCTAGCTTGCTGTTCATTGGGAGCAGATGAAAGCGCATTGAGCTCGCATTCTAAAATTGCATTGATGTTCGCTGGTGTGTCGTGAAAACAGTGCTCGACATGTGAGCCTCGTCTCACTTGACGTCCGCTGCGTCACCCGTTCTTGTCTGGTTCTTCTAGGAACAGACTTCGACATGAAACTAATACATCTTCAGCACGTCTGCTCCGCTATTACATCGTGAGAGTACCGCCCAACGGGTCCTAATTTCTCAATCATTTTGCGTAGCGCCAGGCCAAAAATCTTCAGGAATCTCTCCATCAAAACATCAAAACCAAACACACTAAACGAATTGCTGTTGGCTAATGTCTTCTTCGATGTTCGGGTGTTCGGTGAAATTCACTGGTTGCAATGTTGCAATCATTGGTCAAACGAAATCCTGGATCTATGGCTATACCCGTATATTATCACCCCATGTCGGCCTCGTGCGCCTGTACTGCACACACACATGCGGTTGAGCCGTTCATATGACTGAAGTTCATAGAATTCTTGAGGTTGAATCGACTTGCGACTTCTTGTAATGAATATTGACTCAGCCCGAGTTACACATTCAGACTCAGAGCACTGTAGACTAGTAGAGCAGGCACCACAGTACACAGGACTACAGCAGCGCATTGTATTGCAGTAGTGCAGTCCCTCAATATGGGCGCTTTGAAATCAAGCCGGGCCTCAAGCAGCAGTTCCTTTGCTCTCGTCGAATCATCAATCAAAGATTAATCAAAATTAATCAAAAAGTTAGTTGGCAAAAAACTCTACTTTTGAACCTTTTACCGCCCTGGACTTTAGACTGGATTATCCCGAAACACCAATACCAAAGACCGACAAATAACTGCACAGAGCTGCGTAATTATAAGTCACCTAGAACAAGTCTAAATGGGCTGTGTGTCATCATGGATATTATTCATGAAACAAGTCCCGAAGAGCCAGAATCAATGGGCCCTAGAAGCTAAGAGGTAGAATTACAACACAATAAAGCTCCGACTTAAAGAAGAATTAATGTCTAACTGGCAGCTGAAGGGGGTCACCTCCCGTAAAAGCGGAAAATTTTGCCCTTTTTGGCCATATTACATCACAATCGCGGTTTATTGCTCATAGTAGTTCTGAATATGCCGCATCTGGTAAACCTAGGAGCACTATGGCGTAAATCCACGGAAAATTGTGTCCGTTAGGCGTAAAATTATCGACCTAGGTCATCTTTTTGTACAGCTTGTGTAGCTCGGCTGCACTGGCTTCACTGCGGATATTGAGCGGTTTTGGCGAATTCTAGGCTATAAATTGAATAGAATTTCGTGCTCCTTGGGTTCGGGATTCCCCCTCGACATGGCCGAAATATCGGGCCACAGTGGTAAGTCCGTATGAGCTCGGTCAGGGGGAATCCCACCTCGATTTGCCTATGCCATGGCCAACAGGGGTGAAATTTCAGAAGTGACCCCTTTTAGCTGCCAGTTGGTCTTATTGTTCACGTGTAAACAGTGGGGTTTGTAGTCTCCTTTCAGAGCTGCAGAGCTACACAGGGAGGGCTCCTGTTGTTGGCGATGCTTTGCTCTTACCTCGTTTATGATACTTGGCCACTTCCCAGTCCCTCCTGATCGACGGGTTATGGGATCAGGCACACACGATCTCACCTTTTACTCCCATGCATCCTGCACCCTGTAGAAGCTACTCTCAACGGGAGGCGGGAGGTGTAGGCATCGAGTGCGGGTACATCCGCGATCTCCTAGTCAACTTAGTGCTTTTCTTCGAATACAAAGAAAGGCAAGTATACGACTATCATGTTCTGCAGGCACAATAGAGAATTCACTTGAGTGCACTTGAGCTGCATGTGCGCCAGCAAATTTGCCACTCCCACTCCACTCCAACCTAACCTATTTTTCGGCAAACCATTCCTTGAAGTTGGCCACGCAGGTATAACACCTCAGTTGCTCTATAGTATCGTGGTGTCGTGAAGTCGAAGAAAATAGCCGTTGTCCAAGCAATGGGCAATGGGCCATCAATGGGGCTGAGCGCTGAGCGCAGGCAGCCAGCCTTGATATGGTGCCCACTTCAACGGACAACAACGCAAGTGAAACAAAGGGGATTAAACCCCTTGGTGAAACTTCCGATCATTTTCTGTGCGTGCGTGTTTTGTTTGCGTGTTGCGTTGCGTGCTGTCTAGCCCTGCCTATTGTTCAGTCTTCACAGCCTCAAAATAGGAGGAAACGGATCGATTGCCAGTTCTCCGACTCCCGATTACTCCTAAGAGCACTGTGGTTGAAGTTACTGTGAGTCTATCTGCGGTTGCTAGCTAGGCTGTTGATAATGTCTTATGGCGCAGGGGAAGCTAGTAGCTCCAACTACAGCACGGTGCCAACATCTGAGGGAGGTGAGTCCTCCAAGCTCTTAGGAGAGGAAGCTACGTTCGAAGAACCTCGCCAAAATCAGTGGCGTGTATGGGTCTTAGTTGCTCTGGTGACTGCAGCAGCGACTACAACCTTCACGTTTTGGAGTGGCCCTAGTCATTGGTCTACCTCTTCCTCGTCATCTTCGACATCTGAGTCGTCTTCTCCTTCGACACCGGACGACATTTACGGAGGCGGTTGGACTGTAGTCCGCTGCGTGTCATCATCAGAGGGTAGCTGGCATCCAGCTGTCGATAATCTCTACGGCACGGAGTCCTATGGCACGTATGTCAATAGCTACACGACGGACAGCACGTTTAGCACTACATGGTCTCCTAGCGACTATTCCACCGCACTGCTAGGGCTCACGGACTTGAGTGCCTGGGTAGTAGTGGACACCTCTCAACTTTATGTGCTTGGCAAGCCAGTGGATGTCGATATCATTGAGTCCTCCGCTAGTTCCGCAAGCTACACAGCAGAATGGTTCGTGTTTGAATTATTCCTGTCTCGATTGATAACTGTACAGTACTTGTAAGTTATTTAATCTAATTCCTTAATTGTTCATTTCATCCAGGATCAATCGACCTAAGAATGAGGATCCCTGGTGCAGTGTTTATGGGCACTATGATGAGGATCCTTATGTGGTGTACGGAGAAGAAAGCAAAACGGGCCACATGGAACATCTTGGCATAGACGGCGTTGGGGCTTGTGTGTGGCTGAAGTAAATGAACAGGCATCAAGCAAGGTAGGCTTACATGAATCAAGATTCTCAGAGCTGGTAAACACAAATCAAGCCCCGACCTCTGTGCTACTATGATGCGCAATTACCCAAGTGAAATAAGTCGCACATTTACCTCTATCCCCCCCCTCCAGAGCGCATACATAGCTCTTGGCGCTGGGCGTAAAGAAACTCGGCCGCATGCCGCATGTAACATAGCGAAGCGCCCGAGGCCACAAAAATACCAATGCTTAAACTAATAAAGAATTCCGCAGAGCCCCTTTAATGCTTATTGCATATAGCTACATCTCCAGGAGATCGTCTATCATCTGAATAGGAATCGTAGTAGGATTCTTTTTACATTTGACTTCTAAAGCAATTTCTAAATGGATTAGTTCAAGTTCAAGCGAAAAAGCCGCTGAGAAGTCCTCCATAAGATATTCCCGGGATTCGAGCTGGACTCCACGAAGCAGTCTACATTCACGAGACAAGTTCAGGCTTACGCAGTCTTGACGGAGATGCCATCTTTGCCAGCAATAATCACAGCCGTGGTCATGCCGATAAAGAGGCCGTGGTCCACGACGCCCACCGTATTTTTTAGCTCGTTCCCAGCCGCCACAGGATCCTGGAAACGTAATACAGCAAAATATCCACTTAAATCCTACAGTACACAAGAAAACCTTTGAGTTGGTTATCTAGTGACCTAAAAGAAGAACCACACCACCATTTCTAATCCAAGTCAAAAGCCCTTCCTACCTTGATGGCGGTTTCGAAGAAGAGGTCGACAATGTAGTTGCCGTTGTCCGTCACCGCAGGCTCGTCTCCGTCGATGCTGTTGTTGGACGATGAACCCAGGCGAAGCTGAGCCCGGCAACCAGCCAACGATGGCAAAGCAGCAATCTGCGCTCACACGTGTATTGACATCATGTAAAAACGACAGAGATGAGTTCACAAAGAAAAAAAAGACTATTGTAGCAAAATCAAGAAGCATGTGCAATCGCAAAAATCAAATTTAATCGATTTGAAGCGATAAGATGTCACTAAGAGCGCACCTTGCGCTGGGTGTGGCCCGAGCAGAAGGGCACAATTTCAACGGGAATAGGAAATGCAGGGCCGAGGCCCTTGCCGATCTTCGACTCGTCCACAATCACAATAAACTTCTTCGCGCACACTTCCACCATTTTCTCGCGCAAGAGGGCGCCGCCGCCGCCTTTCACCAAGTTCAAGTCGTCGTCCACGTCGTCAGCACCGTCGATGGCCACGTCCAGCTCGGATTCTTCGTCGAGGGTTACCAGAGGGATGCCCAACTCCTCGGCTTGCTCCTTGGTTCGCACCGACGTAGGCACCGCAATAATGTCCTTGAGCTCACCCGACTTCAAAAGCATACCTAGGCGCTCCACCGCAAACGCCGCCGTTGAACCTGTGCCCAGACCGACCTACATCATAGGCATGAAATGAAGGCAACCTGAGCAATTCAACAATCCTACTCAGGGTTGAAACCATTTTGAAGTACTTCATGAAGATGGTTGAAATTTGACTAACCTTCATTCCAGATGTAACATAGTCATCGACAGCCTTGTAACCAACCATCTTCTTGAGTTCATCTACACCGCGCCAAAAGTAGTGAACACAAAAATTAGGGCTTGGGAGCGTGGCATGGGAGTACATGAATACCATGTGTAGTTAAGTGTGGTTGACGAACCCTGGGAGAGCGCCGACACCACCGAGAGGGAGCGCGATCCAATCGCAGTGCGCGCTACGGATCGCAAGGAAGTAGGTACCCACGCTGCCGCCAGAGGCAGCATGACAAGTGCAGACACCAACGAAAGCTTCATGGTTCAATGATAAGACCTTCCTTTACCGAAAATCTATTACGTCACACAGTATTCTGATGTTCGGATTTTGGAAGTGTACAATAACTAAGTCGAAAATGAAAAATGGCCAGTCGCGTTTTTTCGTGAGAAGGCCGCGAAGCCATGAACTGAAACTATATAGCGACTGAGATTATGAGGCCTACGTTGCTAGCCAGGCAAGCTAGACTCAAGCATGTAGCCCTAGTGGCGGTGTTTGTGCTTCTGATCATGGTTGTAGCTGAACTTCGCACGCTAGGCTTCTGGCAAACTCCTGGAATTGCCAGCTTCATTTGGCCCCAATGGCTACAGCAGTACCATTGGGCAATGCTCAGCCGCGCGAGCGGCAGTTCGAATGGTAGCGGTCAAAAGCTACCGGCGTGCCCTCGAGTTGCTCATGCTGCTGACCCTAATAAAGGTGGTTGCGCTACAGGCATGTCAGTGTGGGACTCTGAGCCTGCAGGAATGGCGGGCGCTGGTGTTGTGATCACCGCTAATCTAGCGTCACGTGGCCACTATTTGCAAGTTGCCCGGTTACTCGAGCAGTTGGCTCGATTCGATTCGCAGCTACCTGTGGAGGTGTTCTATGCCGGCTCTGCTGAAGCCCCGTCCGAACCAACCCGATGGAATTTAGCGAGCGCAGCGCGAGGCCACCGCGCGGGCCCACCTCAGCTCTTGGAGCTCTTTACTACTCTAGCTCAACAGCTTGCTCGGGGCAATCGAGGTAGCGACAATGAGGCCACTGCGATCACTGCGTGCGCGCCTGACTTGTCGGCCTTAACGAATGACCGGCAGCCATTCACCTTGTACAAGCCCCTGGCAGCTGCTGCGAGCCACTTTCGCACCGTCGTCTTGCTCGATGCCAACTTAGTGCTCTTTCAGGTGCCTGAGCTGCTCCTCCAGCGGCCCGACTTCTTGAACACTGGGCTGTTGCTCTTTCGGGATTATTGGCCGGGCGTGGCCGACGACCAGATCGCAGCAGCAGGCGTGCATTTTGGCCTCAAGGGCCGAGGCGCGCAAGACCCCAAGAGCGCGTACGGCGCCAGCTGGCCGGATGCGATTGACTCTTCGGCGGTGGTGATGGACAAAGCTAGGGCTGGCCGCGGCCTCTGCTCTCAGGTACTTTCCAAAGATTAGACGTGTGTGCGAGTCCGTATGCACGCGTGGGTGTATTTTTCGCGAATCGAGAGCATAATAATAATAGTAGTCATTTCATTTTTCTGGAAGCACATTTTGCTCGTTTCAACCCCTTTCCATCAACCCATGCCCTATCGTTTGTAAATAACACGTAAGCTCTTTTTCTCAAAATCACCCGCCTCTGGTATAGGTCAACTTTGTGCTGGGTGGTGCGGGCAGTGGCGACGCGAATGGCGGCGGCGTGCCGTATTTCTTGGGAGACAAAGACACCTGGCTGTTTGCCGCGGTGGCTCACAATGTGAATCGATCCAAGAGCGTAGCCGTAAACCCACGCAAAGCGGGTTTCTTCTTGCGGGATTTCCAAACCACCACCAGTTACCGCCCCATATGGGGCCATCTCCAGGTGCAACGCGTGGGAGCCACATCCTTTGTTGACGTTGTTGTTGTTGCAATGTTATGGCTGATGCGGTTCCAATTTTTTTCCAAGAAACCTAACAAACATTGCCATCGTGAGAATCTTGAATTTCTCGCTATATTACTCAATATCTCAACGCTTTGCTAATCTTTCCCCTTTATCTCTCCTTTAACTTTTTCATTTAAAGGTGGACCGAGATGGTTTGCCGTTGTTTTGGAACGAGCAGCCCTCGGCTCCTCGCCTAGGTCCCACCAGCGGCTTGTTCTACTACGACGGGCAGCGGCTGCCGCGGCCCTGGAAGAAACCCCCATTGGAGTGGGGCGCGGGGCCTGCGCTGTACCCACATGTACCCAAAGGCTGCGGAGACCAGTGCCAGAAAATCCCCTTGAATGCGGTTCGTGGTTGTGTTGTATTATTCATGTTGATGAATAAGGGACGAGAAAGTGCGATAGAAGAAGAAAGAAAATTGAAAAGAAGGGCAATTCTGCTTTTGGTTTCTTTGCTGTGTATTGACTTTAGGTTGAATTCTCCATCCCTCCAAGGTGCAACGGCTACCGGAGCCCGCTTTAGCGTTGCTCTTGAACCTGAAACTTGCCCGTGACGACGACGCGTACCCCGGGCCTCGCAAAGCCGCTGCTCGGGTAG
>Ga0307982_1002263_pt1 | contig 15610 bp, 5 predicted proteins | sample OrgLakmetagen989_FD_201847 | JGI IMG/M metagenome (GOLD analysis project Ga0307982, IMG submission 201847) | Saline water microbial communities from Organic Lake, Antarctica - #989 | ecosystem: Environmental > Aquatic > Non-marine Saline and Alkaline > Saline | place: Antarctica: Organic Lake...
ATCTCGGTTCGACCAATTGGTGAGGTGAGAGGGTCCGTTTTGCACGCCATCTCGCTTTCGGGCTCCCCTAGAACTGCAGTGATGTCCTTGTTGTTGTTCCTTCCTTGGTAGAGGGGGGTGCTTCCTGCGGGTTTAGTTTCTTGGCATTTGGGTGGCCGACCCGACCGTCAGAGCAAATAAAAACAGAGATAAAAAGGGGAGGGTCAGGACACAGGGGCTGTCCGGACGGGAGAAAAAAAAATCAAAAATCCGTCAACCCGTTGAAGCTTGGCGAGGCTTCTCCTTGACTTGATGCTGTTGTTGTCCTTCCGAGTGTCTTGGGCTACGGTAGTCTTGAGTCTACGTTCTTGTGCATAAGTTTGTTTGGTGGCTTGCTGCCCCCTTCTTGTTTGAGACTTGCGCCCCGCTGCCTTGCCCCCCCTGCCTCCACGCACATCTCTCACAGCTTCGCAGCCGACGAACCTGCCACACCTACCGGGGATGCCAACACACTTCACATATGATACCACGCTGATGATTCCCGTGGAGTGCCTTTTTCTGGTCGGTTATCACCTGTTTTTCCTGCCCGTGTGCTATTCTCTCACCAAGCCCTTCGAACCTGCCGGGCAAAAATGGCAGCAACGGGTGTTCCGTCTGATCTGGAACTCCACCAGCATGAATTCAAGTTTGGTGTTAGTCTGCGAGAATTTGTCCACTCGTCTTCATCAGCTCAGGAGGCCCAGCACGACACTGTTGTAACGGCAGTGCTCAAGTCTGCTGCTTCTTTGCGAGAGTCCTACTCTGCAGCAACTAGCTGTGGTATTGATTTTGATGATGCAAGCATGAGTGGCACTGTGCGTTGGCCGAATTCGCATGTTTTCCAGTGGCTGCCTCAGCCCTCTGAGGGCTTCTGCCGCCTATTTGCGAGCTGGGAAATTGCTGGTTGGAAACAATACTTGTCAATGAGGCAGCTTGGGTCCGTATTTGGGTCCACTAAGTGGACTCTATCTAAAGCAGGACATTTTCCCGCCAGTTTGGGTTTGGAGTCGTGCACACCGATCGAAGTCCGCACTTTGCTGTCTCGCTTCGGGCCATCCAAGGCTGCTTTGGCCAAAAGCAAGGCAAGCTCCAGTGCGGGGGCCACGGACAGCCGAACAGCTGCCGCAGCTGCAGCCCAAGTACAAACGCTTGCGACGCCCTCGGGGCCTGTTCAGTACCATGTCTCTCTGCTGGATGGCTTGTCGCTTCCACTGACCATCGCCCATGCGGTTCGCAGCATCGGCTGGCGAGCCGTGTGCACACCCAGCGGCACCGGCACGTTCACCCCCGCTGCCCCCAACAGCACCATCATCTTGGCTGGTGCATCCAGACGTGCCGAACAGCGCATTGCTGCCTGTACGCCGTATCTGCAGGAGCTGGCGCTGGCCATGGGGTCCGTGCAGGCAGGCAGCAAGCAAATCCCCGTGGCACACATATCCGTGCTGCTGGTGGGCCCAGAGGTAGCGCCACCCCACGAGGGTACCCCACAGTGGATCGCAGTGCCCTCTTATTCCCCAGCAGCTGGCGCATCAGCGGCCGCCCCCGCTGCGCCGCAGCTGCGCTACGCGTGTATGCAGGACACGCTGCATGGATTCATGGGCAAGCACTGGAGTTGGGGGCCCTCCAGCGGCGAAGCAAGCGGCCTGCTCGCAGGGGCACATGCAGGGAACACCTTGATCGTGACCGTGAACCCCGGGTATGGAAACCTCTTCGCCTCCCTCACCAAGGCGTGGCTGCCGTCCTTGCATGCAGCCCTGCGCAGCCGCTGTGTGCTGCTGGGGCTGTGTGCAAACCATGATGCAGATGCATTGGGCGAGCAGGCGCTGCTGCAGCGGGGCTTCCCCGGCTCCCTGCAGCAGCTGTCCCCCCCCGGCGCCTCCCCCTTCGCCAGCATGTCCACGTGGGTGGGGGACGGGGACGACGCACAGGCAGGCGCCACGGAGAAACGGGCCAAGCAGCTGGCACAAGCCTTGCACAGTGAGCTGGTGGGTGACAGCAATGCGTATGCGGGCCAGTCATACTGGTATGCAGTGCGGGGGAAGCAGGACCTCACAGTGGCCCCAGAGCTTGCTGCCGCAGCAGCATTCAGCACGCGGACAGCGAACAAATAGTCGTCCAGTACCAGCATTTACAAATTTTTGGAAATTGAATTCATCTGCAGTCACGTTTCCTGAGGTCTAGGAGCCACGCGAGCAAGTACCCCGGGTGCCAGCCCTTACCTCCCAACACGCCTCGTCGCCTGCGGGGGGGGCTTGCTGAGTATGTCTGAGATTGCCTGCTGATGTCATGCCGCGCTGGGTGCCAGTGCACACCCCCCCCTCCAACCCCCAACTGCCCGGCGGCCCCCCAACTGCTGTGGTCACTGCGTCGGAGAAAGACAAGAGACAAGCGCAGAAAACTCCCTCCACATAGAATTCATCGCATTTCTTTGATTGACCTGCAGTCTTGTACGTTGGCTTCACCCGATGCTTGCTCGAGCAGGCCGCCTGAGCAGGCGAGTGCCTGCGTGGGCTCAGGCTCGTGCTGAGCTGTCGACAACCCAAGATGAAGCAGTGCGTGTGAGGTTTGCACCCTCGCCAACTGGATTCTTGCATCTAGGGGGTCTCCGTACAGCTCTATTCAATTACCTGTTCGCCAAGCGCTACAATGGACAGTTCATGCTGAGAATTGAGGACACAGACAGAGTACGTGGCGTACGCCCTGGGCCTTTGTTGGCTGCAAAAACGACCGCTTTGCAGACACGATTGGTTGAAGGAAGTGTTGAACAAATGGCCAGATCGCTACAGTGGGCTGGGATAAGCGCGGAAAACAGTAAGCCCGACACTTGTCTCGCAAGAAATTCCGCGACACCCCGTCTGATCTGGTACAGTGCCGACTGCCGAGGAACCGAACAAGACACCAGTGAGGCAATCTGAGCGTCTTGAAAAGTATAAATCAGCTGCCGAACGCCTCATGGATGAAGGCCATGCATACCGGTGCTTTTGCTCACCTGAGCGCCTGACCGCTTTGCGAGAGTCTCAGGCAGCTGCTGGCCTCGCCACAGTGTACGATCGCACCTGCGCCAGCCTGCCCAAAGCCGACGCGGACGCCCGGGCATCAAATGGTGAGCCACATGTGGTGCGCATGCGCGTGCCCTCCGGCTCCTCCGTGGTGAGGGACGCCGTGCTGGGGGAGGTGACCTTTCCCCACGCCGCCATCGATGACCAGGTGCTGCTCAAGAGCGACGGCTGGCCCACGTACCACTTAGCGTGTGTGGTGGATGACGCAGACATGGGGATTTCACATGTGATTCGAGGGCAGGAGTGGCTGAGCAGCACCCCTAAGCACCAGCTGCTGCACGCCGCGCTGGGCAGCACATGCCCCCAGTGGGTGCACCTGCCCCTGCTGGTGAACCCAGATCGCACCAAGCTCTCCAAGCGTCAGGGGCATGTTTCAGTGGATGACTTCCAGGCTGCAGGGGCGTCCCCTGAAGCCCTGGTGAACTTCGTGGCCCTACTGGGGTGGCACCCGGGGGACGGTGACACCACGGAGGTGATGGACCTGCAGCAGCTGCAGGAGAGATTCAGCACGGGCGGATTGAACAAAGCGAACTGTGTGGTTGACCGCTCCAAGCTCGCTTGGTTCAATGCGCAGCACCTGCGGCGCCACGTGGCCGCCAGCCCTGTCACCCTGCACGACATGCTGCAGTGGATGCACGGGCGCAGCGGTGTGCCCGAAGCGGCCCACCAGTGCCTCCCCTTTGCAATTGCTGCCGCGACGGCCTTCCCGGCTATTGCTGTGCAGGTGCAGTGTGCCCTGGCGGAGGGGCTGGCGAGTGAGCTGTCCCCGCTGACACACCAAGAGACGGCAGAGATGCAGGCCGTGGCAGCCAGTGCACTGCCGTCCTTGGCTCATGAGGGTGCACTGCATGTGGACCAGTGGGTCAGCAGTGGCCATGGCTGGTGTGTGCGCTGGGGGGCACTGCACGCCGCTTTGCTGCTGCAGCACGAGCGAGTGGGCATGTATCCGGAATATGCGCAGCTGTGCTGGCCGCTGTTCACACGCCCAAATATACAGCATGCTGATGTGCGCGCAGTGCTGCCTGAGGGCAGTGCTGGCTCGCTGCAGAGCGTATTGCCAGAGCTGGCGCGGCGCTGGCGCGGCTTGCCGTCAGACGGCTGGGGCGAGCAAGGGGTGCCGCAGGTCATGCAGGCATTCAAAGCGACCTGCAAGGCCACAGGGTATAAAATGGGGCTGGTCATGAAGCCCAGCCGGGTGGTATTGACAGCAGCAGACCGAGGAGTTGCCATGAACGACCTGCTTGCTTACCTTGGACAAACTGAAGCCATTGAACGCCTGGAAGCAGCATGCCGTTAGTACTGTATCAGTGTCAAATTCGAAATTTATCGGTGAGTGCCCGTCTACCTGTGTAGGTGCTGAATGCATTGTCCAAGCTGCCTACACAGGCCTCCAACTTCAACCAGTGCATGCGCAGCCGCATTCAATATGATTCTGAGCGAAGATCGTATTATCCTGTTGTCGGCGCGTCCACTTGATTTGCACTGGCATCCATATCGTGCTGTGTTTTCAGCATCATGTACAACGAGAAATTTCGCACGACCTGGCATGGGCAAGCACGATTTGGAACGAAAAGGTCTAGGCATAGGCTGCTGCCCACAAATATAAAAGCCGGTCAATTGCATTCAGTACCCTAGTAGGCTCGCCAACAAGTCGTCTTTTGACTACAGTGTTGGCCCCCCTGTGTGTGCGGCTTTTGCAAGGCTGTCAGGAGCGTTGAGATTCGTAAGGTAGATTGTATTAGTTAACTACTAGATGTCAGTCGAGGCGGATAAACAGACACGGACTCCAACAGAACTTCAAATGCCAATATAATTATCTGCATTGTATTAATTTGGGGTAGTTTTAACTCAATGCAGTTTCCGTCACACGCACAGCAGCGATAAGTCACACACGAAGTGACTCGCTCTAGGTTTTTCCAGGAAAAGAGTGCAGTCAAAATCGCAATTTATGTTTCTCAGAAACCAATGAAGCCAACGATATGCGCAAATTATGGTGGTTGGGAAGCGTCCGTCACAACCTGGGGCCTGTTTGGTGGTGGAGCCATACTTGCGATGGCATCTGCAGGGCTTTTTTCTTGCTTGGCTAATTGAGCTGAGGAAGTCACTCAAACGCGAGAACAAGAAAAAAACAAAACATAAAAAGCTCCCTTGGTTCAAAAAGCGCAGAAGAGCAACGCAGACTATTATTTCAGCCCTCATGACAATCACTCAGCTTTCTGCAACTGTTTACTACGCCAGTGGATTTGGTGTCTCCGAGTCGACCTTGTGCAGTGACAACTCAGCGTGGCGGATTTTCTTCAATTTCTTGCATGCCCTTACAACAGCTGGAAACTTTTGGGCTGTTTGTAAGTTTAAAGGTCGCTGGTTAGCCCGTGTGGTGTAGGCACAGGAGCACCTGTTCATGTTTGCAGCCCAGGTCATGGCTGCATGGATTCGGTCGATGGCAGTCATGGGCAAAACGAAATCACACGCATGCATTCCGAGGCAACGATATGGCAAATTGCTTCTCAGGTTTTGCATCGACTTGCCCATGGCATTGTCAGTCGTCTGTGCGCCTGTTATAGAAGGAATCGCTCCGGATTCGTGGACGCCTGTCGACCGAATGAAGCTCAGTGTCTGTTTCAGAATCCCTCCAGCAATTGTATGCGTTGTCATTCCATTGTTATATGGGCTCCCCATGATCAGTGCTCTTGCAGCTGGGTAAGTCATGCCAGGTGGGCGCAAAACTACTTCGTACAATTCTCGTTCAACTTGCATGAAGCGCAGGACACAAGCTAGCAGCCAACAACTTGCCAAGAAAATGCTGGGACTACTTTACATTTTTGTTGGTGCAGCCATCATGTGTGTGCCCCTGTACATCGGCATGGTGGCGAGTGCCATTCTGACAGCCTACGCGTACTGGCTAGCTTGGAGTGCAATTGAAGCACTGTGGTACTTACTTCTTGCGTTTCATTTGCTGCACGTGTTCAACCCTAAGGTTTCCCCTCAAGTTGTGCCACTTTCTCCAGTCTCTAGCCCAAGCCTTCTAGTCGGGAGGGTCAGCAGCTTTGTGCCCGGCTTGGGGTCATCGGTTTGGAACCTGTTCCCGTCTTTGGTCCGGCTGGACACAATGGACCCTTCAGTTGTTCGATTTACAGGACAAAAAAAGTCTGGCAGGCTGAAAAACAAAGCTGACATTGGCGCGAGTGGTCTTGAATCGCTATCTGAACACACAACCTCTGTTCAGGGGGTTGATCGGGCCAGTGCTGCCTCCCGCCCCAAAAGCACTGCAAAGTCCTCAGAGGGAGACGAGTTTGACCGCAAGGCAGCTGAGCGAGCACTCAAGCGAACCTTTGGTAGTGACACAGGGAGTCCTTTTAGCCCTGCCCCAGAAACCTATAGCGCATCAGACACCCCACTTGCAGGAAGTTCGACCCAGCTTACTGGCATGGGTACAGGCAGTGTGCAATCGTACCTCGAACTGAAGCCCTTGCAGCAGCTTTTGAGAGCCCACAGCATGAGAGAGCAGAACTCAAGCAAGAATGTGCAAGCCCTACCCGAAGAACCTACTACAGCATACGGTAATGCTCTCATGAAAAGAATTGGGACCGCGCCTGCAAGTGCAGGGGTGTGGGCCATTGACGAACACGTGACATCGGTTCCAAGCTTGACAAATGATGATAACTGCACCGCACCTGGGAGCGGAGTGACATCAACAGTAGCAATCTCGCGCTCACGCTCCCACAGTAGTGCCAGCACTGCTGAGCATACCATGCGAGGCGGAGCAAGTTCCCCCAGTCGCCCCGGGGAGCCCGCTGTGCAGCATGGTGGCATGCTCATTTGAGTTTTGAACATACTCCGCCATACTCGCAGCACTCTCACACGAAAAAATGACCAAACGAAGCGCCAGAGTTGTCAATGCATTAAATATCCCTGGATTAGATCATCGCCCTGCGTGAAGCTGCCCCGGGGTCGCCTGCACCAGAGAACTGCATGCTGCCCCGCAATCCACCCATGTGCTGGCCGGACAAAGCCATGTACTCGTCGAATGCCTGCGCTTTTTGTTGTGCTAGCGCCAACTGGTGCTTCATGTCCTCAACTTCTTCAAAGAAACCCATGTCCAGTCCCGCCAGCTCTGAGCGCAGTGCTTTGTTCTCCTCGTCCAGCTTGGACAGCGTGTCCTGCAAACGCTGTGACTCGGCGGAATCGCCACCAGGAGCTGCCGCCCGTGTGCTCCGCTCCCCTGCCGCCTTGCGCGCTGCTTGGGCCTTGCGCAGCTGTGCTGCTTTCTCCTCCAGCTGTCCCTGCAGCTGTGCCACCTGCTCCTGTTGGCCAAGCACCTTCTCCTCCAGGCTGGCCACCTTGGCTCGTGCGGCAGCGAGCTCCCGGCCTGCTTGTATGGCAGCTGCACCCGTAGCCGAGCTTGTACCGCTGCTGGCACCTGTGCCCCGCGCCTTCATGCCGTCGATTTCACGGCGCTGTCTGTTCACCACGTCTTTCAAGGCGGTGATCGTGTGCTCCAGCTTCCCCTGTCGGCTGCCTGGGGCGGCGGCGCTGTCCCGGGCGGAGGAGCCCCCAGTCAAATCCAGCTCGTGAGCGCCCTTGCCAGACACCCCAGCAGCACTGCCCAGTGCTGCAAGCGCCTCCAGCTCGCGCACCCGGCGCTGCATGCGGTGCAGCTGTGCCCCTTGCTCCTCAGTGGTGTACCGCAGCTCAGCCAGCGTGGCGTCCCGGGAGAGAAGGGAGGACTCCAGGGCAGCCACCTCGCGCCGGGCAGCAGAGAGCTTCTCACGCAGGGAAGCCTCCTCCGTGAAAGCGGCCTCCTCTGCCAGCAGTGCGTCTGGCTCTTGCGAGTCTCCAGCCACCGCCTTGAGCTGCGCCCCCAGCGCGGCACACCGCCGTCGCGCCTCCTCCGCCTCGTGAAGTGCGCTGTTGGCGCGACGGCGCTCGCCCTCGGCTTCGGCTTTCGCAGAGCGCACCTCCCCCGCCAACTGCCCTTGGGCCGCGTGCTTCCACTGCGCTGCCTCCTCCTCCAGCTGCACCACCCGCGCCCGCAGCGCCGTGACGGGCTCCAGCTCTGCCAAGGCGGCGGAGGTGGCGGTGTCCAGCCGCTGCTGCTTCTTGCTGAGGGAAGCGACGCGGCGCAGCAGGGTGGCCTTCTCCGACTTGAGCTTCTCGTGGGCGCCACGCAGGCTAGCCAGCTCTGCAGCCGCAGCCTCCGCGTCTGCCGCCTGCCGCTGCTGCCGCGCCGTCACGCCCTCCAGGCGACGACGCAGCTTGCGCTCCAAGTCCTTGGCTGCAGACAGCTTGCTGGCCAAATCAGAGTCGCCCTCGTGCGTGGTGTGGCCGCCGGTGGCAGCCAGGGGCGGCAGCACCACCCGCGGCGCCGGCGGGGCCGGCGGGGCAGCGGTGGCGCCGTTGGCTGCATCCTCAAACTGAGCAGCGCGCAAGGCAGCGTTCTGCGCCTCCAGGACACTCAAGCGTGTGCGGAGTTTGGCCACGGCATCCCCGGCAGTGCCGTTTACACCATGGTCTGCCGCGGAGCCCAGGTCAATGGGGGCGCCCCCCTGCGCCACCAGCTCCGCCAGGCGGCTCTGTTGGCGAGCCCTGTCTGATTCCCGGGCCCTTTGCAGGTCACCCACTTGCACCCGCAGCTGCTTCACTTCCTCCCAGGCGCGCTCCGAGGCGGCCTTGTGCACCTGTAGGGCGTCCCTGGCGGCGTCGCTGTCCCGCTCAGCAGCCCCCACCCGCTGCTGTGACTCGTCACGAGCTGCCTCCACTGCCCTGGCGGCCGCTTGGGCAGCCTCCACCCGCCCCTGCAGGGCGCGCACCCGGCGCTGCAGGGCCACCACGTCGCCCTCGCTGGCGTTGTGTGCTCGGATCTTGTCCACTGCGCCCTCGGCCTCCTCGGCGCGGGCGGCGGCTGCGTCGCTGTCCCGCCGCCACGCCGCATTGGCCTCTGCGTGCTCCTGCTCCGCCTTGACAAATTCGTCCTTGAGGGCCGCCAGCGCCGCATGCAGGGACTTGATCTTGCGCTCCTTGCCATCCAGGGCCTTGCGCAGCTGCGCCACGGAGCGTGCCAGCTGGTTGCCCTCTGTCTCGTCTTGCAGGGTGGCCAATCGCCCGGAGGCAGAGGAGGCTGCAGCCTCCGCTGCCGCGGCGCGCTCCTTGGCTGCTTCCAGGGCGCCACTCATGGCTGTGAGCTGTGTGTCCAGCTCAACTAAGCGGCGGTCCCGCAGGATGACCTGCTGCTGCAGGGCATCCACCCGGTCCCCCAGCTCCGACGCCAGGCGCTGCTGGGCCGCCTCCATCCCTGTATTGGCGGCGCCGGTGCGGATCTCGTCCACAGCCTCCCGCAAGCGCTTGAGGCTCTCCGATTGGCTGGCGTGGGTGGCGTCAGCAGCAGCAGCGGCGCTGGCGGCTGAGGCTTGCCGCTCCCTGGCCGCCGCCTCCTGCGCTGACTCCAGCTTTTCTGCGTACCCCTCAATGATGGTGTTTTTCTGGTCCAGCAGCCCCCGCAGCTGCTGCACAGTGTGCTGCGCTGCTGCCTGCAGCCGCCGCAGCTCCGCTTCGTAGGCGCCGCGGATTTGCTGGGAGCTCATACCGGCAGTGTCCACGCTGTGCCCCCCCGCGTCGTCGTCCTCCCCGCCGCCGTGGTTGGACTGTGTCGAGCCCTTGCCGCCTCGCTTGCCCCCATGCGCTGCGCTATCGCCTGGCACCGAGCCGTCGGACTCCTCCCCACTGCCGGCCTCCTCAGGCAAGCCCTGCGCCTCCAGCTCGTCCCGCTCGATGCCAGCGAGGGACAGCTGGCGCAGCAGGAACTTCACCCGGGCTCTAGAAGCCGCGGCGTGCTTCTTGTACTTAGCAGCGGACAGCCGCCACTTGTTGGCAGCGGCCTTGGACGCTGTGGCTTGCCGCTTGTACTCTGCAGCCTCACCCTGTGCAGCAGCCACGTCAGAGGTGGCTGCTGCTTGAGACTGCCCAGCCTGCGTCGCAGACACCAGGCGGTGCTCCTGGGAGCCATCCGGCGCCAGGGCCGCTGCCATACGAGCAGAGTGTGCTGCATCGTCTGCAGATGACTTGGCTGCCCGCGCTTGGGCCAGCGCACTGCGGCGCGCCTCCTCAGAACGCGCAACCTCAGATCGCAGCGCAACCACCTCGTCCTCCAGCGCCCGCACTGCCTCCTCTGCATCGCCCCGTCGCCGCACCGCCAAGCGCAGCTCATCCCGCACCCGCACCACCTCCCGCTGTGTGCGCACGCCCCGCAATTGGCTCTGCCGCAGCTTCTCATGCAGCTCGATGACACGGCGCACGACCTCCCGGGACTCGGTGCTGCTGGCGCTGATACCGGCTGCATCCGCAGCGGCCCTTGCCTGCTCTGCCAGCCCCTGGGATGTGCCTGGCGTGGCAGCAGCACTGCTTGCTGCCTGTACCGGTGCCCCTCCCGCCGCTTGCAGCGAGGACAGCACATCCTGCACGGCGCCCTCCAAGCACTGCACGTTCTCCCGCTCCACCACCAACGCGTCCTCGCCATCCCGCAGCCGGGAATTCAGCGCTTCGTTGGCAGTCACGGTCTCCTGCAGGCGGCTGCTCAGCTCCTTCACGTGTTGGTTCAGCGTGGCCACATCAGCCATGGTCACACGGGGGCCGTCACCCTCAGAGGCCTGCGCTGCTGCGATGCGCCGCAGCTCACGCAGCTCCCCCAGCAGTGCCAGCTCTTTCACACGGCCCTCCTCCAGGGCCAGCACTAGTGCTGCGTTGCGCTGGTCAGCTTCCGTCTCGGCGGCTGCTGCTGCCACACGCAGCCGGTGCACCGCCGTGCGCAGCGTGCCATACCGCCGCAGGAACGCGGCATAGGAGCCCTTGATCGCCATGATCTCCGCTTGCAGCTTCCCGATGATGGCGTTGTCGCTTGAGGCAGCGCCCAGCTGAGCCACGTGCCCCTTGAGCGCTGTGACTTCGTCCTCCCGCGACTTGATCATGGCAGTGGCTGCAGTGGCTTGGTCGGCGGCAATATCCGCCATGCCTGCCGCCCGCTGTGTTTCACGCTCCAGGCCCTCGCATCGCTCCCGCATCGCCGTCAGCTCGTCCTGCAGGGCAGTGGCCTCGGCCCCCGTCAGCCCCCCGGCAAAGCGGCTCTTCAAGGCGTCGGTTTCCCGCAGGGCCTTTTCACGAGCTGCAGACGCAGCGGCAGCACGCGCCTCTGCGGCCTGCGCCACGGCAGCCTCCCCAGAGCGCTCCGTGACGAGCTCTGTGACTCGCTCCTGCAGCACCCTGGACGTGGCCATTGATGCGTCCAGCCGCACCGTGAGGTCAGAGGTGGTCGCACGCAGACGGGCCACTTCAGCCAGCAGAGAAGGCTTGGGGGCGTCGCTCAGGCGCGTGAGCTCTCCTGGGCTGCCCTCCCCGTCGCCCTCTCCGGCCCCAAGCTGCTGCAGGGCGGCACGCAAATCTGCATTCTGCGCCGCCCGGTGCTCCGCTTGCGCCGTGGCCTCCTCCAGCTGTGCTGCCAGCAGCTGGTTGTGGCTGGCGGTGCTGCTTGCGTCGTGGGCCTGCGTGCGCAGGGTGATGTACTCTGCCCGCAGGGACGCTTCTTCCGCCAGCAGCACCGTGTGTCGCACACGCAGCTCCTGCAGGGCGGCAGCAGTGGCGTCTGCCTGGCTCTGCGGCACCCACTGCGTCATGACTTCGTTCAGCCGCGCCAGGCGGGCCTCTGCTCCTCGCTTCCACAGCTCCAAGTACAGCACCCGGTGCTGGCTCACAGAGTGCACCTGCAGTACCTCTGCTTCTGTCTCCTTCTTGCGCGCGTCTGCAGCGGTGCACTGTGTGCGCGTCACGTGCAGCTCCTGCTGCAGGGAGGGCAGCTTTGCCTCCAGCTCCGCCAGGCGCCGGGCCTGCCGCTTCACGTGACTGCGCAGAGACTTCACCAAGGCGTCCCGTGCGGGGGTGCCCTCCTCCGGCGCCTTTCCTGCCGCCACGTCCACCAGCTCGTCGAACATGCGGGCCTTGCGCTGCACAGCTGCGACGCGTTCCTCGGCACTGGACACGGCAGCTTCTGCACTCTCAGCTTTGTGCTTCCAAGCGGCACAGCCGGCGATGTGGGCGCGGTACAGTGCCACCAGTTGTGCCGACATGGTGGCCACACTGCCGTCGTACCGCGACAGGGTGCCCTCCAGCTTGGACACGGCAGCCTCTCGGCGCACCAGCTCCTCCAGAGATGCCACCAGGGCTGAGTGCACTGAGGCGACTTCGCTTGCCCAGTCCCCAGCTAGCGGCGGCAGGTGGCTTGTGTCCAGCGTGCGTGTAAGCAGTGTGCGGCCCACTGGGGTCATGGGGACCTCACCCGCCCCCCAGTGGCTGCTGGTGGCCATGGGGGACCGGAAGCCTGGCGTGGCGGGCGTGGCAGGGACCAGCGGTCCATGCTCCTGCTTGCTCTCCAGCTCTGCAAGGCGCGCCCTGAGGTCAGCCAAGTCATCCTGCAGGCCACGCACACGCCCTTCCAGCTGTGCTTTGCTGGCGGAGACGTCACTAAGCCGGCTGGAGGCAGCATCTGCGCGACCCTCTGCGTCTTTGCGACCGTGTGCCGCGGCGTGCTCAGCAACCTCAGCTGCCTCCGCCCTCTGCAGGGCAGTGCGGCGCGCGGCCATGGCGGCCAGCAGGCTCTGCAGGGTGTTGGGCACGTCCTTGCTGCGCAGACCCTTCTCTTGGGCCATGGCCTTGCGCAGCAGCTTGATCACCCGCGCAGTGACGGGGTCAGAGTCGGGGTCGTCGATACCCACAGAGGGGGCCAGGGCCACGCTGCGAGCAGAGACGAGGCTCTTGATGCGCTCAGCCTGTGCATCGCTGAGCGCCACCAGCTCCTGTCGCAGACGGGCGTTTTCCTCCCGCATTTCCGCCAGCATTTCCGCAAGATCAGTCGAGTGAGTGGGCACTGCCGCTGGTGCACCGGCCACCTCCCCCCGCTGCAGGGCGGCGTTGAATGCCAGAGATGCTTCTGCGAACTTGGCGCGCTCCTCAAACATCTGGCGACGCACCGCCTCCAGCTGTCGTCGCAAGGCGGCTGATTCGTCCCGCTCCGGCACCACCGCCTTGCCATTCCGCAGGTTCTCCGCAAACTCATTCACCAGGCGCATTTGCTCAGAGGAGAGGCCGAAGTAGAACAGCCCATCCTCCCCTGTCTGCCGCGCCTGCACCCGCAGCTCCCGCATGAGGCGCACCCGCTCCCCCTGCAGCTCCTCCACCTGCCGCTCCAGCACGGCGTTGTCTGCCTTGTACTGCTCCACCAGGCTGGCGTGCTGCGCCACCAGGTCACCCGTGTCGTAAATGGTAAAGACGTTCACATCGTCGGGGTACTTTCCCGTGTCTCGCGCCAGGCGCCGCGCGATCTCCGTCAGGGTGTACACGGTGTCGGTGCGTTCCCGCAGCTCCTCGCCCGCTGCCGTCAAGTCAGCAGCCATCTTGGCATTCTCCGCCCGCAGTGCGTCCAGCTCCCCCACCAGGTCGCTCAAGCCGTACCGCCGCTCGTACTGCTCGTTGCGGAAGCGCAGGTCCTCTGCCTTCACCTGCTCCTCCCCCAGCTGTGCCTGCATCTCCTTGTACCGGGTGCGCTCAGCCTCCAGCTCTGCGTGGATACCCTCCATGGCAGCCATCTGCTGCGCCATGGAGGCGCGCTCATCGGCGCGGGCGGCAGCAGCGGCCTCCCGCTGCAGCTCGTCCACTGACTGCACCTTCTCCACCAGGTCACCAATGGTGGCCTCGGCGCGCTCCAGCTGTTCACGCAGCTCCGTGTTCTCCTCGCCCGCACCCACGACAGCGCTCTGGGCACGGTTCAACTCGTCCTCCAGCTGCGCCACGCGGGTCTCGCTCTTCACCCTGGCCATTTCCCGCTGCAGCTGCGCAATGGTGGCCTTCTGCTCTGCTGCCCGCTGCTGCGCCTCGTCTCTGGCCGCCTCCACGCCCGTCAAGGCGTCCTTCAGCTCTCGGGTCTCGTCTGCCACAGCAGTCTTGGCCTCCACCGCCTCTGCGCGCGCAGCAGTGCTTTCTCCCCGGGTGTCCGTCAGCTCACTGCGGAGGCGCAGCAGCTGCGTCTGCGCCTCCTCCAGCGCCGCAGCCAGCTCATCATTCTTGTCGTACGCCTCCGTCTTGGCAGTGTCTAGCTCTGCATTCACACGCTGCAGCACGGTGACTTCTGTGCGCAGGCTCTGCACCAAGCGGCGTGCGTCATTCAGCTCGGCAGTGACCGCAGACAGCTCCCCCGACGTGTCGTCGGAGGAGCCCTTTTGCCGCTGCACCTCAGAGCGCAGACGTGAAGTCTCTAGGGAGGCCGATGTGGATTTCTGTTTGGCTTGCCGCAGCTTGGCTCCTGTGCGGGGCGACGGATATGGTACGAGTGCTGCTGCACGGCGACACACGCAATACTCACGTGCATCGGTCAAGTCTGCCTGGGCCTGAGACAGCAACGATTCCCGCTTCTCTGCTTGAGTGCGGTGGTCATTGACCTGTGAAGTTCAAATTGATATCACGCATGTGCCTCTGCCATCGCGACAGTCTGGGTGTTGCAAACGCACCTCGTCTTGTAGCCTTTCGAGGGCATCTGTTGAATCCTGCACCTGGGCATTGGCACGATCCAATTCGCGCGTCAAAGTTCGGATACGTTCGTCTGCTTTGTCCAAATCCTGCACCAAGCCTTCGAATCCCTCGCTGTCTGCAGCTTGGGAGAGCTGCAAACACAAGCATGAGCAACTGTCGCTCACAGCGTGTCTTGCAAGCCTCAACATACGCTCTCCACACGACGCTCAGCATCTTCAAGGGCATCTCTGAGATGAATATTCTCTTGTTCCAATTCATGAACTCTGTCTTCTAGCTGTAAACTAGACATGGCCAATCAGCTAAAACTCTATTGAATTCAGCTGCCGTTGGCAACAAAAACCGCAGTGATTATCGAATTGACCCCAGCTGACACGTGCAGCCAATACAAATTGAACTGGCTCAAGCACAATGTGGATTATCAACTGCTAAAACAGCCTTCGGCAGAGGAAAGCTGATCAGCTGTGGGGAAGGTTCGGGCCGCTGCTTCACACACAATGCATATGCTGGCCAATTGCTAAGGCAACCGGCTCATGTAAGGCAAGCGGACACAAATCTTACATAAATATTGCCCTTCATAAGACTTTACCAAAGAGCCTCATACTGCGCGGCCCCTGAGCAGCAGGGGGTGTGGGTGCATGGCAGACGACTGGCTGCAGGCTGCAGGTAGATTTGGCTATGGGTGTACAGCACTTCTTGTTTACAGTGCATGAATTTGCCCCTGTCAACATCTTCTGTCGTAGTATAATGGCAAGTATGCCCGTCTGTCACGCGGGAGACCCGGGTTCAATTCCCGGCGATAGAGACCTTTTTTGGATTTTCGGTGGACCCTGAGCTCGTGAAGAATTTTCTTTGTGCGATGCTGACTTGGTCTGCTGACCAGGACGCTCGCTATAAGCAGTGTCTTCCTTGACACCTTGCAATACAAATACATCTGATGCTGGTCATCATAGCGTGGCTTGCTGTCT
>Ga0307982_1002265_pt1 | contig 15604 bp, 14 predicted proteins | sample OrgLakmetagen989_FD_201847 | JGI IMG/M metagenome (GOLD analysis project Ga0307982, IMG submission 201847) | Saline water microbial communities from Organic Lake, Antarctica - #989 | ecosystem: Environmental > Aquatic > Non-marine Saline and Alkaline > Saline | place: Antarctica: Organic Lake...
TACAAAGAAACACCACTGTGACGTATAGCACTCAAAAATGCAACCTTCAGAACAAGTCAGACTGGGCTGAGTGCCCTTTTGCGTAATGCAGTTGCAATCATTGACTCTCGGTGTGTCCTTCAGCTGTCAGGCATCAGGAGGTTTGGGAATGGAGTGAGTCAGCTGTCTCCTTTCGACCTGTCCATGGCAATGGCGATCCACTCACCGAATTCCTTCGAAATGCCCATACTTTTGAGCGCGTTCTCAAACGCCCTGCCCCAAGCCATCTGTGGAAAACAAATCGGCCGAAAATGGGATACCCAGCCAGTCATTAACTGCCGATGTCATGAATGACCAAACGAAGGAAGAGACTCGCGGAAGTGATATGGTGACGGAAGGCACACCTTTTATGGAAACTTCGTGACACTTCGAATCACTTAGTTTTCTAGAGCAAGTGTAGCTGAGCTGAGTGCCTTCTCGCGTAATGAAAAATATGTAGGTACTTCGTTTACTCCTAGTTTCTCCGCAATCTCCGCATCTCTGCTCCGTGTTATCTTCTCCGTATTATCTTTTGTAATGGCTTTGAACTCAATGGCCCTGTTGAGTGTCCGCCCCTGGGAAATTCCTAGGTGGAGGCGCCTCTCTAAGATTTTAAACTACTGGCCCGTTACGCAAGCATAAGATAGAGGCGTTATTGTACCTCAAAAAACTAAAAAGCTTAAGCCTCAAACCCCGGAATTCTGACCCCTTTTAGGGGGGGCGCTTGGTACCAAGTTACATGCACCCAGCGCAAAACACATGAGGCATGCACAGAAGGGGCGACGTCCATACCACACCATATAGACATGGCCCAGAATTCCCGCTTTCGCAGGATTTGACCCGCCTTTAGCTGCGGCTTAGAGATTAGCACAACAGCCCTTGGATGTGTGAAACAGATTTTCATGTCGTCTACTTCTGTTGATTTTTCGTTTTTTCGAACCCATTTAAATTTAAATCTTGGCTGTGTTTCGGTAAATCGCGAAGCAGCTCTGATTTTTTAAAATTCCTGTTGGCCCTCTGATTCTGGCCTCTCGGGGCCTGAGGTAAATAGTGAACTACGTATCTGTGCTTTCTCAAAGAAATGGCTACAGTTTTGGCTTGGTTTCTTTCTCAGCGTGACAGTAAGCGGCTCTGCACACCGCCGTGCAAGTCAACACAAATATCCCTGCTTCTAATATTTTGAAACTATATTTTCCGTTCTGTATTCTGTATTCATTGGGGTTTCTATTAGGTCGAGTTGCGAGTTACCGATTACCGAATTATGGTGCTGTTGCTGAGTTGGTGTTGGTCCTCCATTGGGCACTCAGACCCCGCCGACTTGTTCGGAGGGAAGACGCCAGATAGAGCCTTCTGGAACGCGCAGATACATACCACAAGTGCAAATACAGATCACCTCTGAGAGCGTGTTAATTCTGCCCTTGTCTTTCTTTACACCGGGGGAGTATAATCTAATCTCCTAGTGTCTAGTGGTCTAGTGGCTAGTGCTTTCTATGCCCATTTGTCTATTTCTATTTCCGATATGGCACCTGAGTTAGCCGGTTGATCGCAGAATTCTGGTTTCCTTAGCTCGAAGGCGTTCTTATGTTTGCGTCTGGGGTCTGTGGTTCTTTCTCAAATCCGCAACTGGTGTCAGTGCGAGTGCTAGAGTCCAGAGTCCAGGGTAGCCGCATGTGGCAAATAAGGATTTATGGCAGGGCTTCACTTTAACTTCAACAAAGGCGAAATGGCCGATAGGCGCTAGCTGCCAAGCCAAGTTTCCGGCACCCAAAGAGGCCACTCCCTTCACCCCAGTGGCAATATTGTTCCCTCCTACCACTTTTTGATGGCGTCCCGTGTAGCCTCGTAGCCCACGAAGAGCGCGGCGTTGGCTGGAAACGCTCGCAACATCGCGGGCCACATGCCAGCAAACAGGCCGTTCACTCCCCGGGAAGCAAACACTGAGCGTGCAGCCTTTGGGAAATCGCCAACGACACGCGAATCCCACGACGCTTGCACTACCTGTTGATACAGTCGCACATTTAAGTGTACACAAGAAGAAATAAACAGCACCGCTAAATGAAAAAGAAGCACAACGTGAACTGAAACCAGTCAATTACTCGAACCAATCATTTTCTGGACTGCCTTGTGCCTGAAACGATTATAATGTCGTTGACTCTGTATTTTTTGCCCGACATTTTTTCTCAGGCGCTCACCGATTTGGGCCCATCGAAGGGCATCACTGCCGTCCAGCCAATCATGCCAGCCAAGCCCCCGGCCACGAAGGTCGCAGCGGTGTCCGGCATGTGCGGCAAAAGCGCAGCGCGGTTCAGCTCGTACGACCCAAAAAACACCATGTAGAAAGGGCCATCGCGCATGAGCTGCGCGTCCAATCCGTTGAACAAGCCTTTGAGGGCACCTTGCCGCTTCAAAATGAGCGCTAACATTTCGCTCGTCGACGGCGCTGTTTCACCCGCTTTCACGACCGCGTACTGCGCCTTGACCTGTGCATCGTAAGACCGAGGAGGATAGAGGACAACTTTAAGATGCATTGAAGCAAGGGCACGTTGCCAGCTCCAGCGCGTAAGTTTAGAATGAAGGAGAGGAGTGGTAAACATAGCACCCACGCCTTTGACCACTTTCTTGCCAAGAACACAATCCCAACATCTATGAAGACACGCCATGAGAGCCAGCGTCTGAGACACGTGCATGACAACTGGCATCTCCCAAACCTTCACGTTGTCTGCAGGGCATAACACCACCCCCGTGACCGATCCAGTCAGCGCTCCCATAGCCAGCGGGTAGCTATATTGCCACAACGTACTTGACCCGTCCCCCGCTACTGGCTCTGGAATAGAGCGCTTCAGTTGCTCGTTCACGCCGAAAGCGGCGGCGTTCTCCATCATCATTCCCGTCAAGGTAGCTGGCCAACCTAGAGAATCATTAGGGTTCGTAGGGTGCTCATACGAAAACTAGTAAAGTGGCCATGCAAAGGCGCGTCGAGAGTTTTAAGTGTAAAGCACCATAAGTACTAGCTCTCCTTTCATAACTTGAGCCTGTGGCGGAATACGGATTTCAGCAGAACTACAAGTAGTACTGATATGATTAAGAGGTCAAAACTCAAGGAATTCCTTTCAAATCCTCCGAAGGACAAAATGGTGCATGTGTCTTCACCTTTCCAGAGTGCAAGCACGCCTTCGGCACGGACCGTCTTCAGCGTGCCTTGCACCATACCAGTAAACTCCGTAGGTCGTGACTGCATCCGCACTTTGATGGTGTCAAAAGGCTGGCCAACGAAGCAGCAGCTTGCTGCACCCATGAAAGATGCGGCTACATCCTTGGCGGTCTCACGCCAGGAAAAGACGCTATCGGCCATTGCCATCGTGAATTAAACGTGTGTGTGTTTGAAAGCGAAAAGAAGTCGGCAAGCCAAAAGAACCGATCAATTCGTCAGGCTAGACAAGTGAGGTATGTCTAATCCTATATGAGCTACCAAGTGCAAGCTAGCTCCTGGGGTTTGTTGTGACGAGAGATGCCATTTTCGTCCTGTACTAAGTTACTGCAGCCACTGCACTTCCCCACAGTTTCACGAATCTTTCGCATCTTTTTTTTTCGACTTGCCCACACTACTCAATTCACCCCGAGTGGGGGATGTAAAACTAGTCTCGAGCAGTACTAATAGCTCAACGCGTAACATTAAATAGCTCCCAACATCCAAAAACTTAAGAATTCGGATTATAATCGAGTATACATATGAAGAAAATCAAGCAAAAGAAGCGCAATAGGCCACTGAGTTACACCGCAATAGAAGGAAACGCAAACCAGCTAGGAAAATCCATTCACCTGCATCAAGCACTGCACTTCCAGCTACTGAATGGAGCACAGGCCGCGAGGCGGCTCATATGGCTTACCGCCAACATTGAGAGTAGTTTTGTCGCAGGCATCAAAGACAACTTGAAGCTGGTTTGGAACTAAGCCGCAACCTTCGTCCAACTCAATAGTTTGCACGACCACGCGCACGCCTGGGAAGTTTTGTGCGCCGCTACCGCCTTGTCCTGTAACTGTTACTTCCATGCCAGCCTCCGCATAAGGGGTCGCGGCTGATGCTGGCGTTTGCCCTTTCACGACTTGGGCTTCTTTGGCAAGGGGAGCAACATTCTCCTTAGTAGCGGCAGCATCGCCAGCGGTTGACGCTAGCGCCGCTTGCTGAGCTTCTAGGATGGCCACAAGCGCATCCACGGCCCAGGTGTGCTCCGCGTAAAAGCCGCACATGCGAGATCCCCGGAGGTCGAGCACCACGGGCACCACTGCCCCTGCAGCAGCAGCAGTGCTCGTGGCACTACTTGTGCTGCCTTCAGTAACCAAAGGGTTTGGCTGCGGAGTATTAGATGCGCTCTCCTTGTCAATAGCCGCGGTTGTTGAATCCGGCGTCTTGACCTGCGGCGTGAACATTCGGAGGACCTCCAAAAGTGCAAGAGCTCCGTGAGCCATCGAATCCTTACCAGCCTTCAGTGTGACGGGCGTTGCTGACTTCATCGTTGAAGCATCAGCTGCCGCTACTGTTGCCCTCGCTGTTTCGAGGGATGCCGCTACTTGTGCGAGGTTTAATCCTCCAAAATCAGGCAAACGTGCAGCTGCAGCAGCTAGCGCTAGAGTGTGCGTGCCTGCCGCAACGTCGTTGTCATTGAGGTTCAGAGAGGTTAATTGGCCGTTGGAGACCTGAGCCTGGAGGTAGCCTGCACCGCGCGCTTCCACGGCACTCTGGCACAGTCCTAGCGCACGAAGGTTTGGTGCACTTGGAGACTGAGTTGGGCTCTTTCGCAACATGTAGGCGAGCCATTCGACACCATCGTCGCCGATTTGGTTCCCTTTCAGATTCAGAGATTCGAGGGCGCATGTTCGGGTCGGGAGCAATGTAGCTGGATCGTACGACTCCGCTTCAAACTCGGGAGCTGTCGCAATAAGGAGAGTGGCACAAGGAGAAACACGGTAAATAGAATACACACATTTGAAAAATCCATTTCCTACAATTTGAACTCTACCACAACAATTTTCTATGGAGACACGCACTTTTTACACCGACAAGGCCTTTCACGAGCGCTTCGATGGCGTCTGCGTTGAGATCGTTCCACGCCAAATCGAGTGATAAGATGCGGTGAGCATGCGCCCCCAGGGCTTCAACACCACGCGCTGCGAAAATGTATGCCCCAGTCTCGGGATTTACTTCTCGGCCGATACTGATAGGTTTCATACATTATAGGTACAGACGTAATCATCAATGACAATCAAGTATCAGGGCAATTGTATGCACCAAAACTGGATCACGAAGACGCCCGGAAAATTCAATCAGGAAGGCACGCTCCGAACGGTTACAAGAGTATTGAGTAAACTATCCCCTCTGACGAGGCTTATCCCTCGTCTCAGTTTGTATTGCATAGATGTCTAGATATTACCTGCATGATGAGAGGTTGAGTGTTTTGATTATGCCCTCAGAGTCTTTTGCCGCGTCCTCGGCCAACCAGTCGTTCGCTAATTGAATCGTTCCATCAATGCCGAACTCTTGATTTTTGGACAAGTCAAGAGATTGTGGTAAGGCCTTATTGGCCGAGACATGAGCACTCAAAGCTGACGCCACAGCAGGAAAGGGGGAGCCTTGGCCGTGGAGACTTAAGGTTGCCATAATTTGAAGCCGAATCGAAAAACTCTAGTCGCCAATCGGTTGGCTTGCCAGCTAAAGTTACTGAAGCCTACTGAAGCAAGGCTACTTACTATCTGTAGCTGCAGCGTAGTATGTAGCGCAAACTCGAACAAGTGAAACGGTTGCGGTTAGGTTCAAAATCTCCAAAAACCGCTTGTGATTTTTTTTCAACCCCCAAGAGAGGAATTGAGTAGGTAATATTTACTGCGGTAATTGAAGAATTTGCATTTTCGATGGCAGGTTTATTGGTTTGACAAGAATGACAAGAGTAGGTAGAAGGTTCTTCTCAACAAGAACCACGGAAAAGCATCTGTCGTCATCGATTACAGGACATCAAATCGATGACTGCGCATCCCGTGGGTCGATCACGAACAACATCAGCGAAGCTACAATATTCGGAACCGCTGCGACCAACGCCCGCCGGGAATTTTCAATAGCTTTTGCCCTTCTTGCGTCAGGGAAAAACGCAGGCAAACCCTTCGTCGTCGAGCCCTATTCTTAGTGCCTATTCGTCCAGGCTTCCACTTGCCATGATAAAAGTCAGAAGCCAACTGGCGATCTTTTGTGATTCGCCAGATTCATCTGGAAGGCCAGAGTGTTTCTCTGGTGGTCAACACCTGCACCCGACCTCTTCGCTGGAAAGCGTCACTGACTCTGAGGTAAATGCATTGCGCTTCTTTGAGCGGCCTACATCGCCCTCATTTTAATCCCACTTTCCAATTTCCCCCTTTCTTTTCTCACCTTTGATTTGTTGCTCGGTGGTTGGACATCCCATACATAGGCTTCATCGATCGAGGACCTCGATATGACGATGAGTCAATGCAAGCGTAAACGAGTGTTATCCCATGCAGTGTTTCCGGAGGCTTCTCAATACGGTGAGCTCTTTTTGATTTGTTCATATGAAGGGAAGTGTCGACGACGCTTGAAACCGCCTCTCTTTGTATCGCCCGCCATACGTAGTCCTGATATTTTCCCTTACTTTCTTGCCTGCACGCGCTTTCTCAACTTGACACCCCATGTGCTCTCTTTGAATCTCTGTGCACTAATTGCAGGCGCTCCTATGGATGCACGGCGGACTGCCGCTCCGAAGCTGCCAGCGAGTGGCCCTTTCAACGGCATGTCGACTTCGCCGCCGACCCCCCCAACTTTCCCCATCTTCGCCTTCCCACCGAGCGGCGTAGCGTTGCATCGCCACGTAGCCACCGAGCAACCCGCAGCGATCTCGCCAGCTTCCCCCCTCTCGCCGGGTGGCACCTCCGTAGGTCCGGCAGCGCTCGCTGCTCTGGCAACCGTCAGCCGACCCGTGCCATCTGCACCCAGCCGAGCAGCCACTGCAGGGAAAGCGGCCACCACAACGACCTCCACTGCTTCTGCTGCCGTTGACGACACCTTCGAATGGCTCGACGCTATTTTACCGGCGGGCCCTCTCAGTCAATCGACCACGCCCTTCCCGCCTCCATTTCCTGCCCCGTTCCCAACGCCTGCCACTCCTTCCACGTGTGGAGCGTCAGCCACAAGAGTATCTTGGTCCGCGCATTCCATTCACAGCGCCGCGGCGATGCCCTCTGCGCGGCCTGAACCTCAATCCTCCACGGCGGAAACTTTAACACTTCAGCAGTCGCGACCGCTTCGATCCCACCAGCAGCAACAGCAGCAGAGGCGGCTGCCGAGGTTCCAGCAGTTTCCACAAGCACATGCTGGAAAGTCATCAACGCCTGTCTCGACAAACACTCCGTACTTCACCCCAGTCTTGCAGTCAGGACTCACAAGTGATATGCATCTTGCGTCAGTAGCACCGCCTGCTCCTTATGCGGGCGCTACAAGAGATCTCTCAGCTGGAGCCGGCGCTCCGAACACGACTGAGGACAACACATCACCTGACACGCCGTACTACACTCCTGAAACCGCCGCATCGCACTCCAATGCTTTTGACATGTGCGGTGTCATGTCTGATGATGACAACGATGACGACGGCGACGGATGGGGTTGGTTTGTTATAGGGTAACAATGGATGCTTCTTGATCAATGGATCATGGATCATGGATCATGGATCCAGTTTTGAAGCTGTGGTTGCCTTGCGGTTCGCACTTGCCTAACACCTAACACATACAGGTTTTCCAGAAACAACTTCGCACTTATTCAGAATCCACTAGGGAAATGGAGTCGCAATTTCGGGACGTCTATATCCATTGAGAAGAAATACATCAGAAGGTCATAGTTCAAATCGTCCAAATGGCACATGGGCCCTTTCTTCTTTTCTAGTTTCCAGGCCATCTTTCTTCTATTTTATATGGCCGAATTATTCAAGAATCCTTGCTACACTTGTACTGCTTCTTCTACTAGCCACTTCCAAGTTTTAACGCTATCATCTAGGGTCCATCTCAAGAGGGTATTCCTTATTTACTTAACGGGGCTCTGGAGTGACATAGAAGTAACAATTCTTAAGATTTATTCGGGCAATTGGCATCCAGAGCCACCATACCATACACCTCCGGCAACTCGTTGAAAATGGAGAGGGCCCTTCTTAATTGCTGCTTTTGCTCCTTGAGACTTCAATCCTTATGTGCCTCATGAATATGCCTATGGATGTGGCTTTACATGATCAGTAATGTGGTGGTGGCGGCGGCCACTGCGATCTTGTAGGCAAAGGATAGCTATTGCCCGTAGGCGGCTCTGACCTATAAACGGGCGGCTGTGCTGCTCTTCTTTCGCTTTGGGTGGAGATATCCGCTGCGAGTCGGTGGTGAGAGGACTCGAGAGCTCGCACCTGTAGCCATAGCCATGATGGAGAACACATGAGAGACAAAAGATAAGACGAAATAGAAGTGAAAGGCAGAAAAGAAGATGCATTTGATCGAAATCAAGACTGCATCAAATCAGCTGCCTCCTAGCACTCTTACTCGTGAACAAGCTTATAATTACTGTACTTACTCGATTCTCGACGAGGTATAGCTGATCCACAATTCGTCTTTCCAAGCCGCCGCAAGCTTCTGCGAGCGCATCGCCCAGCTCAGCGCGTAATGCTTTTGATTGAGATGGGGGTCGTTTGAGAGACATGAAAGCGAAGGAGGATGGGACAGAGACAACAGGGTAGAGAGGAGATGAGGAGGTGCACATGCAGTGATTATAATTTCGTGGGTACATTCATTGAAAAAAAATCCTTCATTTTTTCTATCCGTAGCTTAACCCGTACATCAATCTGATTCGACAACTCTGCTCTGATTCTTTCTCTCTCCTTCCTACCGCCAGCAACTCGCTCAGCAGCTCGCCTTGCTACTCGCGCTTCGACCTCACTTTCCATGAAAGCGCTTGCACCACCGTCACCATTGCCACCACCACTAAAAGCTTGAGCTTTCTGGAGTGCATCTACTTGGGCTCGCAGCGCCGCGACAGCTTCTTCGGCGCGCACAGCACGAGCCTCTGCGGTGGCAGCAGCGGTGGTGGAAGCGGCTGTTGAGGTGTGCTCACCTCGCCCACCACCGTTGCCGCGGCCGCCAGTGCTGTTGTAGTGGCTGGCTCGATCGCTAGCGCGGCCTTTGCCTTTGCCTCCTTTGCTACTGCTAAGGCTAGCTTGCATGTTGGAATGGTTCGTTTGCGGCCACGCTTGGCTGCTCGTGTAGATAGGTTCTGCTGAGTGCTGCTGCTGCTGCTGCTGCTGCTGCTGCCTTTGGTGTCTTTCCTGCGCTACCTGCAATTGCTGCTGCTGTGCTTGCTGTTGTTGTGCGTGCAATAACCGAAGCTGAGCCTGCTGTTGCTGCTCTTGTTCGGTTGCTTTGCGTTGGCGCTCGAGTGCATTGGCCTCTTCAGCAGCAGCTGCAGCCTCTCGATCGGCCCATGCCCCGGCTGCTTTGGCGATCTCTTTATACAAAGAGTTGCAAGAGACGTGTAATAATAAAAGGCACACACAGAGACAAATGAAAAGTTTATGTGATTTAATTCGAAAATGTGCGCTGCTCTTGTGGTGACGCCTTCGAGGGACTAAGAAAAAAGAAACTTGAGAGAGGATCGGCGTGAAAAGGGCAATTTTACACCTAAATACAATTCACCTGCTTTGAAAGGAAGCAGTTGTTTCGCGTCACACTTCAGCTCTCGAATCAAAGCACGGCTCAGGGCTCGGTCCACGCTGCCTGCTTGTGCTAGCTCCACATCGCCCAATCCTTTTGCATCGTTGCTGCTGTTGATCCCCACCAGCACCGACAAAGTGCTCACAACTTGCTTACGAGTGGGGCCTGGTTTAGTCACTAGCTGGTCGTGCTTGAGCTGGAGGAGGCGCAACAAATCGCTAAGCAAGAGAAGCCTCTGCTCGGCAAAGCTGCCTGGAGTTAGGAACTGAGACACAGAGAGTGGAGGCATGTACGAAAGCTCGTTGCGGGCGAGCCGAAACCTGCACGGAGCACAGTGGCAAAATGAGAGATTGGCACACAGAATATGACAATTTGAGAGCAGCCAATATTTATGTGAATCCATTCAGTTCTTCGCACAGTTCTTCCACGAAGCGTTGATCGGTGGCAGAAAGCAGTGGTTGCCCTGAACTGGCCAGCAAAAATGCCGAAAGGGGTGCACTGGCGCCCAGCGCACACGTATGCAGCAGCTGAAGAGCCGGCACAGGATTGCTGCCACCGTCTAAACTAGCAACGGCCTCCGCACTCTACCGTATTGGCAAAGAGAAAGCAATAAAGAGAAGTCAGCAAGCTAACCATAGCTCTATTCTAGTGTCTGTTCATACCATGATGAAGGAACTCTTGTTCTTTAGAAGCGCTAAGTAGCTCAATTGCCATAGCGTTGCTTGCTGTTGCATGCCATAACACAGCCTAGTCTATGACTTACCGAATGGCCCTCGGGCAAGTGAGACTTGAATGGGTCTCTGCTGAGCACGCTTGACAGCTTCCCGAGTGCATTCTGAACATCGCCAGTTGGCCTTGAGGCCTCTGGCATAATTGCACTGAGACGGCAATATGTGAGAAGGTTTTAACTGCCTTGTACTTGTACGAGAACCCAACAAGGCTCTATTTTGGACTGTTGAATGCTACCTACGAGGCTAGGATAGATTGCCTCGATCACCGACACAATTTGAGTTCAAGGTCACCAGAAACATGAACGGCGAGTGGTCGAAGAAGGGAGTTGTGGCAATAGCTATTTCAATCCACATTTTATTAAGGCTCTACTGTAGCTACTACAGTAGTAGCTGTATCTAATAGCTAGCTGTAGCTAGCTGGCTGCGAGCTGGCTTTTAAGCTACAGAGACTGTCGAGAGCTAGCTTGCTGCTACCTTGAGAACCTGAAAATCTGTCTATTACTTCTGCTGTTCAGCACAAGAGACAAAGCTAAAGAGCCAAAGAGCGGGAGCCCCCAAAAACACTACAGTACGAAGAAGGCAAAAGCGTCGAGTTTAGTTGTTGGTCACGTCGCATCGTCGGCGGTCGTCGGCAGTCGGCAGTCGTGCAGGTTCGTCGTCGGCTGCCGGCGTCCTCGTTTTGGTAGATAAGTAGCATTTGATTCTGTCAGTTGCCTCACGCCACCGACCACCGACGTCTAGCGTTCAGGACGATTGGCAGCAGCTCACTCAAGTGCTAGCTTGCAATGTTTGTAGATTCAGTTTTCAAATAGCACAACTTTGAGCTTATCCTTTCAATTTTTAGTAACTCCTTGGTTGAGTGCAAGGGCCGAAGTGGTTGTTCTTGCCAACTAGAGCTTGTCTCTTATAAAAACTCAAAAGCTCACATGTCTGAGTCCTCAACTAGTACCACCTCCGTAGATGGCTCCATGATGTGGGCTGGTGAGCTCGCACACCCTGCCCTAAATTTGAGCGGTGTAGGGGCATGTTCGGTGCACTTGAGCGCGGCTGGCATTGATGCTATGCTAAGCCTCGGTCGAGATGCTATCCGCCCCGGAGCTTCTGCTATCCCGGTAGCCGTAACGCTGCTGAGGTCAGGCAGCTGGGGTGGAGCATGGGACGATGCAAGCGAGTGGTTTGTGAGGCCGCCGCCATCAAAGCCAGAGCTCAAGTGGCTTTCTTTGGACTGGGTGTTTTCGACCACCTTTGGGAGCGAGCGGACCCTGCGGTGCTTGCTGCGCGTGAAGCCTCAAAACGATGGAAGTCTTTTGCTCGACATAATGCTTCCGGCCGACCCTAGTGCTGCAGTGGAGCGCCCAAGCCCACCACCGTCGAATTCCAAGAAAGACATGGCGGGCCTGCGGGCGAGCGGGCGGGTGCTGTCACTGGAGCGCTGCCCGATGTCCATCCGCAAGCGCTCAGAAGTGCGCCTCGGCACCTCCATCCAGCGCGCCGTGGCGGGTTTGTTGCGCCAAGCCACTAAGGTGATCGAAGCAGCTGCCGGGCCAGAAGCGGCAGCGCAATCGAGGGGGTCGCGTGACGGCAGCGACGACGACGACGATGGAAACGCGTTCGCAGATAGGCTCGGAAGTGGGGGTTCAAATGGAAGCGTGTCAGTAGGACGAGCGCCAGACGCTCTCGTGTTTCGGCTGTGGCATTTGCGCTTGGAGCGCACATGCAGCGAGCACGGGCAAGACGCGTTTTGGAGCGTGCACCGCGCGCGTTGTGGCCTAGCCGAGCTGGCGAAGGACTGGCCGTTGTTGACCGGCGACTTCAAGCCAGAAGCTCGTCACATGAGCTGGCTCCGCGACTTGCAAGAGGTACTATAGAGGGGCGCAACTGTTGCATGTGGTGGATGTGTGAATGTTATCATGCTGGAATTTGATCAGATGAGTGTCACGGTGCGACGGATGCAAGATTCAAATTGCGAGCGGATATGTAACCACACGCCTTTAAATTTGTTGTCGCCGAACTTCTCCGCATGCCTCGTGTTAGGCGGACGAGGATCGCTTCGGTGAAGACTTCGTTGGCGACGCTCTCGATGCGCTGATGGAGCGCGCCCATGACCTCGGGTTCATCACTGCTTTTGTGGACGGCGACAGCTTGCCTCCTGCGGTGCGTGAAAGGCTGACTCTCTCGTCGCGTGTGTTTGATATCGAGGGGCTTATGCAAGAACCAAGTTATGCGCCAATGGCGCACATATTTTTTGCATAAAAAAAGACAACTGTTGACTCTCATACTTCTTCGTTGTTGTTCCATGCATCTCCCAGGTGGCCGACCACTCGCCCATTGTCGTGTACTCTCTCGCCGTGGGGATGCAGTACGTCCCCAGCCTTCGGCTGTCTAGGCTGAAACAGCAACAGGTTGATGCCCTTGCACACGCTAAGAGCGGTGCTGCTTTAAATGGTGAGGTGAATGAAACAGTGCAGCCTGCCGGCTTACAGAATGCATTTGATAGTACCGTGGCTCTCAAGAGAAACGACGGGATTGAGGCCCATGTGCAGGCTGCTTACGGCAACGGCCTCTCGCGAGGGCGCGACGGGCGGCTCCAAGCACTCGCGCTCCAGAAACGCTGCCACAAGTTGCGCTCCAAAGCGCAGTCCTCCCGCAAGAAGGCAGCACTGGCAGCAGCAGTGGAGGAGCCAGCGGACGATAGTCGTGTTGGAAAGACAAGTAATAGCAGCAGCAGCAGCAGTGGTAGTAGTAGTCGAAGCGCAGTAGTGTCTACGGCAGCAGGACACTTGTCAGATGCTGAAGTTAAGGCGATGCGCGCAGCGAGGTGCTTCATCGTAGAACGGCGGCAACACTGGCAAGCACAAGACGAATTAGCGATTACGTCTTTGATTCAACCCGAAAGTGTTGAGACGGATGTTGCTGCTAGAGCAGTGAAAAGTCAAGCCACAAAAGCACCTTTGAAAGTGTTACCTAAAGGACGTAAGCTCGGCTCTAGCTACCCGAATGATGATCCTGCAGTCACGCCTACAGTGGTAGAGCACAGAAAAGGAAGTGTTGGCAGTGCCAAGCGTGGTGGTAGTAGTATTACAAATAGTGGCGGCAGTGATAGCTTTGTGGAGGTGTTGAGACGGCAGCGGCTGAACCACGTGTTGCGCCTTCATGTGGCCAGCCGGAAAAGCTTCGATTCGACGCCGGCTCGATTGGCTGATGCAGATGCAGAAATAGATGGAATCACAACTTCCGTATGGGTGTCAAACGCGCGATTACGGCGCTTCTATCAGAGTTTACCACCTTCCGGAGCACGCAGGTACAGTAGTACTCGCGACAACAAGGTAGCGCATCCAGATGCAGTTATGGTGGGAGCATCCGCCTCGGGTGATTCTTCACTTTCGCCGCTCGAAGAGGAGTTGCTCGCTGAGCTTCGCGCTGTCTCGAATGCATCAGCAGCTGCAGAGCGTTGGCAAAGGTTAGAAGACGATAAAATTGGCACGGATGACAACAACGCGAGCTTATTGGAAAACAATGAAGGTAACAGTGTCAACCAGAAAACAACCCAAAGTTGGCCAGCTGATTTAGCCCATAGACGAGCGGCACGGTTTGGCTTTACACCGGTGGCTGCGGTAACCTAGGCCGTTTTAGCCATGGTAGGAGAAGTTGGACTAACATTAATGGTTCTGTAGCGGCGGCACAGGTTAGAGTCAAGGCAAGAGCCCGAAAAGAGACTCGCGCGCGGTGAGACCAAGGGCAATGCCACTAAAAGCGAATAGAAACGGAATTATCTCATTTTGTATTTTCACAAGTGGCTCTTCCAAATCAATTCAGGTTGAGATACCTCTGATAACCCAGAAGTAAGATCGGCCTTCCAGACCCAATTACACCACCAAATCCAAATAAGGTTAGTACGCTAAGAGGGACTTGTCTGTAGAAGAATGGCGGCAAAATCAGCCCTTCCTTCTGAATCCTTCTGCACCTGGCTATGGCCATGAAGCGACCAATTCACTTCCATCTGCGTGCCCGTTGGAATTAACTAAAGCCTGAGGTTGAGGCGCTGAGTGCCATGTTATTTCATCTAAGTCCTTTCTGCTGTCAATAACTTTTCCGCCACCTCTTCACGTGGGGGAAGAGGCGATGGGCGATGGGCATCTTCGGTGGTGTACTCAATTTTTGTACTAGTAGACAGCGCAAGGCACTGCCGTAGCTATTGCCCAATCCTTCAACAAAAACTGCAGTGGATGTTCTGATGAACTAGCACGGCCAAAACAATGAAAATAATACGAATCGAGAGATCGGCCCAGGCGCTCAACTATTTTTGAACTATATTTGAGAGCTCCAGGTGTTCATGGAAAAAAGCTCAAGCCTGGCTTTCAGTCTGGCCCAGGAGACTATATAGATGCCGACTTGATGGCACCCTCCCTGCTACCTGAAAAATCCAGTCCCCTCCCGGGGAGCAGAAAGGCTTAACCAGGCAGTAAGACACAGGTGCGCACTCGCAATTGAGTGGTCTAGTCTTGTATATAATCCCCCAAAACCAAAATGCCAAGGAGATACCGAAACATACATCATCAACCTTTTAATGGCTAAAACGGCGAGGCCACCTGCGATAGCCGTATGAAATCTAAGACTGGCTGTTTGTCCCGCCCGGGGGGCTCTTCAGACGCCGACTAGATGGCACACTGCTCTGCTACTTAATAAATTTAGTTCCCCTCGGGCAGGAGTTCAGAAATGATATGCCTTTGAGCTCTATTCTACCTTAAATATATACACAGACCCCGAGGGCCCACATAAGTGGACTAGCAGGCAGAGTACACAGCAAAGCGGTTCAGGCTAGAAGAAGAGCTAATCAGGCACACACTGCCCAAGAAGTCATGGAAATGATGGTAACAGGTTAGCTTTTGGCCTCTTTTTTTTTTTGCGCTTTCAAAGATTTTCTCAAAAGAGGAGTACCTGCCTGCAGATGAAGAGACCACTACGACGTTCTTCAGGCGATCCGGATGAAAAGCTGCCGCGTATTCCATCCGAAGAAGTTAGTTAATAGCGCTATTCAATTCGCTTTCTTTTTTCGCGTCTTCCAGTCCGGTTGCCGTGAAGGAGGAGCACGTGGCCAGGAACAACTGCACCCAAGC
>Ga0307982_1002266_pt1 | contig 15603 bp, 8 predicted proteins | sample OrgLakmetagen989_FD_201847 | JGI IMG/M metagenome (GOLD analysis project Ga0307982, IMG submission 201847) | Saline water microbial communities from Organic Lake, Antarctica - #989 | ecosystem: Environmental > Aquatic > Non-marine Saline and Alkaline > Saline | place: Antarctica: Organic Lake...
AAGATGGGCATGGTCATAACGACCTCCGGCTTAGTAGGCGACGTGAAAGCTGGGAGCCAAGCCTCAGCAGAACCTGAGCTCAAAGTAGGCAGCCAAATTTTGGCGATATCTGGCCAGAGTGTTCAAAATCTGGACGACATCAAGGCAGCGGTGGCAGCGTGCAAAAGCCGGGGCGAAACGACCGCGACCATTTTGTACCAGCCTCCTGGCAATGATATGGCATCGATTGCGCGCACTATGAAGGCTTTGAAAACGGTGTCGAAATCGACAAGCACGGCCAACGGTGGTAGCAAAGACGAAAGCAACAGTAGCAGCACAAATGGAGGACCTGCAGCCGCCACCGCCACTCCGGTTGCAGCAACAGGTGCACCACCACCAGCAGCTAGCGCATCGTCCAAAGCCAAGCCCTCGCGGTCGTCAACGGCTGAGCCTGAGGTGTTAGTCTTGTCTACGGAACCTTCGCCTTCGTTGGGGCCGTCGTCCTCACGACCAACCTCGTCGTCTTCCTTCAGCCCTACCTCTGCAGGCGGCGCTCTCCAAGTGCTGAAAGCATCCGTGGTGTTCAAAGCGCGAGCAGCTGCATTGCATGGAGCGCGGCTCAAGACGCCTGATGTTGCTTCGAGGAACAGTTTGGAAGGGATCTTAAGCGATGGCGACGTCAACGGGAAGGACCTGAAAAAGTCAGGCAGCTCCGTAGGCCGACCCAATTCTCCTCCAATCCGTGAGCATTTCCGTAGCCGGTCGAGTGGGCGTGCGCATCACCATCACCATCACCACCACGGCCCAACGGTGAAGCAAATGCGGCAGAAAATGGTGGCTGATTACTTAATTCGGCAGCTGTACATGTTGGGTAGCATGTGCTTGGGCCGCAATTACGTGAGCATGAAGCTCATTCAAGCTGACTTTCCGTATGAGCAATTGGTGGCATTGATCACAGACGATCGCATGCCGAACGAGCTCCGGTCTGCGGCCATTTACCTCACGACTTGCCTGTACGTCGATTCCAACCCTCAGTGCGAGCAGATGATTCCCAACTTGGTGCGGTGCTGGAGCGACGTGCAACCTGACGGCCCCGTGGCACTTCCTGGCGGCGAAGAAGCTCAAGCCGTCGGCACTTTCAATGGGAACGGCTCCGTGGATTGGGGCATACAGCCTCGCAAATCGTCGAGAGGGTTAGTAGCGCGGGCGTCACTGCTCCCGAGCGACGGGACCACAGCAGGTTTTCCTGAACTCCGTGAAGTGATTGTGGATCATTTGGTTGGGTTAACTCGGCTCAGCGGTGACGATTTCACGTTGCAGCTCATGGGTTTACTGCAAAAACTTATGAAGTTTCGCTTCTACACGACGGCGACTCACATGCAAGAAGTCGTGCGACCTATTCTGCGGACGCTGGATGACCGCAAAACGACGGTCGACGGCCCGGTGGATGGACCGTCATCTGGCGGCAGTTTCCACAGTGCACGGGTGCACCCGGAGAGTGGGTCAGGGTCCAACGTAAGAGGTTCGTCGTCCAAGGCTGGTTCCACCAAAACGCGAAAGAAACACCGAGCGATGGCAGCGGGCCTTCCGGGCCCGCGAAAGTTGTTGCAATTTATGGAGTCCATCCGGGTGATGCTGGTAATCTTGGTCGTAGTCTTAGCGTCAGTGGCAATTGCAGCGTGGGGCATGATCACCGGCCAAGAACCCGAATGGATGGCGATGTTTGACCTGATCGTGTTCATCTTCTTCGCGATCGACATTGCCTTGAGGTTTGCGTGCTGGGTAGCGATGCACAGCTGCTCCCCATGGTCTTTTCTGAGCTTTTGGGATGTGTACCGTGCTGTTGATGGGGGCTGTGTGATGCTCGACGTGTCATCTATGGCAGCCTCTCAAGTCATGGGCAATTACGGTATATCTATATCTACATGTATATACATCAGTGAGCGCTGCTTTCCTTATCTTGATTTCCGCGAAGTGCGCAAACATTTGTAAGCGCTGTCGTTTTTTTAATTGACTTCTTAAAGCCCATTCCTCGTGCATGTTTTCTTTCTATTCCCTTTTCTGCAGCTGCTGGCTCCAAACTCCTCAAGTTGTTGCGTTTAGCGCGGCTGGTGCGACTCGTACGCGCGGGTAACATTATGCTCGCGATCATGGCTGCACTACAAGCTGACGACCTGGAAGTCTTTGAGATGCCGCGTCGCTACGACACCATGCCGCGTGCAGAGCTTCGCATGATGGCTAACGTCGTGGACGTCTTGACTCATGTTACGCGCGTGGCGCAGGACTACCGCCTCAGCCGAATGCTTCAAGCTTTTCGAGCTTACCGCGACGTGCACACGGGCGTCTCAGGGGGGCGTGCAGTCAACTACGATGGTTTTACGATCACGCTGCGCACCACCCCCGCCGAACTCTTCGAATTCGTTGTCGACAGCTCCGAGCGTGGTGTGCAAAGCTTAACGCTCGGCGCTTACGACGAAGTTGCTTACATTATGCTGAACTTGTGCTTGTACAATTACCCCCCGTTGGTGCAGTCTTCGTTGAGCCTCTTGATGGACCAAAGCTGTGCGCGGAAGCACTTGTTGATGGGCTTGAAAGACATGCAGCTCTTGACCACCCCAGCGCAAGAGCGCATGCTGGCGTCCCTTCGAGAAAAGCTCCTGCGGTTACAATCTCACGCTGAAACTTTCGAACTTTGGTTGCAGCGCATGACCAAGAAGGACCAGGCGACGGCAAAAGAGATGCAAGGCTATTTGGAAGACCTAGTTGGCTTTGTGGAATCGCCAGACGCTGACCAATTTACTTTACTGCCGTTGGACCACCCTGTTCAAGCTGGAAACCGCCGCGCTCAAAAAATGCTTCACCATCTCGACGGCGCGTTGGTCATGACCAAGGTGATTCGCGAAATTTTGCCATCCTTAAAGGACTTTGAGAACGATGCAGAGGCAGCGCACCTCGACGGTGACGACGCAGAAGCAGACCGGTGCGAAGAACTTCACGAATCAACGCGAGCTCTCTTGACCTTGGCAAATCGGCTCATTTGTGGCTATGTCCGCGGGAATCCTGATACTCAAAGGCAGATTCACAAGGACTTGGACATGTTTGTGAAGTGTATTGATCGGGGCGTGCAGTCAGTGCAGGTGGTGTCTGAAGTGTTCCGTGGCAACAGTGAGCTCATTGACCAACTCGACAAGGCTTTTGTCTCGGACATGTCTGATAAAATTGCGAATTCAGAACACAACCCTGATTTCATTCGCGTGCTTGGGGCGGTGGTGCAAATCGGCACGGTGGCTCACCCAGAGCTGCAGTCGCACATTTTGCGGGAGCTCACGCAGCCGGGGCGTGAAGAGTTGGTGATGTTCCTGTGCCACGACCCCAGCAGCGCCAACTACGCGCTCCGGAAGGAATTGTCCGCTGAAGCTCGGGCCATTGCGGAAGAGGGCCAACACTTGCCGGACGAAACCACTTTGGACCATTTGCCGCCGCTCCTCAGTTACCATGTGACCCTCGTGAACTTGCTGGCCGCGTGCGCCTCGGGCTCGAAGAACATAACCATCGTTGAGGCGAAGCTGCAGTCCATTTACCCGCTGGACTCTCTCCTCGAAGCATTGCTCGACCATGACCTCAACGTTGAGGTTCACATTGCGCTCGTTCGGTATTTACGCCAGGCCTTCGTGGACGTGGAGATGAAGTACCATGGGCTTGCGTCTTCGGTTCTCCTGTGGCGTTTTTTTTGCCGAGTCCCTGCCCTCCTCGCTACATGCATCAAGGAATTGGAAACGTTCCACCAGAAGTACGCGAAGGCCACGGACAGCAAGGACACCCCACTTCTTCTTTCGTGGAGCCATTCGCCATCGAAGTCTCGAGGTATACCAGAGCCTGAGGTGCCACGGAATAAGAGTGGGAATGGCACCAAGCCCGCAGACTACGAAGCAGTCCACGCAAGCTGGGGCTACGAGCAACGCGCTAGGCTTGAACTCCTCTATGAGACTCTCTTTGTGCTTCGGCTCTTCTTTGACGAGTCATTTTTGTCCTCTGAGGTGCCTGCGACCGAGGTGCGTGCTGCTGAGGCCAGCGCGAACGAGGCTCAACCGTTTGTTGCGTCAGGCTTGAAATCGCAAGTACCGGCTCCTGGGGTATTACGCGAGGCGTCGTCAGATTCACAAAGAATGTACAGCGAGAGTGCCAGCAGTTCTGCCGGCAGCGAATCCAGTGGCGAAGAATCCGAAGAAACGAACGACGAAGAGAAAGGGAAGAGTACAGGAGCCGATGGCGGAGAAGATGAGGCGCAAGACACTGCCGAATGGACGCAAGCGCTCCTGACACAAGTTGTCGAGGGGGTGCGCTCCTTAGTGGAAGTAGGTGGGCTTTACTTGACAAATGGATTCATGATCGAGGCGGTGGATGCCGCCGAAATGATTTTGAGCCGCAGTGGGTTGAACGATGTAGTCACACACATGCGAGCACCCGCGTTTTGGCTCTACCCCCTCGGGATTACAGACAGCCACCTGGCGAAATTCCGAAAGCAACGCCACGTAGCACGCCACGTATGGACGGTGGGTGACGGCGACCACGCGCCTCCAAAGCTCGTTGCTCCTCGCGATAAACTGCCATCGCACGGTCTCAAAGTGAGCAAGTCACTGATGGAAGGCCACGCCACTTTGGGTTTAGAAGCCGACGACAACGCGGAGGAGCAAAAAGACAGCCGTAGTTTCAATGGTTCGAGGCGAAGTTGGAGCGCAAAGTCAGTCAAGGAGGGCGCGAAAGAGCCAGTCGAAGCGCTCGATGACTTCATTGAGGGACTCGAAAGCGACGAGCTCCTTGCGTCGAGGATTCACACAGACTTGTTTCAAGTTGCTTCGAACATAAGCTTGCTTCCTTCGATGTTCGATGGCGCCGACAAGGGTGACATGCGCCGGGAGTATTTGGTGCTGAGGCTCGTAAACCACGTCTACAGTTCGATGAGGTATTTAGACTCTAGTTTTGCCTCATATTCACTATTTGTGCGTAATTTAGACAGCAACAATTTGGCATGTCAGCTTTCTGCTCATACATGTGATTTCTTATGGGTGCTTGGCACATCTTTCGCAGGTATGGCGCGTTAGGTACGAAGATTCTTGAACCTGCCTGCACTCAGACTACGAAATGGTTCCTCGAACTCTGCCGCAACATGATCGAGACTAAATGGGGCATGAGCATCGATGAGCGCGACGAAGATGGCGGAGCAGAGCAGGACAAAGCTGCGGCCCCAGTCATGCTCATGCTCAACCAGTGGGGCGTTACAGCACTGTGCATTGATTTGATCAGCGCAGGCATTCACGACGTCATCAAAATTGCGGCCATTAAGTTGCTTATTGCGCTCCTATTCAAGGAAGGCGGCCACTTAGTGGTACAGCAAACTATCCGTGATCACGTCAACCGACAAGACTCGTCAAGCTTTTTCCTGGAAGTCAAGTCAACGATCGTCGACTTGATAGCGTGGCATGAAGCTCATCCAGACGGGGAAGGTGGTTGTGAGCTACCCAGTGGCATCATCGTTATCAAGTGCTTGCAGCTCATGTCAGAGGGCCACTTCAAGGCCAACCAAAACCTCATGCGCACTCAAGATAACGGGCTTTCTCAGGTAGAGGCCTCCGCGTCCGCCGGGAGTTCGGCCAATGGCGGCCCTGACACAGGTGACAGCGAATCTCAAGCAGCGCAATTGACGACCAAGAAACAGCGCGACGCGGCCAAACTCATTGTTGGAAATGCCATTGAAGTCAATCTCTTGGACGAAATGGTGGACTATTTGAACGTTGTCAGCAAAATACCGCACCGCGTGGCCAGCCAGGCGGCCACGAGGGTTGCCGGCCTGGTGTTGGAAGTGCTCCAAGGCCCGTGTGAAGCCAACCAACTTCACTTCAGCCGCAAGACAGACTTGCTCGAGGTGTTGAACCGCATGATGCGGTCGCGAACTCGCAACGACCAAAAGGAAGCAGAAGAAAAAGAGCTGAAGTTCACTGTGGTGAAAATTTTCCAGGCACTGCTTGAGGGTCGTAAGTCAACAGACGAGTTGTACAAGAAAGTCGTTGGCATTGTTCACCTCGACGTTCTGATTTCACACGTGGAAATCCCAGCACTCAAGATTTTGGCGGAGGCCGCCGAAATGGGCCAGGAATTTGCGATCGGTGGCGACAATGACAACGGCACTGATGGCGATGAAAGCAGTGGTGATCAGCGAAGGGGCAGCATGTCTCCTTTTGGGGTCGAATTGGACGGCGGAATCGAGGGCACTTTTGACGGAGAAAGCAAAGCGAAGCCTGGCGTCGCTTCTGGCAACACCGCCGAAGATGAAGGGGAGGCAGAAGAAATTGAAGAAATGAGGCTGCAGCTGCAGACCCAAATTTTGGTGTTGCTTCGGATGTTCAGCGACTACGACCCCGCGCTGAAAGAAGACAAAGCTATGCGCCAAATTGAGGAGTTGCTCGATTCTGAGGTGAAAACTGTCGAAATTGTGTGGAACGGTCGGCTCCAGAGGCAGTTTTTCCATGTGCCTCAGCCGCTTTGCTCACTCATCGGCGAAACGACCAGGGAAAATTTGGTGAATTCTGTGAACCGTACGAACCAAGACAACCAACTGGTCGACTTCACCAGGCAAATTCACGACGTGTATCTGGAAGTGAAATGGCAAGAAACTCTGGGGAAGTGGCACTTGGCAATCATCTTCAGCCGCGAAAACCAGAACCGTGCCACTTGGCTGAGCTTCATGCTTGCCTTCTTGATCAATTCTGTGTATCTAGGGTTTTACGAATACCGCACTGCTGAAGAATGCGAGGGTGAAGGCGTCGGGATGTTCAACAACATTTACACGAGCAAGCGCCGTTCTTGGAACAAGGACCCGGAAGCCGATTCGTACATGGAAGTGCCGTGCATGACGCCTCTGGCTGCCGACATGGTTGGCGTCTTGAATTACTTCCAAATCTCAGTGTCTATTTTCACGCTCGTGCTTTACTTGGTGGTGATGTCGAAGCCCAAGTTTAGCAAGGCCATGGCGACCTCCGAGTTGGAAGGTGGTTGGTCTTTCGACCTCGCTGGCATCGACCTCGCCGTGGACTCGTGGATTGTGGGCACCTGGCGTGCTAGCAAAGCAACGTGGGTCTGCATTAGTGACGGGTTTCCGCCTGCCCTGTACTACTTTGGTTACACGGTCGTGTGCTTCGTGGTGCAAAGTTACTACCCGCCGATGTGCGCCTTTCTGCTGCTGGACATCGTCGTGAAGTCGCCCACCACATCGAACGTGCTCAAAGCAGTGTGGCAGCCGCGGAAACAGCTGCTCATGACGCTCCAGCTGCTGGTGTACTGCGTCTACATCTTCAGCACCGTGTACTTTTTCAGCTTCCGGAACGAGTACGTGGACGACGACACCATCAAAGACGACTGCGAAACGCTGTACCGGTGCTTCCTGGTGAACTTCAACTACGGGATGCGCCTTTCCGGCGGCAGCGGCGACATCATGGTCCACGAGCCGGACGGCGGGCGCGTAGCCGTCGATTACATGTACTTTTTCGTGGTGATTGTGGTGTTGCTCAACGTGGTCTTCGGTGTGATCATCGACACCTTCGCGAGCCTCCGTGAGAACCTCATGCAGAAGGGGATTCTGATTCGGAAATTTTGCTTCATTTGCGGCATTCCATCGGAAAATTTTGACCGCGTGAAAGCGAGCGCAGCCAGTCGGTCAAGTGGAGACGATGGCGGCGCCGGTGACGACGACGACGAAAAAGATCAGAGTGGGTGGTCGTTCCACTACCACCACGACCACAACATGTGGAACTACGCGTACTTCATGATTTCGCTCAAAGAGCAAGACAAAGACGACGACGACGGCCTCGAGCTCTTCGTTCGGCACGCCATGGACGACGAAGACGTGGAATGGTTCCCGAAAAACGTGGCGATGAGCTTGAACAAAGAGGGCGCCAAGACCGAGGCAGAAGTCATGGGCTCGATGCTGCACTCCGTGGAGCGCCGCATTGACGAGTCCGAACGGAACCTCAACGTGGCCTACGAAAAGCGCTCCGAAAAGCTCCAGCGCACCGTCGAGTACCTGACCAAACAGCAGCGCGAAGCGCAGCGCCAGCTGCAAGAAGCCACCGAGCTGCTGCGGTCGCAGGCCAAGCAAATCCAAAAGTTGAGCCTTGCCGAGCGGCGGCAAGCGAGCTTCAACAATTCGGTGAACGAAAACACCGTTGAGAGCAACCGTGGCGGTGGCAGCAATCAAGCGGCGAGAACCCCACCTTTGGCACAGTCGAAAAGTGACTCCGAGATTGCGTTGGGGCCGCAAAGCTCGACTCCGCCGCTGCTTGCGTCGACGCCGCCGCCAAAGCCTGCGTGGGAAGAGAAAGTCACCGTCGAAGTCCTCGACGCGAAGAGCTACCCGCCCGTTGGGGGGGGCATGGGGGCCCTCACGGCGCGCGTGCTGTGGAACGGCGAGTCGCGCGGCGACGCGGAAACCATGTGGATGAGCGCGAAGCCGTCGTGGTTCACGGGCAACAAGTTTCCGTGCGCGCGCGCCCTCGGCGACAGCGACGAGCTCACGGTGGAGTTGCTCCGAAAGCCCGCGAAAGCGAAGAAGGGCGTGACGCCAAAAGCGGAGGTGCTGGGCCACGTCACGCTGCCGTGGAGTAAACTGAAGGGCGCCGTTCTCGAGGGCGGAAAGTTGTATTACACCATTGAGAGCACCGCGAGTGCCTTGGCGGCGGGCGTGTTTCCAGGAGCTGAACTCGGCATCAAAGTATCGTGAGGCGCCCTATATTTTTTTGAACTCGAACTCGAACTCGAACTAATACAAACCCAAATGGCACAGAAGAATATAAGAAACAAAAACCTTTTAATTCATATCGAATGCCTTTCAAAAGCAGCGATCAGGAAATGGTAAACACTCCCTTTATTTTAAAGCTAACGTGTAAAGTGTCGTTGTGGTTCATGAGCTCTCTCTGCCAAGTACCCAAGGCCAGTCAGCTGTTTGGATATGCCATTATATCGTTTCCGTTAAGAAGTTTTATACCTAATTTTGGAATCAAAACACACGACGCCCCATTGCCATTGCAATTGGGAATTCCGGGACATGCATTATGCATTTGAAATTGTCCTGATTAACTTTGAACTTAGCCCTTTGATGCCCGTTCTTGGCAAGCAGGTGGTTTGTTCAGCGTTCATGGGGACGAAGCTAACGTTGTGTCCTTCTTCCCTTGTTTGGCAGCTGGAATATATTTTCTGGTTTCGGCATTTCGCGGCTGAACCTTGGAGAAACCATGGTAGCATTTGAAGACAAATACAGCCTCTGCTAGCTCGCAGGCTTATGCTAAAGCTGCCACTTGCGCAGGGCATTTTTGTTTCAAGCAAGAGTGCGCTGCAGAAAGGTCATGCCCGCCGTCGTGGTAAGACGAAAGGACGAATGAAACGTCCGTTGAGTCACAATGGATGTGGACGTTCTCGCAGCCCACTTTGTTGATGAGCCGTGCAGTAGCCCACATGCAGATGCACCAGCTGTCACCAGGGTTCGGCTCACTTTTGATAGTAGAGTCCCACTGGAACGCTTTCTGGCCGGTGATCTCCCAGAAGTCGCCCTCGGGTCCCCACCCCAGAGGCTCAGAGGTGTCGCTGTCCAAAAGCTTGGCGCACACGCGGTGCGTGGAGTCGTGGTTGCACTTGTAATCTCCGTACCTGAAATGCGAAGAAGATTAGCTTACCACAATGCCATATTTTACATTTCATGGCGAATTTAGACGACACCTCGGTCCTTCTCCAGGGCAAACGTCCAACGCAGCCGCGAAGGATGACCACGCCATGATTGCCGTGGCAATGAAAGCTGCTTGAAAGGATTTCATGACGGATTTAAATGGCGTGGTATTTCGAATCTTCGTTTTCTCTGAAGGATGAGAAGAAATGAGAACGAAATGAGTCGCCGATGACGTCAAAATCAGCCAGAACAATGTGCTTTTCTTTATGTACCTTCGAAGCTAGCAAGAGCTCGGAAGGATGCGTACGAAAACTGAACTATTGCTTTTGCTGAGTCACGCCACGCCGTCACGCCGTCACGCCACAGAAAGTCATCAGAAATATTGCCGCACCTGCTGGGCGGAATGTCGTGAAAACCGTTGAGGGGGTACGAAAAAATGGACGGCCAGATGTCTTCCGTCGGGGAAAAAGAGATTTTGCTTCTGCTTGAGCTTTGATGTGATCTCGATCCTTGGTCGCTCACCCTCTGACTGTGACCAACACCATCATTTGCCCCACGTTAGACCAGCTACTCCATCGACTTGTGAGTGCACAGTCCACGTGCAGACCGGCTCATTCACGCATGCATCATGTTGACATTCACATTGCTCAGCCTACACAATCCTATCTATATATTGGGGCCTAAAATTCTTCTTTGGTGTTGACCACAATGCAGCAAGTACCGAACATCTCTGAACGCCATCCAATCTACGGATACAGCTTTCGATAGCTAATGCTCTCACGCGCCAATAATCCCATTGCGTAGTCGATGTGTTTTACTATAATGCGTTAACCGGTCTGTTTACGTTGCTTTGTCATACCTGGATGCTCTTAGGTATTTACGTGCACAGCTTGTCAACCTCTAGCAGGCCAAGATGTTGTCCCGGCGGCATGCCTTGCTCCTTGCAGCATTTGCTGCCTCAGAAACTGTTAGTTATTACACAGGAGGCGCGCAGTCATCTTGGAACCGGCGTTTGACGAGCAGCGTAGATTACAACAGTTTACCGAGCGATTCGGTGCCATTGAGTGCCTCCTGGCCTCTGCGATCAGGCCGACGGCCGCGCCTTTCGGGCGGGTTGCACTCAACAGCCACAAGAGACGAGGCCATGAGCACTGCAGGCGTAGAGTCTACGGAAGTTGACGTATCAGGAAGCACCAGTCCGGAATTCTCGAGCTGTGCTGGCGGGCAGGATAACAGCGAAAATTCGTTTACGCTGATGGGCACCTCGCGCTCTGTTGCTGCTTTCAACGGCGGCGGCAGTGCATCAGCAGGACGGCAGAAATTTGTAGGCACCAAGGCAGCCAAAGCAGTGCGCTCCTCTGAGTCCTTGCAGTGGACCTTAAAGCGCATGGGAGAAGCCCCCTTGCTCACGGCCGCCCAGGAGCTCGAGCTGGGGGCCCGTTGCCTAGCCCTAGGGGATCAGGTGGCAGCTCGGAGAGCAGCTGCGGCTTCCTTGGGCCGCGAGCCGTCGGGCTTGGAGTGGGCCGTGGCGGCCAACTTTACGGGCGCGAAATCCGCGCTGAAGTTTCTGCAACGCGCGGCCGCTGCCGCTGCTGCCGCTGCCCAAGACAGTGCGATGGACCCAGCGGCCCAGTCAGCGGCAGTGCAGGCCGCCAACCAGGCGAGGCTGAAAGCGGACAACGTGGCGGTGGCCTTTACCGTAGACCACGCGTCCAACCGCGCCGCCAAAGAAGAGCTGCTGAATGCCAACATGCGGCTGGTGGTCTCCATTGCGCGGCGCTACCAGAACTTGGGGGTGAGCTTGCAGGACCTGGTCCAGGAGGGCTGCTTGGGGTTGATTCGCGCGGCGGAGAAGTACGACCCGGCGCGCGGGTTTCGCTTCGCGACCTACGCGTCATGGTGAGAGAATGTGCCCGTGTCCTTGGAATCGAGGGTGCTCATTTAGGAGCTGAAGTCTTACTGTTGCTCACGATCCGTTCGGGAGAGGAACCCCTTTTTTTTTGCCGCGAGAGCGCGAGCTAGCGCAATTTTTTTGCGGCCCTAGCATAGTAGCACGAAGCATCGATTGCGTGCCCTTTGTTTTTGACATCTGACTCACTTTTGTCCGTGCCTTTTTGTGCGGCAACCACCACCACCATGATGGCAGGTGGGTGCAGCAGGCCGTGTTTCGGGCGGTGGCGTTCCAGTCGCGCATGATTCGGTTGCCGGTGCACATTCACAACTTGCTGAACCGGGCCCGGGCCGTGCGGAAGGCCATGTACCTCGAGACCGGCACCGCGCCCACGGACGAGCAGGTGGCGGCGCGCATGAACCTGTCGCTCAAGAAGCTTAAAATGCTCGACGACGCGTCGCGGGCCACCTATTCGTCGTCGGCCCCGCTGCAGAGCGTGAGCAAAAAGGGCAGTGGGGTGGGGACCCGCAGCAACTTGGGGTTGAGCATCGAGTCGGAGCTGGTGGCCCACAGCGAGGGGCTGGACCCGTCGAAAGACTTCGTGGAAGGCGAGCTGTTCCACGCGAGCATGGCGGAAGTGCTGGCCGTCCTCGACGACGACGAGCGGTTCGTGCTGTCGCTGCGCTACGGCTTCAACGTGCCCCGGCGCTTGACCATGCAGCAAATCGCCGACATGGCGGGCGCCTCTAAGCTGTGGGTCAAGAAAACGGAGCAGAAAGCGCTTCGCAAGCTGCGCCGGCCCCACCACCAAATGAAGCTGCGGGCGTTTTCCACCGACCGCCACGTTCTGGAAGACGCCGTGGTGGACCAGGAGCGCAAGAAATGGCTGGCCCAAACCACCTCGACCGTCAGTGGCGGCGGCGCCGAGTGGACCAACGGCTTCGAAGGCGCGGATGGCCTCGTTGGTATGGAAGGAAGCAACGACGTAGCTCCAGGAGTTGGAGTTGGCGCGGGCGAGAGCGGCGACGAGGACAACCTGGTGCACTGGCAGGCGGCGGCCATGCGCGAGCTGCAGGCGACCATTCGTGCGCGACGCGAAGAAGAAGCGAGGAACTTGGCCGCGTCCGTGCAGCGCCCACTGCCTTCGTCGTCGTCGTCGTCACCGTCGTCCTCCTCATCGCCCTCCTCGGCTTCCGAGGCATCGCCTTCACCTGAAGCGGGTGCTGCTGAAGCCGAAGAGGAGAACGCCAATCTGGAGGCCATGGCGGCTGCCTTCTTGAGCAGCGCGCGATAGGACGCACGGTTACGAAGGCTTGCACCGGACTTCGAAGTCGCTTGGTTTTGAACGCAGGAGACAGCGCGAAGTGAGAGCAACGCCGAAAGCGCCAGGATAGTCTCACCTGGGAGCAGCTTGCCGCCGGCCGGAAGGAGAAAGGCCGGGTTTGTAAATTATTCGAGGAAGAAAGGGGCGAGTTGGCCCGGGGCGTATTGCCATGTTGCGAGCGGAACTGCGTTTCCTCTCTTGAAGAACTTGAAGTGCGCCAGGTGCTTTGGCACAAAAATCTTTTCAGCTCCCGCATCAAGGGGTTTTCTTCATGTTTTCTGATAATTCCGTTTCATAATCGCTGCGCATAGAGGCTTTGCCTTCGCTTTGCTTTAGATATATTGGTTGTTGTTATTGGCATCAGCATATATGGTATATCACTAAACTGAACTATACCGGACTTCAAACACGACTATTTTATACGCCAAATCAAAAGCACTTGCGATATATGTCAGCACAGCAGCACCATAATTGAAGTGAACCCCCTTGTTAGAAACCGAAATAGAAGGGAGTAAGCAGAGCGGAATAAACAATGAGTGCGAGGCATCAGTGATGGATTTCGTGCGCAAACCACCCCATTCATTTTTCAAGCTGCTCTTGTTGGGAATCTTTCGAAGGCACAGGCTTCTTTGAAGGCCCCTTCTTTGAGGCATTCTTCGTTGACTTGCCTTTCTTAGACTGCCCATCAGTCTCTGGGTTCTCTGCTCGATTAGCGAGATATGTTTTCAAAGTGCGCAATTCCTCGATTCGAGCCGCGTATGGCGATCGCGCCTCAGCGTCACTCTCATCAGTATCAGTGCCGTTGGTGCTGCTGCTACTAGCTGTGTCAGACCCTTGGCTATCTTTCCTTTGAGCACCTCTCGTCGCAGTGTCTTCCATAAGAGCAACTTTCCCGTCGCCCAAAGCTGCTGATTCGCCGTCTGCAGGTGCAGTTGAGTTGGGCAGCCTCCTCCTTCCCATGCCTTTCTGCAAGCCTCCTTCTTTGCCGTTGGTCAGAGCCGCCAACGCAAAGTCCACCAAGGGCAAGTCAAGCAAGACCCCGTCGCGCACGGCGTGCTGCAGCGCCATCTCAGCCTGCGCTGGTTGTTTGCCCTCGATACAGGCCTGCAGCACACTCCGCAGCACCGCGGCGTCCATGGCGATTGCCTGGTTGTGCGGCGGCCCGGCCCTAGCTTGCATCCTCGAATAGCATGCTAGCGCTTTCGCCCATTGTCCGCTGCGGTTGCACGCGCCCAACAGCGCTGCATAGAAAGCCGCGTTTGGCTGCACGCCTCGCTCGTCCATGGCGCCTACGAGCTGCCAACACAGCTTCCACTGTTTCGCAGCAGCACACGTGCTGACGGCGGCGCCGAAACTCATAGCGTTGGGCGTTAACTTCCTCTCTGCAGGCGCGCTTTCCATTTTGTCTAAGAGTTCTAGCACAGGCTTCCACTCTCCTGCGCGTGCTAGCGCGAGAAGGCTGCTGTTGTAGGCGTAGAGGTCAGGCAAGAGGCCTTTGCCGCTGCTGTTGTCGTCGTCGTCGTCGCTGCCCTCCCCACTGCGCTCCATGGTTCGCAGCAGCCCCAACGAGCGCTTCCATTGGCCCGCATTTCGGATGCCGTCAAACACAGCTCGGTATAACCTAGCGTCTGGCTCCACCCCGTAAGGCGACATGGAGTTGAGCACGTCCACCGCCGCAGCTGGCTGCTTGGCACGCGAGCACACTCCAATGACAGCGTGGAACGCGAAAAGGTCCGCACTACTGCGCGATTTAAACGTTTCCAATAATTCCAATGCCTTGAGATAGTTGTCGCCACACGATTTGATAAGTCGCGTTTGCCGTCGGCTACGATCGACCTCCGATTCGTTGGCAGGCACTTTCACAACGGGCGAAGCATCGTTAGCGTTGGCAGCAGATCGACGCACTGCGTCTGGTGGGACGCTTTCGTGAGCACTGGCACTAGCCATGGAGCCCTTCGCCGAACCTTTCAGAGCACTGCATTGAAAGCATTCGCGCCGTCTCGCGAAATTGTTCATACCACACGTGCTGCACACCCAGTCATTGGGCCAAGCTGGGACGGGCTCAGGTTGGAGCCCCGAAGATGGCGTGGGCGATTCCGCTAGAGTTGACATGGATGGCTGAACATTGCATCGCATCTGAGTTCGTACTCCGTTGCAAGCTTGCCGTGCAAACAACCGCAGCATCATGCTTGGGTCGGGCTTAGTGCAAACCTCCGAGGTTTGGCGTCAACACTCGCTAAATGAAAGAAAGTCACAGGAACGTCAACATCGGTTACCACCCTGTAAGCCCTTGTGGATTTTCTTACCCTCGACCAACGAAATCGGGAAAAAAATCATCAGCAAAAATTGTGGGTTGAATTAGCGTATTCTAGCGCTTGCGACATACGGCCGGGCACAGTTCGACGAGGCGCATCGAATGAACGAACTTTCATGAGCATCCGAGACAAGACCCTTTTTGGCGCCATTACAGGGGGATTTCGCCACTAAAGGGGGATTTTTTTAAACAGGGAGGGAGTAAAATCCCCCCTGTATCGCACCCGTAAACGAATATTTTACCACAGAACATATTTTTGGCGTGCTTAAATAAGACAAAGAATCCCATTCCGCGAAATTCTGCTTCCAAGGAAAGTTCCGCTTTGTCCCCAACTGCAAGAATAAGCCCTTATTTCCCCTCGGAAGTCCAATCCCCAAACGCCA
>Ga0307982_1002270_pt1 | contig 15596 bp, 12 predicted proteins | sample OrgLakmetagen989_FD_201847 | JGI IMG/M metagenome (GOLD analysis project Ga0307982, IMG submission 201847) | Saline water microbial communities from Organic Lake, Antarctica - #989 | ecosystem: Environmental > Aquatic > Non-marine Saline and Alkaline > Saline | place: Antarctica: Organic Lake...
CTCAGCGATGCCCCTTCGTTTCCTGTTCCAACGCCACCACCTTCGACACCCGATGATTCACGTCTTCAATGAGCTTGCAAATAAAACGAGAAGTCGGCCAATCAGCGATCAACCGAAGTAAAATTATCTACTCGAGAATCCGATAATCGAGGAAGAAAATGTGCTGAAGGCAACGGACATCGTGGACAAATAATACTCAACCTTCAATACCCCCACTAGTAGCTTAAGCGCGTGGGCCATGACAAGCCACGATTGGATTCAATTCTGCTGACATTAATAATTCTTTCAGCTCGTATGATTAATGGCACTGGACGCAGGGCATTGGAACCGTACCATCACAAGCACGTGCTGAGCATTGACATCGGCCTTGATCCTTTGAAGGACTTCGTATGACACTTACAGTAGTCTAGCTACGCCAATTTCGATAAATTTTTCGCTTAAGAAGTTTTGTGTTTTTACTTGCCAGCTGGTCCGGATAAATTTAGAAGTGTGCTTGTTTCGTTGCCTTCTCTCATGAAGAATACGGATTTAGCTCGCAACCCACCGCGGGCGAAGCACCGTCTGGTTGCATCTGCCAGCCTCTCCCTCCAGTCAGGCCTGCTCCTACACAGCAGCAGTAGCAGTGCACAAGGAGGCAATGCAGATTTAACAAGTGGCTACAGCAGCGGAGGCAACAGTAAGTTTGGTGGAAACGGAACTCAGACAATGTCATCTGCACAGTTTCAACGGCAGCTCCTAGGAGGCACCAGTCTCTCTTTGGCTTTACCCCGAGCGCGGCAGCCGAAGCCTTGCAAACCAGGCCCGCCGCCTGCTCAACAACAGCAAGCACTTAACCGGGCGCTAGGTTCCAACCGAGGATCGAATGCCTTATCAGTTTCAGTGTCGGGGCGGGGTTGGACCTGTGCTGTGTGTGGCTCCTCGAACCATTGGCACTATAGGAGCGGAAACTCTAACAGGAGCAGCCACCAGCTTGGCGTCAATAGCAGCAGCAGTAGGGCAGGTGACAACGATACTGTCTGTGAGGTATGCTCGCAGCGCGCTCTTGCATCGTCGCTAGAAGATTTGGTGGCACAACATGAGAACACGAGCAGCAGCACCACCAGCAGGCGGAGGAGGAGCAGTGACGACGGTTCGGCACTTTCGGCGGCGACTCCGTCCACGAACGACGATGCAAGTCGCATGGAGAATGACGGGCACCCTGCCCTCAGCAACGCGCAGTGGGCTGCTCTGGAAGATGCTGCGGCGGAACGGCAGCTCACCTCAGAAGCTGAACCATGTCCCATTTGCTTGGAAGATTTCACACTTCATGACCTTGGTGGACAGGTGCGATTCTTATTCACTGCCATCGCAGCCTGCTCAAATTTATCATTCGTGATAGACCTTGTGTGCGCAGTGCTCGAATATATTTCATGATGACAGCAATGCAGTAGATGTATCGCAGGTGCGCATAGGAAGATCCTCTGCTGACCTTTTACGTGCTTTGGTTATCATCTATCTATTGGCACCTGCAGGTGATTACCAGCTGCTCACATCTCTTCCATGCCACGTGCCTGCGCTCCTTCGAAGCATTTCAATCGGCTTCGCATAACAACCACAGCAACAGCAACAGCAGCAGCAGCAGTGCTAGGGCTAGCAGTCACGGCGCGAGCTCAAGCCACGGCATTGGCAATGATCTTGATCAATGGGTGGCCGCGCTGGCTGCGGCAGACTACTCGGCGGCCATTTCATCGTCACATTCGTCGTCGTCGTCGTCACACGCAGGGATGCAGCAGCATCAGCACCAGCAGCAGCCGCCGCGCGCGTGCCCTACCTGCCGAGCGCCCTTCTATCAGCGGCGCGCGACTGCAGTGGGAGGATTGGGCCATAGACGGACTTGCGCCACTAAGATGCAAGCTCTGATGCGCGGCGTGCTGCAAAGGAAACGGTGCGTTTGCGTTTGCGTGTGTGCAAAGTAGGCAGCTTCACTAGTGCATGCGCTGCTCTCAACCTAATGTGTGCGGACTGTATGCGCTGCTCGTTCCGTGTGTGGGCTCGCTGTATCAGATCGAATCATTTTGCAAGCTACACCAGATCGAATCATTTTGAATAAGCTTGCGTATTCGTGAATTACGGTCCCTCTGCAGGTACGCCGTCGTGGTGCGGAAGTGGATTGGCGGCGGCGGAGGCGACGAAGCTAGGCGACGGAAGTACGTTAGCCAAGAGCTGGAAGCACTGTCGAGCAAGCTTCTCGCGGGCGCAGTAAGTACTTGCATGAGCTTCTTCTGTGTACGGATTGCTACCTTGTTTTTTTTCTTGATATATTTTTTTTTCATTTTAACTGCTCTTTGTGCCTTTTTAAGGATTCGGCTGTTTGTAAGTTATTGTCTCCCGATGCTTCTGTCGTCTCTGCGCGACTTTGATGTACTTCCAGGTGGGCGGCGACTCCATTGACGCGTTGTTTGCGCAGTCCGACGCCGCGCTCCAGTTCAGCCAGGGGGTGTTTCAGAGGGCTTCCCCTCCTCATCCGGGCGATTCTTCTTCTTCTTCTTCTTCTTCTTTCTCCAACGATCAACCCACCAACGGTCGCAGCAGCGGTGGCGCGCGGAACAACGATAGTGCTCACGACCCTTCAAGAGTAAGGAGCAGCACCTACGGCAATGAAGGCCGTGCAGCAAAGAAGAAGCCTCGTTCTCTTGGAACCACCGAGCGACAATGGGCATGGGCGCTGGCATCTGCTGAGTCAAGAGGCGACCGGTGAGGGGACATGAGAGATACACGCAATTCAATCACGGCGCGAAGAATTCACTACTGTTTCGCAGATTTATCTTTTTGTCTTATTCCATACTTTGATTCTTTCATGACATCACGCATGCTTGCGCCTTTCTTTATACAGGGAATGCGCTATTTGCATGTCATCTTTGGACGTGCCTGCCGGTGCCGCTGAGAGTAGAAGCGAAAGTATTACTACTAGCTGCCGGCGATCCATGCAAGCAAAAGAATCCAAACACACTAGTTCTTCTTCGACGTTGTTTTCTTCTTCTTCTTCTGCCAAGGGGCGATGTGCCGTGCTGCTGTCGTGCTCGCATGTGTTTCACAGCGCGTGCGTGTCGGCCTTCGAGCGTTTCACCCTCCACAAGCCCCCTAATATGATGTCGGCGCGAAGTCAACATCATTCGGCCAACAGCCATCAACTCCATCGCTACGACAGGAACAATGCTGGCAGCAGCAATTTCACACGCGACGAGGAGATTGCCGCTGCAAGTACGAGGACGGACGACGAATTCGTGTGCCCAATGTGTAGAGCTTCGTATGACCGTCGCCCCTTGATAGCAGCGCCCTCGTCTGGTACCGCTGGAAACGACCTTTATGCCTTTGCTGATCTGGATGACGTTGCTGGCGGAAACATGAATTATGACGACGATGACGATGAAGAGGGCAATGCGGCCATGGAAGATGTGGTTATGAGCAATACGAACGAAGAGGCTAGCGGCGGTAACGACGACGATGGCGATGATACTGAGGAAGGAGCTGGCGTGCGCAGAAGTGGGCACGCTACTTAGTTCCAGCAGCCTTCTGATGTTTAATTCCGTAAGAGAAATATGCCATGCCCATGCCACTAGAAATTCGTCTTGCCGTTATCCGTTATTCATTTGATCATTTGGTCTTCATTTATTACTAACGACGATGAATTATGGGCATTCAGCCCAGCTGGGTCTGTTCTTATCCTCTTGTGGACTCACCAATTCCCATTTCGTACTTTAATTCCCCCAATGCCGGTGCCCGGTAGTTCAAACCGAGTGGTGTTGGTGTTTGTTTTCTCGTTCCTTCCTTCGAAATATAAAAGGGAGCTAAATGAACTATGAACCAAATCTATTCCAGCTACGCCATATCTAGATAGGGCTTACAGCTTACAAATTACCCCGCATCTCCCATGGTGGATGGCGGGGGTTAGAGGGCCCCATAAATAATTCGTAGCCCATGGTCTAGGGGCGATATTCTGCTGCTTGAGGGGGAACTCAGTCCTCAATGCAGCTCATGCGTTGCGCGGCATGCCCGAAATGTAATCTGCTACTTTAAAAAGCCGTGCAGCCCTCCTCGATTAATTCTCAACTTTCATCGCCGCATCCCAGCGTAGCTGCTGCCTCAATGAACATCGACGACGGTGTGTTGCCCCAATTCGGCCGATACTTCGGGCGAAGGCACCAGCGAGTGTCGACGGACAAACGGAAAGTGTCCGCGGCTGCTCTTGCGGCTGCAGCACTTTCGTTAGACAACGAAGAGGCAGCATTGGTTGTGGTGCTGGTTGTGGTATCATGCGTTGGAGTGTTGTTGGGCACCTTCTTGGTGCCAGTGCTAGTAGTGATAGTCTTGTCGTCTTGTGGTGATAGGCGTCTTGGTGGAAAGTTATTGTTCGTGCCAGTGGCGTGCACGGTCTTGAGGTCGAAAAGCACCACATCTCCGGGCAAAAAATCCGAGGTGGCCCATCTCCGCAATTCTGTCTTTGCTGCTGCTGCTGCTGCTGTTTTTGCTGCTGTAGACTTCTCAGCGTTCGTGCTGGACTTAGTAGTGCTTTTCGCAAGCGAAGATGGCGTTGAATCCGCCTCAAGAGGACCAGGCCAACCGAAGCTCGATGGTAAGGGGGCACCGTGCTGAGTGGTGCGATGCTTGAAAGCAGGCAACTGGTGAGAACCAGGCACCACCTGCATGAAAGAGAAAAGGAAACGCGAGACAAATCATTTCGCTTCATGAAACCATTTTGCTTTTCGTTGGATTTCCTTCTCGTTCAACAATATCGCATTTCTACTCTTTAAATTCAAACCGCGAGGCCGCCCCGAGCTCGAGGCACTGGTTCCAGCGGAATCCACGCAGAGCCAAACACGGGCCTTGGGGCCGAAGTTGCAGGCGCGCAGTTGCGGCAAAACCACAACGCATCAGGGTCTGTTAACTGACGAGACAGAGAGAGAAGGTTTGTGAGAGAAAGAGAGAGAGAGAAAAGAAAAAGCGAAAAGAGGTGAGAAGAAGAACATCAAATTAGAGAAGAACGAGAAAGATAGGTCAAAACGAGTAATGAACAAAGTCATCTCTGCGTATATCTCACCAAGATGGCAATGGCTTCTGGAGATAGAGGCGGGGTTGCACATGGGCCGTGACAAGGGGCGCTACACTCGTCACAGAGCAGCATGCTGGCGTCATCATTGTCAATATTCTCGTTCGTATCGTTCTGGTCGTCAGAGGATCCACCGAGCCCACATTCCATGCAAGCACGATTGTCTTTCTCGATTCCGATGGAAGCCACGCCTGCTCTTGGCGTTGCCACCGTTGACTGCGGTGTTGCTGGTGCTTCCGTAGCTGTCGATGTATCAACAGGTGGCTGCATACTGGAGGGTTTATCGAGGGATTGTAGTGCAGTAAGATGTGCAACAGCAGCAGCTTGAGAGGGAGTCCAGAAACCACTGCAGTCCTCAAAATGGTACCTGCGCAAAAAAGCACAAAAAGGAGACGTCAGAGAAAAATACTGCAAGAGTCCTCTCAGCATGTCAGTAGTAGGATTTTGATGGCTGTACAAGCATAGACGCACCAGTCGCAATGTTCCACAGTACGTTCGCCTGGGGCCTTCGCTCGCAGCCACGTGTAAGCTGGGTGAAACACTAAGGGTTCCAAGCGTGCCTCTCGTGGGGTTGCATGAGGATGAACAAAATTGTGTGCTCGTGTGAACGAGGTGCTGCCTGAGGGACCATTGCTGTATCCACTACTTTCGTCACTGGAGTTGCTCTTACCGCCTTCGCTGCTGCCGCTTGCGGTACTGCCACAACTGCTTTCGCTCCTGCTACTGCTGCTACTGATACTGGTACTTCTCTTAGAATTACCCTTTCCTTTTCCATAACTATTGCCCACAGAGCGCTGTCGACGGTCGGCATCCGCAACTAGAGATGCACCAAGAGCGAGCTGAGCAAGCACAAGTGTTAAGCTGCTGGTACGAGTAGGAGCACAATAGGAGCTGCCGTTGTGACCATTGCTTCTACTATCGCTCAGGCTTTTACTACTGCTGCTGCCATTGTTACTGGCGGTGTTACTCGTCCTACTACTGATGTTGTCACTTATCGCGGCTGCATGTCTCTTGCCTTTGGCACGATTGAGGCACACGTGGCTACAAAAGCGGCCGCTCCCATATTTCGCATCTGGCACAATGCAACAAATTTCACAAGCACTTATCTTTCCACCATTCTTCGCCAACTTGGTTGTTGTTAAGGCATCGGTAACACCCTTTTCAATATCGGAAGACAGAATTGGTTTGTCAGTCTTGCATGCACCACTCCTGCTTCTTGTCTCATTGGTGCCATTGTGGTTGCTGCCACACTCATTGTATGCATTCGTTGCGACTGCTTCTTCGCGCATGAGTGTGTTAGTTGACGCTGTTCCTTCAACGCCTTTTATAAGTTGGTGTAAAGCAGCGCCTCTTCCAACGTCACGCCAAGCAGCCTGACGTAGATGTGATCAAGGCATGAATATAACAAAGCATATACTCATGAGATAGATTTAAGGACAAAAAATCATACCTGCGACATGTGGTCGGCGCTTTTGGAGTTGGCTTTAAACCGGGCTGCACTGCCGATGTATTCACCGGTCAGGCTCTCCACCGTAAAGCCTCGCAGCGATTTCGATTTCACGGTCACCGCTGCTGGGGCCTCAGCTCCTGCATTCTTGCGGAGGTGTTTGCGTGCGATGTGACCTGCTAAAGCACTTCGCACTTGGGTGGCCACGGCAGCATAATTGGTGGTCTCAAATGCAGCCGCTTGTGTACTGCTGCTGCTCTTCTTATGTATCTCGTTGATATCATTGCCAAGAATGCCACGCAAAAACAAGTACCCATCTTTGTCGTAGCGCCGCCAGAGTTCAAGTGCACTGTCTATTGCAATAGACAGCTCTCTCGTCAGCGGTGAAGAGATTTCACTTTCACCAATAGGATCGGCGCCCTCACTGGTACCTATACCTGCCGAATCACTACTGGCCAGAGCGCTGGCTTCCCACTCCTTTATCGCGTCAGCGGCAGCCGCGTCCCACAGCAACGATGTTGAGTCCAGCATTGGGTCAGTGGCTACTGCGTTGCTCGGAACTTGGTTAGAAGCACAACCTGGGTCATTCAATAACTCTGAAGAGGAAGACTTTGCTGTTTTCTGGCCTTTAATTTGAGGACTTTTTGGAGTGCCCTCGCACGGTCGCTTCTTTCGGCTAGTTGCTGTGGTTGATGTAGTACTATATTTTGACTGAGAGATGGCCTTAGAAGCTACCGCTTGGGAATGTAGCTGAGGCTTTGAAGATGTTGGTGTGCCTTTACTGAGTTTTCGTGAGTGCTTCAGAGAATTTGATTGGCTATTAGTCGTTGAAGTTGCTTCTGCCGCAACTGAAGCTGCCACTTCGTCTGAGTGAGGCGACGGAGACGGCGTGGGTAAAGGCAACAAGGGCACAGCAACGCGACGGATAGGCGCATCTTTGTCCGCAGCTCGCCGTAGAAGCCATTCTCGAATAGCGGGGTTGCTAACCTATATGCATAAGAAGTGCACGAGTAACATGGCTGTTGCAACCGGCCATAGCAAAAACATAAGTAGATTTTATCTACACGATCTGGTGACTTCACATGAACTTAGTATCATTCTAATCGAGCTAAAGATTTAAAAGCCTAGGATACCTCAATGGCAACTTCGCCTTTTTCCAGATATGCGCTCATTGAAAAGAAATCAGACTTGAAATATCATGCGTGTAGGCCCTTCCATTGTGGCGCAAACGTAAATTGAGCCATCGAAAGATAACGATACGTTTTCTCGTTCCAGTGCTTCATTATCATAATGAGGCCGGCCACATTACGTGCGAGAGAGAAAATAGAAAACGCAACCAAATCATATTTTTTTTCGGTTAGACGAGCAGCACTACGGATTTAGCAGCCGATGATGCAAATCCCTTAATTCTAGCTAGCGAGCTCGCTGAAGCGCCCTTGAGGCACCTGTCCTTCACTAGCTAAAGGTGTGAAGAGCTGCGAAGCTTTGTGTCTGATGAGCTGTAAAAGCCAAGCCTGCCTGTAAAAGCTGAAAGCTTGCGACGATTTTGCTGGAAACAACTCAACAAGTGAACCACTACTTTCTATCTGGGTGTCGACCTAATATTGTACTCACGTCGTTTCTTTTCGACGTTGGTCATGGTTGATCGTTGATCATTGCGGGCGAACTTGGCGGCTGCACACGCAACAAAGCCGCGAACGTAGCAGTCGAAGTATCATATGTGTGCCGAGACATCATCATTAGTTTTGATTGCCAGTGGTCAGTGATAAGGTGCCTTGGTAGGTTGACTACAGTTGGGCTGAGCTAAAACCCCGCCGATAGGGAAATCACTCGCATGTCTAATCAAAGTATTACCAACGATGTGCACGACACTATAGCAAAGACTCCCGATGAAACAGACTGTGGAAGCAGTGCTGCACCTCAGGAGGTACGATCAGTGAGCAATGGTACTGTTTCGGCTGTTGGTTTGAGCAGTGCTAGCACCAAAGACGATGGGAATGATACACGTGTCGATGGGATCAAAGTCATTGACAGCACTAGGAAGAGCGCAGGTGTGAACGGCAATGATCCTACGAAGTCAAAAACCGCAATGGCGACTAGCGCAGCGAGTGGTGCAGCTTGGGGCTCAGTAGCGGTGAAGGCTAAAGCTGGTGTCACCGTAGTGTCGCCTCAGAAAATGCAGGAAAATGCAGAGCACAACGGCAACAGCAACAGCAACAGCATCGATATCGCCTCAAATGCCGCAGGAGACGGCGCTAGCCATGAAACTACTACGCTCGAGGGATTGTTGCCTGCTGATGCCGTTACGCTTGTTTGGAAGCGCTTGCGTTTGTTTGCACAGTCTGAAGGTTTGACCGGGGCACGGGCGCTCTTTCAGCGCTTCGACATTGACAAGAGTGGCATCTTAGACCCAAAAGAGTTCAAGGCTGCGCTCGCTCACGTGGGCCTCCCTGGCGCTTCCAACAAAGTCGTAGAAATTGTGATGAAGGCAGCATCGCAGGGAGATGGGGCGAAGGGCTCCAAGAAAGTGCTGGATTATTCTTCGTTTGCCGTTGCATTACAAGGAGGCCCAGCGGACACGAACCAGCCAATTTCAGACACAAAAGCAATCGTAGCAGACGTACCGGCCACTAGAGTGGAAGTAGTTAAAGAAGATCTCGCCAGAAAATCAGAAGGTGCGCTTGATGAGACGGTGACAAGCGCAGCGTTGACGGGAGCTCCTGAGACTGTGGAAGAGGCAGTAGCAGTGTCCGAGGGTGTAGCTACGGAGGCAGAACCTGCAGCAATAGAAGCAGCGGCTGATGCTGCAACAGTGGATAACAACGGAGGAAATAACGCTGGAGATAGCGCAGCAGCGCCCGAAAAGGAGGCAGCTGCCGCAATTGACTTGGAGGCCCAAGTCAAGGAAAATTACGAAATTCCCGCTGCCACAGGCACTTCTACTACGTCAGCGCCAGGAGGAGCGGGCATGCAGCTCGAAGGAATGGCTCCTGATGACGCAGTAAAAGTAGTGTGGGAGAAGCTGCAGGCGTTGATCGACGACGGGAACCATGGCAATGCGCTCGAGCTGTTTCAAGCCTACGATGCTGACAACAGTGGCACTTTGGACACCAAAGAGTTCAAGGCGGCGCTGGCTGCTGTCGGTCTGCCAGGCGCTAGCAACAAAGTAGTAACACAAGTGATGAAGACGGCCTCGAGTGGCGAACATTCAAGAGGCACGAAGAAGTTGTTGTATTACGACGATTTCTTGAATGCAATAACTGCGAATTCCAGGACAAACCAACAACCCAAATCCGAGCCGCCAACTTCACAAGGGGATGTCAGTGGTAGGAATTCCCAAGCTGAACCTGGCAATGTGAATGACGTCGAAGATAGCAGCCTGCAAGTCGAATCGCATGCGAACGAAGAGATGCCTGCAGAAAGCCTCGCCACAGTATTTCCTTCCATTCAGGATGAAGGTTTGCAAAAACCAGGTGTGGCCACAACTGAAGAGAATTCTACGCCAACCGATAATAAAGAGCTACCTTCTCATGATTCAGATCAAGGCTTGGGGGGCTCAAGTGAAGTCAAGACAGAGGAGCCAGCTGTGGAGTCTGTGAATGACAAAGATGTGCATCCAAATCCAAAGCAAGGCTTAGAGGAATCAATTGAGGTCAGAACAGAGGAGTTAGCTGAGAAGGCTGATGTCACAGCGCCGCCTGCGAGTCTGGAAAATGGCTCTGAGGAATCGATTGAGGTTGGAACGGAGGAGAAAATTGAGCAAGCTGATACGCCTGCTCCGGGAGCAGCGGAAAAGGAGCGCATCGCGGAATCGGACGATGTCGCTACTGAATGCTCCATCGAAGATGAAGACGAAGACATCTTTGGAGTGTTTTCTGCGCCGAAAGAAACGACAGAAAGGCCAGCATTCTTCGCTGGCTCGCCGTCTCGGGAAGAGTCACACTCTGCAGCTGAGTCAACTCTGCTTTCACCCCCGGTTTTAATGAAAGAATTGGCGCCCTTTGAGGAGTCACCAACGAACAACGACGGCGTTGCTGAGCAAAAACTACCACCTGATCCTGTGAGCTTATCTCCGCCACAAACGTCAGGAAAGTCATCCCAAGAGAACACTCGATCCTCCACGACTCCAAGCCCTCCGCTCAAGTCAAAGCCAAAGACCGGGCTGAGCATGATGCGTAGCGCGTATGCCGAACTGGTGCAGCGAGGCGACGACTCTCCAGCGTCTGCAGGCATGGCTTCGCCTCTATCCTCGCCTACCGCGCACCGTCCACCGTCGGCACATCACCACCAGCCCTTGACGCACCACCCGCCGCCTTCATCCCATCATGCACACAATCCAGTTACAACGAACGTAACCTCCGATTCTCTTGGCTCTCCATGGGGAGACCTGACGTCGCCATCGGTGCAAGCCCCTGCGAAGGACATGTCCTTAGAAGGTGAAGACGACAGCAGCATGGGTGCTCCAGTAGTGGTAGAAGAGGTATCGTCAGCTGTTGAGGAGGCACCAGTAGAAGTATCAACGGCGGCGGCAGCACCAGTAGCACAAGCAGCAGCAGCGATAACAGCAATGGCAGCAGCAATAGACGCACCACAGCCGGGCACACCACCTCTGAGCCCTTCAAAAGGTCCAACGAGTCCTGCGTGGGGCCGCGTAGCGTCGCCTACCAAGAAGAATTCAACCAGTGGGATCTCACCCTCGTCAACGGCAACGCCATTTACTTCTCCACCATGTGGCCAAGCAACGACGCCATCTTCGACCCACTCCCCGGCGGTGAAAGCTTCCTCTGCAGCGTCGTCTACTGCCAGTGTTGTGGCCGCATTCAAAACAGCGAAGTCAGCTAAGTTGCCTCCTGCAGAAACAACAACAGCAGCAGCAGCTGCAGCAGCAGGTTCTGCTTCGCCAACCAAGAAGCTTCCCACGGTGAAATCTGGCGGGGTAGCAGCGCGCTGGGCTGCAGCGCGCAAAGCAGCTGAAGAAGAGCGCGCAGCAGAAGAAGCAGCAGCCAACGCTGCGAAAGCTGCCGAGGTAAGGCAATCAAGTAGAAGAGAAAAGAAAAGAATTCAACATTTCCTGGGAATGAGTACTGTTTTATTTGTATCATTTTTTCTATTTTGCAAATTTGCTAGCTGAGTCTGCATCAATATACTTTTTCGCTTCTTTTAACAGGTTGTGGACTTGGCGCGCAAAGCAAAGTTGGCAGCTGAAGCCACTGCGCGAGCTCGCGTAGAAGAACAGGCGCGCCAGAAAGCGCAACGCGAAGCGAAGGCTCAGGTAATTGAGTCAATGTTTAATCGCTTGATGTAAATCTTGGTTCACTGTACTAGGCTCCTAGCTTAAGTAGTCTTTAACTGTGTTATACGTTTACTGAGATCATTAAGGTGCCCTATAACTTCCCTCTGGTGCGTATTATATTATAAAACGCATTATATTCCTTCTCTTTCCTTCTTGAATTATCTCAGGCCAGCCGCAAGGCCATGCTCGAGCAAGCCACCAATCAGCGCAAAGCCACCGAAGAAGCCGAAACTCGACGCGTCGCCGAAGCTGCCGAGGCGGCCAAGCGCGCTGCCGCCGAAGAACGGGCTAGCCTGGTGAAAGCCGGCAAAGAAGACGCTGCCAAGCGCCAAGCTTTGCAGGATGCAGCAGAGGTCGAGAAGGTGGCCGAGGTCGCGGTGATCGCTGAAGTCAACACTGCTCCTGATCCTTCGCCGCCAGTGATTGCAAAGGAAGGACCCCAACCTGCGGTTGAAGAGGTTGCGCTTGCACCGACAGTTCCTCTTGCCAATGCGGTTGCTTCGCATGACGACACGCCTCTTCCAACCTCACTTGCCACTGTGACTGAAGAAAAAGACTTGGTTGCAGACATCGCAGAATATTCTAGCACTGCTAAGGAGGTCACGAACAAAATGCCTGTAGAAGGAGTGGCTGATGTATTTGACGGTGGGTCTCAGGGGGATACAATTACGTCAAATATTACTTCGGCAGGGGCAGACAGTGGTCTTAACGATGACATCAAAGGAGCTGAGAGCGTTGAAGTTACGATGGCACCAGCTTCAAGTCAAGATACCCCTGATTCTGAATTGCATGCCGCGCCTGAATCACCGGAAACAATCACTGTTTCACCTGAAACTGCTACTACGGAAGTGGTCTATGTTGAGGAGCACAAAGATAACGTTGGTACGGAGATTGCATCCGAGCCATCGATTATTGAGTCTAAGGGCGAAGAAGCACGCGCGCCAACTGACAGTGCTAGATCTGAAGGATGGGAGGTTCCAGAAGGGTCGGATTCGGCGGTTGAAACAATAGCTTCGACAGAAGTGTCTGCAGTTGATGCAACTAAAGCCGAGGCCGAGACAGGGGTCGAAATTGACACAGCAGAACAAGCTGAGACTAAGGCAGAAGTGCTTCTTGAAACAAGTTCAGCAGAGGTGAAAGCGGTAGAGACAGGAGAAGAAAGTGAAGCACTTGTCGTAGAGAATTTAGCAGCAACCACGGAGACCACAGAAGCATTCAGTCGTCCTCGTTCAACTTCGTTGCCTGCACCACCGACGCCACCAAGAGGCATGCGAAGACGGTCGTTAGATCCAGGGGCGCCACCACCTGATTTCGTGCCTCCGTTGCCGAAGGTCGCAATCAATGATACTGCTGCTACTGTTGCAAGCACACCAGAGAAAGACGCCAGTGACAACTCAAGCAAGAGTGAAGTCCCTGTGCTTTCGCCGGCTTCCTTAGCCCAAAAGGCCTCTTCAAATGGTGGAGTTACCACTACCGAAGTGATGGAGGCCCTTACTGGTAGTGCCTTCCTGAAGTTGGACTTGAGAGCGCGCATTGCTGTGCTGTCTCCGCTTCCAACCTCAGCATTTGCCCTCGATTCGTCGCTCCATCATACCAGTAACGATAGTGCCCAGTCGTCGGAAGACTCGTCGTCAGGCGAATCATCGTCGTTGGCAAAGTTACCGAGATATTTGCCGCTTGCAGACCAAGCAAGCCTACTCTTGGCACTGCCATTACCACTCGACCGAGCTGCGTGCCTCTTGGGTTTAAGTGTACTAACTGCAGCAGCTTTGGCGCTTGAATTCAGGCTGCGCTGCGACTACACGGTTGGTCTTTATGTACACACCTCTTCCAGCAAGTTTCAACATATAGATATTTTTAAAGCTACTAGTAGTTTGATTTGATACTTATCTTACGCGACTTTGTCTTTATTCTGGACTTCTGGTTGTGTGTGCGTTTAGGAGGTGGTGCCTTTACTTGGTCGATCCGCAGCAACGGCTGTTATGACAGAAATTAACAGAAATTTCGACCTTTTCGGTGCACTACTACCAGCGCCAATTTGCCAGAATATTCCCAGAGATACTGGTGATCAAATATAATGACCTAGAGCTGAAGAACTATTGTTTTGGCACATTGTCGAGTTTATGGACGCTTTTGTCGTTACCATATTCCTTGAATCTCGAATTGCTTGCTGCATTTGTGCTTTGCAGGAGCACGTTTTTTGGCCTGCCGCAGCCCCAGAGATCTTGCTGCATTGTTGCTGGCTTTACCCGCTGGTACGGGTGCTGATTTATTCGCTGAAATGGTTCGCCGCGACAGTCAAGTTGCGAAAGTCATGGATGAGAGGCCAAATCAAAGCAGCAGAAGCACCGGTGAAAGTAGTGGCGGTCCTATTGCTGCGTTGACTTGCGCTATCAGAATTGACCCGTCGCGTGCTGGCGCTCTGGTTGCCTCAGTGCAGCCGTTTGGCATTCGAGGTGCACCTCTTCGTGCTCACCTTTTGATGGCAGCCTTAAGAGCAATGCACATGCCTTCTCTTGATGGAAATGCTGCCGCTGATACGGCAAGTGATTCTAAAGCTGATTTAGTGTCAGCAAATAGCTTGGGAAATGACACAGTAGCACAACCGGCATCATTTATCACTAGACAAGACGCTATCGCTGCGTTTTTACCGGAGGATGACCGTGCAGCTTTCAAGGCACTGTCCAAAGCGACTTACCCGAACACGCCTCTTGAGTCGGCGCCAACCTTGTTGGAAAACAACGAGCAAAGCGCTTTCAACAAGAGCAGAGGTGGGTCAGGCAAACGAAGAGATTCGCCATCATCCGATACTTCACTCGTAAACAGTGAGGCTGCGGTGCGTTTACGCGCACGTTTCGCGAAAACAGAGGTGGCTTGTAAGGTTGCGCAAGAGGCCGTAAACGCTGTGGTTTCAGTCGGAGGCGGGTCCGTGTGCGGCCCTGACGGTAAGTGGCAACAACTTGCTGGTGTGCGCGCAGCCAAGGCAACTCGAGGAGGAGTGGCAGAAGAAGTGCGCGCGCAACACGTGCTCGCGCCCGGCAATCAGACATGCTCAGCAGTGGCCGTGTTGGGTTCGGTGGCGGCGTGGCGCTTTCGAGTGATGGCAACAAATACAGCACAGACCAGCAGCCAAAATGACGACTCGCTGCATGTAGACAGCAACAACAACGATGGCGATCAATGCATTGATAATGTGGTTGTAGTACCTTTAGAGTGGGTACCAACTCGCATAAGGCCTTGCGATCGCGAGGAGCCTCTCAGCAACACGACTTATTGTAGTAGCATCAGCGAGAGCATCAGCAGAGAAGATGTTGGTCGCAGCGACGGTGGTGGACTTAGCGATGATTACAGCGATACTGGAAAGAGTAAGACATTTTTTGGCGTGGGTGATGACTATGCACACGGTGACGAGCCGTCGCTGGACGACTTGTTTGATGACGACGAAGACGACGAAAATGCCGTGGCGACGTCGCGCGCTCCCAATCGTCGAGGCCAATCCGGGATTCGGTCGTCGTTGGAGCTTGATGGAGGCCGCAACGACGGGCGCGAAGGATTGGATGCGGTGAATTCACAAAAGTGTTGATAGATTTTGCTCTTGAATTTACTTGAAGGTGTTGTTTGGTCCATTCTTCCACCGTCCCTCCTCATAAATTTCCAATTCCACTCTTGTGGACACACAGGTGGACTGGCGCTTCCGGCGGGATGATTCTGATGACGAATCAGAAGACCAAACCAACCAATCGACATCCTCGGATCTCGCGCAAGGAGCT
>Ga0307982_1002272_pt1 | contig 15588 bp, 12 predicted proteins | sample OrgLakmetagen989_FD_201847 | JGI IMG/M metagenome (GOLD analysis project Ga0307982, IMG submission 201847) | Saline water microbial communities from Organic Lake, Antarctica - #989 | ecosystem: Environmental > Aquatic > Non-marine Saline and Alkaline > Saline | place: Antarctica: Organic Lake...
ATTTGATCAATAGCTACATACTGATTGAGCATAAATTTATCAAGATCAATTAAAGCCGTAGAAATAGAACCCGCTATAATCATATAAATACTATAATTGATGATCCTTGAAGTATTCATCAACTTCTGAAATCTAAACACAGGGAGGTAGGTTTGGAAAGCTATAATATTCATGAACAGCGCCCGTAGTGCGTAAATAATAATCAAGCTGTAAATGAACTCTGTTTGATCAATCCATCCCATGGCAAGCATCATTAAAGTAACCATAGCACCAGCTCTATAAAAAACTTCCTTTAGAAAGTTACCGCCTATGGTTTTCATGTGAACTTTTACCCAAGCATAGAAGATCTCAAAATAAGCTTGAAAAATAGCTATCAAAGGAATACACCATAAAAAAGCACCTGTGATTTCATTTTTATCAGAAATATAAGAAGCGATGGTGTCCTGAGCTAGATAAATGATTCCAATTACTGGAATGATGATACATAGAGGCCACAACAACATTTGAGTTAAAAAGCCATCACGCTCCTCCTTAGTGGTATAACTCGAATAATATTTTACGATGGTATTGTGAATACCAAAGGACATCAACGGAAAGAAAAGAAATGAGGTAGAGAGTATATAGTTCCACAAACCGTAATAATCATCGGAGAGGTAAACTTGGGCAAGAATCAATACGTTAAGTGCTCCTAGCACAAAACCCAACCCAGTAATTACCAAGTTCCAAATGGATTGTTTGATGACTACTCCCATACAAATTCTATGGTTTTAGAAAGAATTTGAGTAAGGTGAGCACGTCGATACCGGGCTATTTGATCATTGAAATTACTATCATTTTGACCTTTGGTATAAAGGTCATAGAGATGACTGATATACTTTTTTAAGGCTTCCTTTTGTTGGTAATTAAAGAACTCTCCAGAATGCGTGTCGGTAAGCAATAATTCTATAGCTGCTTCTTTAGGGCCTACCGCTATAATAGGACGACGACTTGCAAAATATTCAAAGATCTTACCTGGTATAATAGCTTTAGTTTCTTCGGTATCTATTTCTATAAGCAATAAAGCTTGTGCCTGAAACATCAACTCCACAGATTGATCATGTGATACATAACCTTTATGGTCCAGATACTTGTCTAATTCATATTCCACTATACTTTTTAAGATTTCCTCACTGACATTACCAGCCAGTTGTAATTTAAAATCGGCTGAAAAATCTTGAGATTCTAGACAAAGTTCTTGTAAAGATTTCCACAGTAATTGTGGATTGCGATCTGATAATAAAGTTCCTATATGTGCGAGAACAAACTTGCCATCTGGCTGTTTTCTTTGCAGATTAGGCGGCATGTCGTATCCATTAGTAATCAACTGTATGGGCGTTGTTGTTTTTGATTTAAATTCTTTTCCAGTATGTGGACTGGTAACTATAAGCAAATCTGCAGTGTGGAGTACTTCTTGCTCTAATGCTAAGTGTCTTTTTTGAGCGCGTTTGCCTAGCTTTAAGTTTTTATGATACCCTATTGTCGTCCAAGGGTCACGAAAGTCGGCCAGCCATTTGATAGATGGGACGAGGCTTTTCAATTCCCTGCCTATTAAATGAACAGAGTGTGGTGGACCTGTTGTGATAACCGTGCATTCCCTATTTTCTGAAAGATATGGCTCTACTGCTTTTAAAACAGGTTGCTTCCATCCTACTCGAGCGTCTGGAATGAAAAAATTACCGCGCAACCAGACCATCGCGCGTTCTAGAAAACTGGCCTTTTTATTTAAAATTCCACGTTGTAGGTTTTTGGTACGCTTTCGCGAAAGCTTACCAGCCATCCTGCTAGGTTCCTTAATTCTTACTTTAATCAGTGTAATATCTTCTGGAATATCTTCCATCAAGCTTTTATCCAACACTGGATAATCAGGATTTTCAGGCACGACTACCGTTACCTTATAACCATTTCTAGGAAGGTATTTTGCAAATTTCAACCAGCGCTGTACACCTGGCCCACCTGCTGGCGGCCAATAATAACTAATGATCAATACTGGCTTTTTCAAAGGCTAAACTTTCTTTTTGTAAACTAAAAATAAACCGCCTAAAACAATTAACAACAATAATATATTGCTGATCAACATAATAGTAGATCCGGTTTTTACAACTTCTGGGACAAACTTAAAAACGATTTCATGTTGTCCTGCGGGAACTTTCAATCCTCTCAATGCATAATTAACACGTGCAATAGGAACTTCACTACCGTCTATAGTAGCCTTCCATCCATACGGATAATACATCTCAGAAAACACAGCCAATCCTTCTTTGCTATTGTTACTGGTATAAGTCAATTCCTCTGTTTTGTAATCCTTAAGCGTTATGGTCGCTGTAGCATCTTTACCTATACTCTTTAAACTTATCAATTCCTTTTGATCTTTGGTCATAACAGCAAGAGAATCTGCATGGAGCTCTTTTAAAGCAAGAATTTCCTTGTTCTGATCTTCTACCGTTTTGACCTCACTTACAAACCAAGCATTACCTAATTCAATTGGGTTTTGTTGAGCAACGGTTCCGTTTTGATTTTGACCCAAGATATATTTGGTATTGAACATCCCTAGTATTTCTAATTGTTCTCCAGTAATTCCTTGCTCTTCTACAAAATAGAAGTTCATTAAATCTTGGAACCTACGTGGCTTTGCTCCGTGATATCCACCCATGGCTTTATGAAAATAGGCTGCTCTACCGCTTTTTAATGGATCTGCTAATTGATCATAGACTCTAAAATGCCCTTTGTCTTGAAGTACCACTTCATCTGCTGGAGTTTTATCAAATACAAAAGCATATGCTCTAGCACTGACATAATCTTCTGAATTGACATAATTCAAATCAAAACTTACCAAGTCGAAAAGAATAACGGCACCGCATACAATTAATACAGCCGTCTCTTTAATTTTATCACTTAATAATAAATACAAGGCGCCACAAATCAATCCTACATATAACAATGCTTTAAACGCATCGGTTTGAATCATTGCAAAACGATCAGCTTGTAGTGCTTTTACATACCTAGCACCTAACTGTGGAAAGTCTAATAGGTATTCATCATAAGGTCCGGTAAGCGTAAAGATATAAGAACCTAAAAAGGCTATAAGAAGCAACAAACCGCCAAAACCTGCTCCAGCATATAATAGAGCTTTGCGTTTTTTCTCTATTGCTGTTTTGTCATTAAAGAAATGCCACAAACCTATTGCTGCGAGCACCGGCACGCACAATTCAATGATTACCTGAATGGAAGTTACCGCTCTAAACTTGTTGTAAAATGGCACATAGTCTATAAAGAATTCTGTAAGCCAACTTAAATTCTTACCATAAGAAAGTAGTAATGTGAGTACAATTGCTGTAAGAGTCCACCATTTTAACCTCCCTTTGATTAAGAATAGAGATAATAAAGCTAAAAACACAACACTTACTCCTAGATAAGCAGGTGCTTCTACAATGGCTTGATCACCCCAATATTTACGTTGACTTAATGAAACCAACTGATTGAGGTAACTCATCTCTTCTTCATTTAATGTAGAAGGGTCTATTCTAGAGAGTTGTTCACGGCTTTGGCTATTTTCATCATAAACTTCTCCACTTCCTCCACCGGCAAAACGCGGTAAAAAAAGATTCATGCTTTCTGATAGTCCATAACTGTAATCAGTGATATAATCGTAGTCTAAGCCGCTTGTTTTTGTCACGCTTTCGCCTTGAGCGTTTACCGTCAAGTTATTTACACCACGCGTACTTTCCTTTGAATATTCACTAGTGGCTAGGAGATTAGCAGCGTTAGTTCCTAAAGCGAGAACCACAGCAGCAATCATAATTCCAATAGATTTAAAATAATGCGGAATCAAATTCTTTTTAATGGCATCTAGGAAATAGGCAATTCCTAAAATCACTACCGCTAGCAATAAATAATAAGTCATCTGAGGATGATTTGCCTGCAATTCTAATGACATGGCTATTGCCGTCACCACAAAACCAAGTAAGTAACGTTTTTGAAAAACGAGAATTAGACCGCTTAGTACCAAGGGAAAATAAGCAATAGCATGTGCTTTTGAATTATGCCCAGCTCCAATAATGATGATGAGATAGGTAGAAAAACCAAATGCTAGTGCACCGAGTAAACCTATCTTCCAGTCTACTTTCATGACCAACATGAGTACGTAAAAACAAGCAAAGTAAAGAAATAGATAATCTGCTGGACGAGGTAAAAATCTCAATGCGCGATCGAGACTGTCTATAAAATCATATTCATATCGAGCTCCCAACTGATAAGTAGGCATACCCCCGAAAACGGCATCTGTCCAATACAGCTCTTCCCCAGTCTCAGCTCTATGGTCAATAAGCTGCCTAGCGTTACCTTTATATTGAACGATATCACTTTGGTACAATTTTTTACCACTTAAAACTGGATGGAAATAAGCAAGTGCTGCGATGATAAAAACGACAAATACTGCTAAATGCGGTACTAATTTCTTGAAATCAAAATTCATGAAAATCTTAAATAAATGAAAGAGGGAAATTAATCAATTTCCTCAAAGTCGATGTACTCACCTACCTTTTTCTTTTCATTTGATTTCAACGGTGCCGAAGATTTGGCACTGGTTGATTGCCCTCTGCCTCCATTTTGGAAAGGACTTTGTCCTTCTTGAAAGCCAGCTCGTTTTTCAAAACTCTTTTGAACACGTTGTAAGGCTTTCATTCCTAACCACTTGATAAAGGTCTTTCCAAATGCTTTCCATAATAATCTTGTACCTACAAGCACAAGTAAAATGATTAATAATGTTTGTAAAAATTCCAATTTATAAAGTTTTGTGTAAAAATAATAAGTGTAACCTACGTTACTCTATAAGAAATATTAAATTTGAACTAGAATAAAGAGATATGAACTACTCCATTCAAGGCATAAGACTGTTTTTGTTGCTGTTTGTTACCATTCAAATTGCGCAGGCACAATATACAGAAACTATCAACACTAATAATCCCGGAAGATCTCAAGGTGCTTTTGCCGTAGGGAAAGGAGTGGCACAAATAGAAGGGTCGCTTTTTTATCGTGCCGAGGAGCATCTTCTGCAAAGATATGAGCGCGATTACTTAGGTACTAGTTTCCAACTGCGTTACGGTGCTGTTACTGAAAAATTAGAATTTTCCATTTTTGGCACCTACAACAGTATCAATCAAACGGATTTTAACGGTACCGTATCTACTGATACCTCCTTTTCTAATTTTTCAAGATTTACAGTAGGTGGCAAGTATCTGGTCTTTGATCCTTATCAGTTTTTTGGCGAGAAAAAGGTGAACTTATTAAGTTGGAAAGCAAATAACAGGTTGGACTGGAGAGACCTTATTCCTGCCGTATCTGTTTATGCGGGTGCTAATTTTGATTTTAGCGAGAACAATTTACTAACACCGCCAGACGATGCCTCTATATCTCCTCGATTGGAGTTAATAACTCAAAACAACTGGGGACGCTGGGTGTTTGTGACCAACTTTGTCGCAGATCGTATAGCTACTGATTTTCCCTCTTATCAATGGTTATTAACCATGACGCATAGTTTGAATAATAAATGGGCGATATTTGCAGAGTATCAAGGACTAAAATCTGATTTTTATAGTGATGATTTAGGTCGCGGTGGTGTGACTTATTTGGTTACAAAAGATTGGCAGGTAGATACGAGTATTACTTTAAATTTTAAAGATACCCCCACCGTCTTTCAAGTAAATGTAGGAATGTCGTACCGATTAGATTTTCATAAAGATACTCCTATACAGCAGACAAGTGACCCAGAAGCTGATGGTAAAAAAGAAAAAAAGAAAAAAAAGAAAAATAAACTCAATCTTGAAGGAGAAGGAGGCGGCATATAACATATGATTGAAGTACGTAAAATTGAGTCCAAAAAGGACATCAAAAAATTTGTCCAGTTTCAAATGGACCTTTACAAAGACAATAAGTTCTTTGTACCACCTATCATTAAAGATGAACTGGCGGTATTTGATCCAAATAAAAATCAGGTCTTCAAAAATGCAGATTGCTGGATGTTTCTTGCTTACAAGGGAAATCAGATAGTGGGACGTGTCGCAGCATTGATCAATCATATTGAAATTAAAGACCAGAAAAAACCTAAAATGCGTTTTGGCTGGCTGGATATGATTGATGATATAGAGGTGACCAGAGCATTACTCGCTGAAGTTCAAAATGTAGGAAAAAAACAACATTTAGAGTTCATGGAAGGACCTGTGGGCTTTTCTAATATGGATAAAGCGGGACTACTCATAAAAGGCTTTGATGAAGTGAGTACGATGATCACTTGGTACAATTACCCGTATTACATGGAACATCTAGAACAGTTAGGTTATGTAAAAGCTGCAGAATGGGTTGAATTCAAATTTCAACCACCAAATCCTATTCCTGATAAAATCAATAGGTTTGCAGATATTATCTCCAAGCGCTATACGTTGAGAACGCTTCAATTTACCTCTACAAAGGAAATCCTGCCTTATGTAGATGCTATGTTTGATTTATTAAACAAAACATACAGCAATCTAGTTACTTATGTACCTATACAACAATATCAAATAGAACTATACAAGGAAAAATATCTTCCATTTATCAATCCTGACTTTATTGAATTGGTGGTAGACCAAGAAAATAAGCTAGTGGGTTTTGCGATTACGATGCCTTCCTTTTCTAAAGCTTTACAAAAAGCGAATGGAAAGTTATTTCCTTTTGGCTTTCTACACCTATTAAAAGCAAAGAAAAAAAACAACGAGGCGGCCTTTTATTTGATAGGTATCGACCCTGAATATCAAGGTAAAGGGGTTACTGCGATGATGTTTAGAAACATCATCGTCAATTTCATGAATTATGGAATTACTAAGTGTGAAACAAATCCTGAACTAGAAGATAACCTAGCGGTACAAGCATCCTGGAAAAACTACGACCCTACCTTGCACAAAAGAAGGAGAACCTATCGTAAGGATATTTAATCAAGCTTTAAAATCCACTAAAAACGGAGATGTAGACAGGAAACAAAGAACGTCTAAATCCTTATCTTTGCAAACTTTAAAACACACCTTATAATGTTTAACAAAAACATCAAATTGGTCATTACTGCTTTAATTGTAGCCTATGCCATATATCAATTTACTAAAAACGAGATTCTTACGGGAATTTTCTTAATTCTCTTTTCTGGAATATTCATTTTTCTTTATTTCAAAAATGAAATGATCTTACTTGCTTTTCTACGATTGAGAAAACAAGATTTTCATGGGGCCAAAAAGTGGCTGGACAAAATCTCTCATCCAGAAAGCGCTCTAGTTAAGAAACAACAAGGCTATTACAACTACTTACACGGTTTGATGATCTCACAGGAAAACATGACCAAGGCAGAAAAGTACTTTAAGAAAGCGCTCTCTTTGGGACTAAGCATGGATCAAGACATTGCGGTAACAAAGCTCAACCTCGCAGGTATTTCTATGATGAAAAGACGCAAACGTGAAGCTACTATGCTGTTGAGCGAAGCTAAAAAATTAGACAAACACGGCATGCTAAAAGATCAGATCAAAATGATGAAAGATCAAATGAAAAAAATCTAGTTTTTCAGAAACACAAGATTTTATTTCACAATATGAATTTATAACAAAGCCCCTTCTCGCGATGGGGCTTTGTTATACCGTATATAATGCTATTTAAAACTCAAACACCTTTCCATCCAGCGCCAGTTCTGTATTATCAAAAATCTCTTTTGCTTCTGTTCTAAACAATTCATAATCCCCGTAGCGAGAAGAATAATGTCCTAGTATAAGCGTACCTACTTTAGCTTTCAAAGCTACAGTAGCGGCTTGGGCTGCAGTGCTGTGTTTGGTTTTTTCACAAAGGTGCTCGTGTGATTTTAAAAAGGTACTTTCATGATACAATGCGGTCACACCAGTAATTTGCGGTATCATATCTTTTTTATAGACCGTATCACTGCAAAAAGCATAACTCTTAGGGGAACCGCCATCCATTGTCAAATCATCATTAGGAATTACCTCGCCATTATCAAGTGCAAAGTCATGACCTTGTTTGATTTTACGATAATAAGCATGATCGATTCCATATTCTTCACAAGCGACTATATCTAAGCGTTGGTCGCCAGGCTTTTCTTGAAATAGAAAACCGTGTGTAAAAACTCGATGCTCTAATGGAATAGTTGTTACCGTTAAAGAATCGTCCTCTAGTAAGAGTTGTGGGATGTTTTCTACGCTTTCGCGAAAGCGTAAGTCATAAGATGTATATACCTTAGCTAATTTTAATTGCAACAAAATCAATTCTTTGATCCCCTTAGGTCCATAGATGGTCAACTCAGACTCCCGACTTAACAGGCAAAAAGTAGAGATCAAGCCTATCAATCCATAAACATGGTCACCATGAAGGTGTGAGATAAAAATATGCTTGATGCGAGAAAACTTGATGCGGTTTTTACGCAATGCCATTTGGGTTCCTTCTCCACAATCAATGAGAAAGAGATGTCCTTTCATTTCTAATATCTGGGCTGTTGGACGAGCGTTATCTCGCGGTGTGGCACTATGGCAACCAAGTATGGTTAGTTTCAAATGAAATTGTTTTTGGACTATAAAAGTAGTGCTTTAGTCACAGTATTCAGTTACAGTTTTCAGTTGCTCTGTGGAAATTTATAGTTTGCGATAGTTCTAAGCGATACCGCTATGCAGCGGCATGACGTCCAGTTAAAATCCTAAGTCGCGTTCTATTTCTTCCATCCCTATCACATCCTGTGCCTCTTGTATGGTCGGTACAATTAATAATTCATCAGGAATCTCATCCATAGATAATGCCGTGTTGACCATTACAAAAGACTGCTTTGTAGCTCTGTGTTTGTTACTCAACTCTAGAAAGGAAATCAAATCCATTAAAGTAACTTTATCATACTTCAACAAGTCTATGATAAGATTTTTTCCTTTAAACTGATCGTATATACGATCTAAAAATGAGGCAAAATCTTTAATAGCATCTCGCTCGTCTTGTAAAAGTGTGTAGTTATCGTATTCTTTACTAATCATTTCTTCTAATTTTTGCAGCAACCAGGTACAGGACTGCCATTCTAATTGCAACGCCATTTTCTACCTGGTTCAGGATGATCGCCTGATCAGAATCTGCTACGTCGCTTGTAATTTCTACTCCTCTATTAATAGGCCCTGGATGCATAATAACAATATCTTTTTTTAGACTATCGAGTAATTCTCTATTCACACCATATTGCTGTACGTATTCTCTAACGCTTGGGAAATAAGAAATATCCATACGTTCATTCTGCACACGCAGCATATTTGCCACATCGCACCATTCCAGTGCTTTTTTAAGATTCAGCTCTACTTTTACTCCTAGGGATTCTATATGCTTAGGTAATAAAGTGGCAGGGCCACAAACCATTACTTCGGCTCCTAATTTTTTTAAACAGTAGATATTAGAAAGCGCCACACGGCTGTGTAAAATATCACCTACGATGACCACTTTTTTACCTTGAAGACTTCCTAGCTTTTCTCTGATAGAATAACTGTCTAATAAGGCTTGTGTGGGATGCTCATGAGCACCATCACCAGCGTTAACTATTCGCGCGTCTACATGTTTAGATAAAAACACTCCGGCTCCAGGATTAGGATGTCGCATCACTACGATATCCACTTTCATGGCAAGAATATTATTTACCGTATCTACTAGCGTCTCCCCTTTCTTTACAGAACTTTGAGCAGCGCTAAAATTAATAACATCTGCACTGAGGCGTTTTTCTGCCAGTTCAAAAGAGAGTTTTGTTCTAGTAGAATTCTCAAAGAAGAGGTTTGCAATCGTGATATCCCTTAAGGAAGGTACTTTTTTAATAGGTCTATTGATGACTTCTTTAAACTGGTCTGCAGTTTTATGAATCAGGTTAATGTCTGCTAGGCTGAGGTATTTGATACCTAATAAATTATCGACACTTAATTCACTCATTAGTCTTCATTTTTTATCAAGTAAACGGCATCTTCTCCTCCGTTTTCTTTCCAGAGTACTTTTACTTTTTGATTATTAATCGCATCTACTTGACGTCCGTTATAATCTGGCTGTATGGGCAAGTGTCTGGAAAATCTTCTGTCAATAAGTGTGAGCAACTCTATAGTATTTGGTCTACCGAAAGATTGCAGTGCCGTGAGTGCTGCTCGTATACTTCTTCCAGTATACAAAACATCGTCTACGATAACTACTTTTTTATTTTCTACTAAGAAGTTAATTTCGGTAGAGTTTGCTTTAAGTGGCTCATCACTCCTTCTAAAGTCATCCCTATAAAAGGTAATATCTAGTAATCCCGTTTTTAGATCCTTGATCTTATAGTTGGTCGTTAAGATCTCTGCTAGTCGATTTAATAAAAAACCTCCTCTAGGTTGCAGACCAACTAGTGCCGTGTTTTCAAATGTATCGTGATTTTCAATTAATTGGCAAGCTAGCCTATGAAGTATAATATCCAGAGCTGCGGCGTCGAGAAGTAATTTTTGACTCATGAAACCAATTTAATTTCAAAAATGTAATGGTAACATCACCATTCCTTAAAGCAAAGATAAGTATTTTGGTCTGTGATTAAAGTTTGAATTTTAATTAATGAAATTAAAAAATGATTTTAGAACCTTAATGGTTTTGTTGCTTGCTGTAACCAGGCTTTAATTTTTAAATTTAGGCAGCAATGCTGCTGCCTACTTCATCCTTGTTAAGGATAAAAAGATTGGTTACCGATCATCTCTTTTAGTTAACTATACTCAGCTTCTTGATTTGACTATGGAATAGGTACCTAACACCTGTAGATATAGATCCAATTAATAATTGATGCTACCTTAAAGTTGAGGCATAAAAAAATCCCTTATCGGAAACCGATAAGGGATTTTGAGTTAAAAGAAAAGCGATCTTACTTTCCTTCCATTCTATCTTTAAGAGCTTGAAGCTTAGAGTTAGCATCACCTATAGTAGGCTTAGCATCTTCTTGAGCTTTAGCAGCTGCTTGTTGTACATTCTTAGCTTCCTCTTCTTTATGAAGAATCATGTGAGAACCTACGACACGCTTAAATTCTTTATTAAATTCAATGATCTGGATTTGCGCCTTCTCACCTTTCTTCAATTTAGAACCATCTTCTTTTTCTAAGTGACGAGTTGGAATGAACACAGAGATATCTTCATTAAAATTCACTACAGCACCTTTGTCTACAGTTTCAGTAATTTCAATATCGTGAGTTGTTCCTACACCAAATTCACCTTCGTATTTATCCCATGGGTTAGGCATTGTCTGCTTGTGTCCAAGTGATAATTTACGTCCTTCTACGTCTAGTTCAAGAACCACTACTTCTAGTGTATCTCCTACTGCACAGAATTCTGATGGATGCTTCACTTTCTTAGTCCATGAAAGGTCAGAAATGTAAATTAATCCATCTACTCCTTCTTCAAGTTCTAAAAATACACCGAAGTTTGTAAAGTTTCTTACCGTTCCAGAGTGACGTGAACTAACAGGGTACTTAGTAGTAATGTCTGTCCATGGATCTGGGTGAAGTTGCTTCATACCTAGAGACATCTTGCGATCTTCTCTATCTATTGTAAGTACCTCAGCATCGATAATATCTCCTACTTTTACAAAGTCACCAGCACTTCTTAAGTGCGTAGACCATGACATTTCAGATACGTGAACAAGTCCTTCAACTCCTTCTTCTACCTCTACAAATGCACCGTAATCTGCGATTACAACTACTTTACCTTTTACCTTGTCTCCTGGCTTGATCTTGTCAGATAGTGCTTCCCATGGGTGCGCCTCTAGCTGCTTAAGACCTAACTGTATACGGGACTTATCTTCATCAAAGTCAAGAATTACAACGTTAAGTGTTTGATCTAGTTCTACAATCTCGTTAGGGTGATTGATACGTGACCAAGAAAGGTCAGTAATGTGCACCAATCCATCAACACCACCTAAATCAACAAATACACCGTATGAAGTAATGTTTTTAACAACACCTTCTAGTACTTGTCCTTTTTCTAGACGAGAGATGATTTCTTTCTTCTGCTCTTCGATATCTGCCTCGATAAGCGCTTTGTGAGATACTACAACGTTTTTAAATTCGTGGTTGATTTTCACCACCTTGAATTCCATTGTTTTATCAACATACTGGTCATAGTCACGTATAGGTTTCACATCAATTTGTGAACCTGGTAGAAATGCTTCGATACCGAATACATCTACGATCATACCACCTTTAGTACGACATTTCACATAACCATTTACGATCTCGCCAGTGTCGTGTGCGTTATTAACGCGTTCCCAAGCCTTGATAAGACGTGCCTTACGGTGAGAAAGGATCAATTGTCCTGTCGCATCTTCACGTATATCTACAAGAACCTCTACCTTATCACCTTCTTTCAGGTTCTGGTTGTAACGGAACTCATTAAGAGAAATAACACCTTCAGACTTTGCATTGATATCAATGATAGCATCGCGATCAGTAATTTTGATCACGGTACCTTCAATAACGTCAGTATCTATAGTGTCAACAAAGTTGTCAGATACTAATTTTTCAAATGCTTTTAACTGAGCTTCATCCACTTTTTCAATACCTTCACTGTAACGTTCCCAGTCAAAAGTGTCTAGAAATGCAGTTGGGTCTTCTTGTTGTGGAGAAGTAGGTCTTACAGTTGCTTCTTCTACTTGTTCTTGAACTTGATTATCAGTTGCACCATCTTGTGCAGCTACGAGTTCTTTTTTGTTTGTTTCTTCAGCCATAATTTGTTTGCTGATTAAAATTTGTATTCTAAAGACTTGTGGAAACTAACAGAACTGCTCTAGAAGATATTGTTATAAAGTTTTGATTCCCAACCGGTTTCCTTGTTCTCGATTTGGGTTTGCAAAAATACATTCTTTTTTCATCATTACCAACACCTAACTGCATGAAAAAGCTTGTTTTTATATCGCTTTCGCGAAAGCGGAACCACCAACAACTCCCTCAACCTCTACCGCATTTCACTAAATCAAAAGTCCGCTTGACTCATTACTGCTTTTTATATCTCTAACACGAGAGTAGTTTTAAATGAATTTAAAAACCAAAATCATGAAAAACTTTTTACTCTTACTCGTATTTATAGCTAGTGCAAGCTTATCGCAAGCAAAAACAATCACTGGGAAAGTAACAGATTCTAATGGTGGCTTGTTTGGTGCCGTTATTTCTGTAAAAGGAACAAATATAACTACCTCCACAGATTTTGATGGTAATTATATAATAGAAGCACAAGCGACTGACAGGCTTCTTATTCAATACTCTGGATATGATTCTCAAGAAATTTTAATTGAAAATCAAACCCTTATCAATGTGAAGCTCACTACGAGTCTGGATCAAGTAGTCGTTATAGGCTACAGAAGCTCCTCTAAAAGTAGAAGTCGTGTGGCGAGCAGCACGGTAACTACAAAAACTATAAAATCCAGACCTAACGCTAATATCGTACAAACCCTTTCTGGTCAAGTAGCTGGAATACATATACGTCATTCTAAAGGTCAACCCGGAGCAAATACTACCAACAGCTTAAGAGGTATTGGGAGCATTAATGGATCCCAACAACCGCTTATTATTGTAAATGGCTCTCCCATGTCTAGCGATGAAATGAAAAATGTTAATGTTGCTCAAATCTCTAGTGTGAACGTCTTAAAGGATGCCTCTCAAACTTCTATGTACGGAAATAAAGGAGCAAACGGTGTGATTGAGATTGAAACTAATGGTGACGTTAAGATGGAAGGAGCTGCAATAGTCATGCGTCAGATCAACCATCTTTTTGAAAATGAATCCTATAAGAACATAGAAGAAAATGAATTTGAACAAGTAGGTACTTCACCTCTATCTACCTTTTCCATTGATGTGGATAAAGCATCTTATAGCAATGTGCGCCGCATGATTAATAATGGTCAGACTGTTGAACCAGATGCGGTGAAAATTGAAGAAATGATTAATTATTTCAAATATGATTACCAACAGCCTGCTGCTGATCTTCCATTTGCTGTTCATACCAATGTCTCCAATACACCCTGGAACAAAGAAACACAGTTGGTCAAAATAGGATTACAAGGTAAAGACATCGATCGTGAAAAACTTCCTGCATCACATTTGACTTTCTTAATTGATGTTTCTGGATCTATGTCCTCAGAAAATAAACTGCCTTTACTTAAATCGGCTTTTAAGATATTGGTACAGCAATTAAGAGCAGAAGACAAAGTTTCTATAGTGGTGTATGCCGGTGCCGCTGGAATTGTTTTAGAACCAACTTCAGGAGCTGATAAGGAAACAATTATCAGAGCCTTAGACCAGCTCAACTCTGGTGGTTCTACTGCTGGCGGTGAAGGAATTGAACTGGCGTATAAAGTAGCACAAGAACATTTTATTAAAAATGGAAATAATCGTGTGATTCTAGCCACCGATGGGGATTTTAACGTTGGCGCTTCTAGTGATCGCGCTATGGAAAAATTAATCGAAGAGAAAAGAAAGAGCGGTGTGTTCTTATCGGTATTGGGAATGGGTTATGGAAATTACCAAGATTCTAAATTAGAAACACTAGCTGACAAAGGAAACGGAAACCATGCTTATATAGATAATATTCAAGAAGCTCATAAGGTTTTCGGCAAAGAATTCAATGGCAGTATGTATACCATAGCAAAAGATGTAAAACTACAAGTAGAATTCAATCCTAAGAATGTGTCGGCTTATAGACTGATCGGTTATGAGAATAGATTGCTTGCTACCGAGGATTTTGTAGACGACAACAAAGACGCTGGCGAATTAGGAATAGGTCATACCGTTACGGCTCTTTATGAAATTGTGCCAACTGGTAAAAGCAGTGAACACCTCAAAGAACTGACCGATTTAAAATATACCAACACCTCGTTTTCAAAAGACTTTAACGATGAGTTGTTTACGGTAAAGTTGCGTTATAAAAAACCAGATGGCGATAAAAGTATCGCAATGGAATTTGTACAAAGAAATAAAACGACCAAAGCCGATGACAATATGCAATTTGCAGCTGCTGTAGCATTGTTCGGAATGCAGTTGAGACATTCTAAATACACCAACTCCACAGATTTAGATGCGGTTATAAAACTGGCTAAAAAAGGAAAAGGAACAGATGAAGACGGTTATCGTGCAGAATTTATTAGACTGGTAGAGTCTTATAAAGAATATGAAACTCAAAACCTCTCCTATTCTGGATATTAAAAATTTAAAAACCTCGCAGATGAGAACCAATGATCCACTGAAAAGCCAAAAGTATGACTGTTATCTGTGAGGTTTTAATTGATCCAAGTTACTTTAGTATATTTAAGAATAATTATGAAAAATAGTATCTTCCTACTTGTCTATTTAAATTTCACGAGCATATTATAAGTTGGAGTTTACTTTAACTAAAAACGATTTCAACTACCGGTCAAACCGACGTTTTAGAAACCAACATGCCAAGTATTTGTCTTGGCATGTTTGATTGTGTTTCGAGGTATTAAAATGGATCGAGAACCAAAAAGTATGATTGTTATCT
>Ga0307982_1002274_pt1 | contig 15582 bp, 9 predicted proteins | sample OrgLakmetagen989_FD_201847 | JGI IMG/M metagenome (GOLD analysis project Ga0307982, IMG submission 201847) | Saline water microbial communities from Organic Lake, Antarctica - #989 | ecosystem: Environmental > Aquatic > Non-marine Saline and Alkaline > Saline | place: Antarctica: Organic Lake...
CGCGAAGACGAAGAAGAGCGTTTGAAAGAAGAAGCATTCCAATTAGCGGAAGAGAAACGATTAGCGCAGGAAGCCAAGGAGACAGCAGAAGTTGCACGGGTGGCTGCTCTGCTAGCGTCGCGGCAAGCGTTGGCGCTCCAGGGGATCCGCACCGACGCCACAGGCCGCGTGCTTCCGCCTCGAACTACTCGGCCTTCCACTACCTTCTTGCAGGGCACCACAGCACACAAGCTCGCCGTACTGAAAGGGCCCGCAACAGCAGCAGTGGGCGTGCCTCGACCCCCTGCATCACCGCCGCCACCGCTGCCGCCAACAGGCGACGAGTCGCCGCTTGTTGCAGATGCGGAGTCCTTGCCCCGGCCAGCTCCTGCCGCCGCACCTGTTGCTGAACCACCTTACCAAACAGAGCTCCCTGCGCCTGTGCCAATGACTCCTTCCAATGACCATTCACAAAATCGCGCTGCAAATGGAGTCAAATATGCCAACGACTTATCTTCTGCTGCTGCTCCCGCAGAATCCACCAATGGCGCGAGCAACTTGCCCGGTCCGTCGAATAGCACTGGAGGCTCAGGATCGCCTGAGGAGGATTCCCAAACTGCTGCTACTCTTGAGGTTGCCACCATGTCAACTCCGAATGCCGCCATTGCTGACGACACCGCTACCGCACATCCTGCCCGCCAAACAGAAGCACCTTCGGCGCCCGTGACGGAGACATTAGCGCCAGTGACACCTCGAACTAGACGGCGGACGTCGGCGTCGGCACTGGCAGCCGCAGCATCCGCCGGCGCACCCATTTTAACAGGCCCAACACCAACAGGCGTGACGGCTTCGATGATCGAGGCTTTAGCCTCTCCGAAACCAGCACCAGCCAGGAGTCCACAGTCGCCAGGAGCAGCAACGCCACTGTCGCCGTCGTCTAAGGGCCACAAGCCAATGCCTGCGTGGGTGGCAGCGCGCGGGCAACACGCTTCGACTAGCAGTAGTAGCCGTAGCCGTAGTAGTAGTAGTTCAGGCACTACTACTAGCAGTAGCCCTGCGATTGATGCAGCTGGAACTGCTTCGTATTCGCCTCCCACAGAAGGCAGCCCTCGCGCCACAGCTACTGTACCTTCGACAGCGACAGCAAGGAAAGCTGCACCGCCACCAGCTCCGTCGAATCTTCCCCAGGCACCGCTGCCCTCCGAGCGAATTGCCGCCGTGTGGGCTTCTGCTTCTGTAGATGCTCCTCAAGGTGAGACGAGCAGTGAAAGGGGCAATTCTGGACAGGAAACACCCTCGCAAGGCGACGCTTTCGGCGCCTTCATGCGAAACCGCCTAGCTCAGTCGCGCACGGCAAACAAAAGTGATGCCTCGACGGGCGCTGCTGTGAGCAGAAATGAATCAGCCGTCATTGAGCCTTTACCACGGCCGCAGCCTGCCGTAGCTTCGGCACCAAATTCGAACCCTGCTACGTTGTTCTTTCAGAAACGCCTCAGCCAAACAAATGGAGCTCCAGATAGCCGCACCCAAGGCGCTATGCTTTGATGCTTTGATTATTATGGAGTGAAATGAATATTAAATATCACCCAAGGCGCTATGCTTTGATGCTTTGATTATTATGGAGTGAAATGAATATTAAATATCTTAGAACTTACAACGGTTTATAGTTAAAAAAATTCTCGCTAAATCACGCACCCTGAACGCCCTTTGCACTACACGCTTGTATATCTGAATTGACATATGTATTCAAACGAGAAGCAACTGGATATCTGGAACTGAAAATGGAGATGGCATCGCAAGCCCCACGCCTTCGTCGAATCAAGCCGATTCGAGCCCCAACCCACTAAAGCTAAAGCACAGAGACCTGCGTGCCTGTTCAAAAAAATCGCCTCCTCCTGAGGCAAGTGCTGCAGCTTCGAAGTCCGCTGCAGCTGCGTCTGTGAGCGGTTCGTGCATCAGCTCCTCAGCGATGGCTGGGCTGTAAGTGAAAGTGTTGCAACCTTGCGCAGCTAAGGCAGTGAGCTGTCCGGCGCTCCTCAAACTCGCCACGAGCACACGAGTTGAACTGCCCATGCCTTGGAGAGCAGCTGCCATGGCTGCGCATTCCGCAACGCCATCTTTACCGTTGTCACTCATGCGCCCCAAGTAAGGGGCTACGTACTCCGCGCCCAAGCCGCACGCTACCAAAGCCTGTTGCCGGTTGTAGCACGCAGTCATGCAAATGCGCACGCCGTCGCAGCCCAGTTTGTGGGCTGCGGCTATTCCATCTCGCGTCAAGGGTAGTTTTACCACTATTCGCTGCAGACCACCGTCCAAGCTCGCTAAGGCACTGCCAGTGCGCACGAGGCTATCTGTGTCCCCACCCCAGGCCTGAAACATGACTTCGTTCAAGCCGTAGTCGTCGAGGGCAGATTTCGCGAGTCGAGTTACTGACGGCAAAGTACACGGCACGCCAGCACGCTGCAATAGCACTGGGTTGGTTGTAACGCCTGACATAGATTAGACGAAAGGTTCTGAACGAGTGATACACTAAAGAATGGAGACGTAGAAATTTAGTATCCAAGATAAGCGGTAGAACAGTGTATCACACTATGCACCGTGATAGAGTCCAAGTTCGAGGTGTTGAACCCATTGACGCTCGTCAGCAGTGTCTAGAAAGAGCCGCGACGAGCCACCATGGACGAGGGACGAGGCCTATGTGATTCAAAGATAAGTATTGGTGAGTTCAGGGTGGTCATTTAGCCCTATTCGTGCGTAACATATGTGACAATTACTACCCTGGTGGTGCCCTGTGTGGAGGCATAGTTAGTGCCCTTGAGACGATCAACTGCGCCCAATGCACGCTCGATCTTAGCCTGAATATCAACGTCAGGACCAGGTGACGACTTCAGGCTATGCACTCGATGTTGCTGCAGCGGTGACGAGAGCCATGCCGAACTTGAGGCGATGACAAGGGTCAGCGCGACGAAGTTGGCCGCACGCATTCTGACGGTCTAGTGGCAACAGTAGCGGCAGCGGCTAGCGGCGGCAGGAGTAGCGGCGGCAGGAGCACAGAACTATCTGTAGCTAGACTAGCTAGCTAGCTAACTTTTAGGAGCAGCCAACCAGGCAGGCCAAGGAAGCTTGATGTTTGATGTTCGTCGTCGTCGTCGTCGTCGTCATGTAAAAATATGCGATTCTCCCTGTATTTACTAGTCGTTTGATTTTGAATAGCCCCACGACCCCACGACGTCGTTCCCTCGCCTCTGCTGTTCTTCGCGCCCACAAGGTCGACACACTGCTCCTTAGGACACCGCTGCCTTTCTTACTTCATTGTAACCGCGTAGGACTTATATTTTCATCTTTTGGTCTCAAAATAGTGGGTGCTACCGTTGTCTTGTCACAGGCGAACAATTTGAGGTTGCACAACTGTCACATCAAAATCCACGAAGCAACGATGGAAGCTCCAGACAATGCATCGAGTAGCCACGAAGGAAATGTTTCTGTCAAAGTTGCGGTGCGCGCTCGACCATTGTCATCTTCCGAAAAAGCTCAGGGGTGCCGAGACATCTTGCGACTGGACCGCGAGACCGTGGATGCTGGCGGGGATACTCGGCGTTTTCAATACGACTATGCCTTCGGCACCGACTCGTCTCAAACCGAGATATACGAAAAGACAACGGTGCCACTGCTGAACCGAGTGTACGAAGGGTTCAATGCCACCATCTTGGCGTACGGTCAAACGGGCTCTGGCAAGACGTTCACCATGGGCACAGCTTTCGGTGGCAATGGCGGCGCAGATGCCGACGCGTCAGCTGGCATCATCCCGCGCGCAGTGCACGAGCTCTTCGACCGGCGAGCGCGCATTGCTCCACAGCGCAAAGTTGACATTCGACTGAGCTTTCTTGAGATTCACCATGAGGAGATTCACGACCTCCTCGTGGCATCTGCAAGCCAAGCGACCGCTTCGGGCAACGACACTACATCCTCTGACACGGCCAAAGCCAATGGGCAAGGTCTTGCAGTGCGTGAAAGCGCTGAGGGCGGCGTGGTGGTCGCCGGTTTGAGTGCGCACACCGTGGAATCTGCCGCTGAAGTGGAGCAGTTGCTGGCACGCGGCACCCTGAATCGGGCGACCGGCAGCACTCAAATGAACGCGCAGTCGAGCCGTAGCCACGCAGTCTGCACGCTTACCCTCGAGGTAGGCTTCGCGCAGCAAGGAGAAGGCGGCAGTGGCAGCAGCGAAGAAGGCGCCGTGGAGCACGTTGGCAAGCTGACGCTGGTGGACTTGGCGGGCTCGGAGCGGGCGAAACGCACGGGCGCGAGCGGCAACCGTCTCAAGGAAGGCATTTCCATCAACCGCGGCCTGGTATGCGCCTCTCTCTCTCTCCACTGTTTTTGTTTGGTTTGAACCATAGAGCTACGCACATACACATGGCATTTGCAACACAGATCGCCGCACGTGCTACTGAGAATTGCCAAACCATAGAAATTCTCATTCACCTTGTTTTGCCGTAATTGCTCCCGACAGCTCGCGCTCGGGAACGTGATTTCCGTGTTGGCGGACGCGGGGCAAGGCGACGGGTCGGGATGCCACGCGCACGTGCCGTACCGCGACTCGAAGCTTACGCGGATCTTGCAGGACTCGCTGGGGGGCAGCAGCCACACCCTGGTGCTGGCCTGCGTGTCGCCCGCCGACTCCAACCTGGAAGAAACCGTCAACACCCTCCGCTACGCTGCGCGGGCGCGCGCTATCCGCAACGCGGCGCTCAAGAACAGCGGGCCCGAAGCGGCCGCGACCGCAGCAGCGAACGCGCAGGCAGCGGCGGAATGCGCTGCGCTGCGGAAAGAGGTGCGCATTTTGCGCCTGCAACTCACCGACGCCCTGCGCTCTTCTTCGTCATCATCTGGGCGGGCCAATGGAATGATCACGCCAAACGCGCCATCTGGGGACGCTAGCGCAGGAGCCGCCGCGCTTGCGTTGGCGGCAAAACAGGCTCAGGCTGCCTCCATGGACCTGCAACGGAAACTCGCTGAGGCCGAGGCTCGCCTGCAGGCGGAGAGTGAGGTTAACTTGCAGTGCGAGCTGAAGTTGGACCGCTTTCGGCTGCGCGATGAACAGTTCCTGGCGACGGCACAAGCGCAAGGCGTTCAACTGCTTGGGCAAGGCCTCAACTCTTTCTCTGCTGTGAATGGTGAAGCGTCCATGAACCCTTTGCTGGGCAGCGACGACGAGCACAATGCCGGGGATCAACAAGACGAGCAGGTGTCTGTGCTCGAGGAGCAGCGGCGCGAGATTCGGAAGTTGCAGTCGGAGCTTCACAGCCTCAAGCAACTGTCGAGCATGGCACAAGGCTCTTCCTTCAAGAAGCAGCAGCTACCTCATGCTGAGGGTAGCCACACCAACGGCATCAGCGGTGAAGAAGAAAACGCGATGGCATGGCCCTGCGACGAAGAGCAGCGAGCTGCAGCCGCCGTGCATGCACGGGAAGAAGCCCACGCGGCGATGGAGCTCGAAGAGCAGTGCATGGAAGCGCTGCGGCTGCAGTTTGCCGATGCGGTGACCAAGCTACAAGCTGAAGTGGAGACTCTGCAGCGCGAGAAGAATGAAGACAGCTGTCAGGTTGGTAAATCCGGGAGTAGCAGTAACCAGAGCAAAGATCCGGAAGCAGCAGCGCGCGCAGCAAGCCGAATGAAGCAGCTGGAAGAAAAGCTGAAACAGCTGGAGCGCAAACAAAAGGAGCACGCCCGCGTGGTGTCCATGAAAGAGCGGGCCGAAAACGAAGCGCGGCGCTTGCAGGCAGAAGTGACCGCGGCCAAGAAGCACAAGGCAGACCTGGCCCGCGAAGCCAAAGCCGACGCTGCGAAACACGCCAAGGAACTCGCCGAAGGCAACCGCCAAGCGGCGCGGCTGAAGCGGGAGTCGGCCAAGACCAGCGCGCAGCTGGCGAAAGCGCAGGCCGCCCAAGAGCGCACCAGCCACATGCTGCGGCTCAAGCACGAAGAAGTGGCGTCCGCCATGCGGCGCATCAAGGAGCAGCAGCAACAGCTCGCAGGAGGCGCCAAGGCGGCAGGCTCGGTGGTGGCATCATCTTCGTCTGCCTCTTCCTCAGGTCTTACTGGCAAAGGCAGCGGCAGCCATGCTGCCACCGGTGCTGCGAATACGTCAGCCAAGCGGTTGGCTGGCTTGCGGCAGAAAGTCGAGCACGAGTTCAACATGGGCTTTGCGGTGGCCAATTGCCGTGCTTTGTTGCTGGCTACCGTGGCAGAACGTGCAGCTTTGCAAGCCAAGTTGAACGAAGCGCAAAACGAGCACGACGAAGCCGAGTGCGCTGCTTTGACTCTTCAGTTAGCGCAAAAGAATGACGACATCGACGAGCTCCAAGAAGGGGTCTTGGCTACCGCAGCCAACAACGGGAGCGATCGACCCCCTGGAAAGTCCGGCAGCAGCAGTGGCAGCGAGATGGCCAAATGGGCGGACGTGGGCACCATAGGCGAGGCCAAAGCCCTGCTGGAGCACTTGATGCAATTGGCTGTCAGCAAGCGAGCGGAAGCAGCGAGTGCGCGCCACGCAGCCGAGTTGCGGTTCCGGGAAGACCTCGAGACTGCCCTGGAAGAGCAACACGCCCAGCTCACGGAAGCGCACGAGTGCGAAGTGCAAAGCGTGCGCCGAGAAATGACCGAGAAAATGGTGCTGGCGCTCCAGGCCAGTTCGGTTGGCGCGGGGTTGAGCAGCGGAGCACCACTGCAGCTCATCGCCGAGGGCGGCAACGAAGAGGGGGAAGACGACGACAACGACGAAGAAGAGAGGCCGCAAGGGGGTGGGAGTTCTAGCCGCAGCAACAACGACGATGCAGAGAGCAAAGCAAGCGCGGCAACTGCTGCTGCGGTGGCTCTGCAGCTGCAGGCAACCGCGGCTGAAAACGCAAGCTTGCGCGCATGGCAGGCAGCGGCCAGCGAAGAGCTGGCGCGGTCTCGAGAGCACTTGGAGCGCGCAGACGACGAGGTTGCTACTCTCAAAGCACAAATTGAGCGCGAGCATCTCAATCAGGCAGCATCCGCCGCAGCAGCTGCTGCTGAGCAGGCTTCGCAGGCCGCGCACTCGTCGTCGCAGCTGCTCTTGTCAAGTCAGGAGGCGCCTGTAGGGGCCGCAGGCCGCACCCCGAAAAAGAGCTTTGCAACGATGAAGGCTTCGCGCTTGGACGATGACGACGAGGGTGAATCGGACTATTCGGAAGAAGAAGAAGAAGAAGTGTTTTCCGACGAAGACGTCGACGATGAAGACGAAGAGCCTGACGAAGAGTGGACGCCTGCCATGGAAAAAGCGCAAACCAACCGCCGAACTGCAGCAGCTGCTGTTGCAGCTTCCAAGAACAAAAGTGCCCTCTCGTCCAGCGGGCGCATGTCAACGTCGCCTGCTGGTGGTGGAGCAAGCCAACTCGACCAATCTCTCGACGAGCACAGCAGCGTGAACTCGTCGCTTGACTCGTCGAGCACTGCCTACGACTCGGCTCGCTTCCAGCGCACTTTGTCCAATTTCGACGACGCCTTGAGCGCGTCGCGTCGTCGCATGAGCCTGGAATCCAACGGCACGTCAGTCAGTGACCGGAGCTTTGACGACGAAGCTTCCCTGTCGTCGGGCGCTGACACTATACCGACGGCAGCTGGGCGAGCCAAACAAGCAGCCGCAGCCAAAGCAGCCGCAGTAGCGCAATTTTCCGCGGATACACCAATGCCCGGAGCCGCTGCATTGGCAGGGCTCACCGTGCCCGCCCTCAAGGAGATCTGCCGCTCTCGAGGCTTGACCGTGTCTGGAAGGAAGCAAGACTTGCTTGATCGTCTCAATGCATTCATGAGTGCCCAAGACGGCACTACTGAGGCAGCAGCAACACCACCACTGCCTGCGGACTCATCGGCTGAGGGACAAGATGCCACTACGCCAGCACACACCTCGATGATGGAGGCATCTTCACAAGGGGAGGAAACGGCGATAACGAGAACAGCGAGTACTGCGGAGGCTTCAAAGGTGCCAGGTAACGAGTCAACCTTGGTGCAGGTCCCACCCGAGGCTTCACCAGTAGCGCACGTCGCCGAAGCGAAATCGGCAGCTGCAGGCTCGCAGGCTAGCGCGGCAGCCGATCCAGGAGCGTCTCCACCTTTGGCTGTGCCCGACGAATTCCGAGTCACCGCACGACGAAAGCCTTTAGCAGCGGTGAACGCGAACGTGAGCAATAACGCGCACAGCAGCGAGGACCAAGCTCTCTTGAAAATCAAGACTCACAAAGTTTCGAGCAGTATGCCATCATTTGGTGTCCAAAAGACAAAGCTTCCGATCGGAGGAGGAAGTACTTCAGCAGGGATGGCTGCACCTGCCGTTTCTTTCAAGGCGCGCACTCAAGAGGAGCTCTACCAGGAGATGCTTGCCCGAAAGGCAGCAAAAAACGCCAAAAAGTCAGCCTCGCAGCAGAAAGCAGCTAAATATGGTGGAATTTACAACGACATGAACGCGCCTTAAGCAGCTCTTTTTCTTAATTGCCATTGCAATTCCCGCACGAGGCAAGATGCACGCGCGTGATTCCGCGGAAATCGCGCGGGAAGTGAATTTTGCACGAACCAGACATGATTTCCGCCGCGGAAATCCGCTCAAATTAGAGTGACGTCACTGCATATTCATTTGAATTAGAGCGTGCTCGATTCCTTGGTCTTATTATATTAGCTTCAGCCCTGTTTGTAGCTAACTTGAATGGCGCTCTTAAGTCTAAGCGGTAAAGGGTGCTGGTCTTGTTTGTAGCTAACATGAATGGCGCGCTTAAGTCTTAACGGCAAAGGGCACTGCTTTTCTCTAGAGATGAACAGCGGCTTTGTCCATGGCTGGGTCCGCTGTTTTCAAAAAAAATTAAGGGCAAATCGCTCAACTGGCCCTTGCGAAGGACCAGCTTCTTGAGTGTGAATCTGAAATGGGAATTGTTCGCGTGGGGGACAGCGCAATGCGCCCAGTGACCAAACGCCTCCAAAGGATAATACAAAAGATAACGCTTCTCCTCCAATTTCCTTATATTTGATGATTGTACCGTAAATGTAGCGCACGTAAATCCCGCGGAAAGACGCGCAAATACCGCATGAAGTCAAAAAAAATTATGAGCCCCCCCCGAGGGGGGACTAGATTTAGCCATCGCGCGTGAATTCTATGGGTATGTGAATCGCACCCCTGTTTTCAGAGTACTCCTAGACACCGGTGACTCCCCGCCGTGCCTGAATCCTGAATCCTGCCTTGGGCATTTCTGTACTCTATTTCTAGATGAAAGATATCCTGATTTCCCAGGAGTATGAAATGCAAAAAGAAATAAGGAGTTCTACACCACACATCTGCCAGCAGCTACAAGTTAGGGGGAATTCAAAAGGCCTACAGGGTAGGTTTCTTGGCTCTCGTTTTCTCCACGAGCTTTTTGCCAAAAAGCTACCCCCTGTCTGTTAGTTACTAAATCCAGTCCCCCCTCGGGGGGCTCAGAAAAAAACTACCATTTTGTTTCTAGCTAAACGAGCCTCTCCAAGGTGCTTAGCTCCTGATAGTTAGTGCACACCAAGGTGCGCTCTCTGATCAAATAACGTATATGAATGCAACAGGGATGTCTTGATTATGCGATGGGGTTGTTGTGCTTCGAGTTTTTTTGGCCAACCGTGCTTCAAACCAGAGCTGTCCAAACCGTAAACATCTGTACATTGCGCAAGACGCTAGCTTTAGCTTTGGAGCCCGAGAACATGGCAAGTTCTCGTTGGAGGATTAAACATTGAAAGCAATTCAATGTTATTTAGAAAAAAATCACTTACGTGACACCGCGTTCGCTTCGTCTTCCGCGTCTGCTATCCTATTATTGACCGAAATTGGCGTAGGTCTCAAAGCTCGGCTTGGACCACATATTTCGCTGACACTCCTAATTGAGCGGTGTTTGGACAGCTTCGACCTCTATGTAACTCTATATAACAATATTTTTCATTCTGCGCATTCACTTTTCTCGGGGCAAGACCTTTAGTCCATCTCTTGATGCACTCTTCATATATTTCCTCTTCTCACAGAGTCATCGAGGGTGCTCAGAAAGCCCGAACAACGTGCCAACGCTCTAGTCAGCGGCCGATTGCATGCTTGTTCGATTATAAATGCCATATAGTTTCTTCACACAACTCTGTCGGTGAGCGTATAGGTGTCCTGAATGATTCAGGCGTGCAACCGTTCCTTGCCTCATTTATGTCACCGTGATGGCCATTGACACTCAGGGGCACAATTAAATACACGGAATGCAGTGCTTAGCATTTATTTCCTGTTCATCTTGTGTATTCTATTTACAATCTGACAGACTAGGCATTGCATAGAGGTGGGGGTGGGGGCATCGTGTACTCGTTTCACGATTAGTGTTGAAATAGATGCGATAGGTCGCGGGATAGCTGCTTCTCGACGCTGTCGACGAAACGGCATTATTTGAGAGATTCAACGTGATCAGGATGCACCAATGCTAGCAATAATTTTTAGAGTTGTATGAGCAAGTAATTTGGTGAAGCCTCGATCCGTATCGGTGGAATTGCGTGTGTTTCAGGCTTGCTTCCGAAGAACTACAGCCGAAAAACACCGCAATCAGGTAGGTGATACTATGGCTCTTATTGTTCTGTAAATTCAGCCCCTAATTCCGCCTGCCCCTATTTTTTTCCGTGCAACTTCTCGCAATATATATGAATACATCCGCAACCAAAATTTTGACTGCTGAATGCATCTTTATTTCAATTTTACCCGTCTGCGTAAATTATTTGACCATTTCTGCTCAGGTCGGTGGGAGCCCCAGCCTAGAGAAAATCAGCAAAATTTCCCCATAAGCCACCTGATTGTGCCCTTTTCGCTCGCTCGAAGGTAATATAAGTCACTAGCTTTCGGCAGATGTAATTACTTGAGCCAAGGGGCTTGATTGAGGCAGGAAACTGGCATTCGCCGCACCTCGGGATCGAATTCAACCTGAATTGGGTGATAAAACAACACGATTTACGCGAATTTCTCATATTTAACACATAATTCAGATGTAATCCTTTCGACTGTAATTATTAATCATCATACCTATCCGGTAAGCAAAATTTCAGGCAAATCAGAGGCGATGGCGATGAGATATGACTCAAAATACTAACTTTTTGGCTGGTTCAGGCACCTCCCCGAAGTGGCATGTCCACTAAAAAAAGTGATGGCACCCTGCCTGTTAGTTACTAAATCCGGTCCCCCTCGGGGGGGCTAAAAAAAAAAGTGAAAAAATATTTCCCAACGAAAAAATGAAGTTTAAGGAAGTCATTAGACACTTCAATGGTAACACAGGAAGCCCAAATCCGGTCTTAAAAGTAATTTCACTTCGATCCGGGCCCAGGGTGGCCGTTTTGGTTTCTGGGGGATTCTTTTGAATTTCATCTGAGTACCCCACAATAACGATTTTTGGCCATTCAACTTGCGTCGAGTGTTAAATTGGACATTGGAATTGCAATAAACACACGGGATAATTACTGTAAAGCTATGCTTATGCTTATCGTATTTACTACCGATTTCGTACTAGAAATGGACCATGTGCAAATAAGAAGTGGAGTGGCCGATTGGTATTGGACCGCCGACCCCTACTACAAGCCCTACTTCTCATTTCAACAAAGGGCGCATCTACTACTTACCATTTCCATTTGCCTGCTCACCCAGCTCCCTTGCTATTTCGCAATTCTGCTCTTCTCGCTATTATGCTTATGTATACATACAAGTCGCCGAGTGCCAGTTGGTGCCGGAATGGGCCTTCTGGAGAAAACTTGCTAACACATAAGCGGCACATGTACTCTTTTGTGCCTCTGTGACTACTGCGTACTTGTTTTTCTTTGTTATTGGGGGAGTATTCACTAGACTAGACTAGCCGAGTGCCAATTTTAATGTTTTGAATAAAACAATTCAACTTGAAGAAGAAGCAGGACACCGCTAGAGATTACTGGCAAGAGGGCGCTGGAAGTCTAGAAGTCCTAAGTACCTAGGACTAGCGGAGCCGAAAGCAATGCAAGTGAACTGGAACTCGGGTTGCAGAAGGGCTACAGGGGGCAGGGGGGGTCTCTCTTGAAGGGCTTGGAGAATTCGTCTGCAGAACCCAGCTTCCAAGTGAATCAGTTTGGCCGTTACGAAGTTTCTGAAGCGGGCGCTTCAATATTTTCGTCGCCTGAAAGAGAAGAAGCGAGCTTAAGGAAGCTCGTGCCGCCAGCAGTTATGGAAGCTGGCGTGAAACCTCCGAATGGAGCGGCCGTGGGAATCGTAGACGGTTTCATGGACGGTTTCTGTGTGGGCGCAGGAATAGGATTTTTTGTAGGCAGAGGAGTTGGTTTAGGGCTCGGCAACAAGCTTATTGTGGGCTGCGGAGTAGGCTGCAACGTGGGTAAAGGCGAAGGCTTCAACGTTTGCAGTGGCGATGGTTTCAGCGTGGGCTGTGTAGTTGGCAGGGGGCTAGGCTTTAATGTTGGTAAAGTTGATGGCTTTGCAGTAGGTAGTGGCGTAGGCTGCAGCGTTGGCAATGGCGTTGGCTTCGACGTTGGCAGTGGTGTGGGTTTTACCGTTGGCAATGGCGTCGGTTGCAAAGTAGGCACTGGACTTGGCTCTGGTGATGGCACAGGTGAAGGCGAAGGCGTTGGCACTGGTGTCGGCAATGGCGTTGGCTGAAAAGTCGGTTGAGCCACGCAGTGCACGTCGAGGCGATAATTGCCCTCGTTTGATTGCCGAGGTGTGAACACATCATCAGCTGCTAAGCCTCCCGATGAAATCACGACACAGTAGTCTCCAGCCGATAAATAAACCGCCTTAGTGGTACTTGCGTATTTATTGGAGATGGTCGGTACGGGAGTCGGCACAGGCGTAGGAGACGGTGTTGGGTTCAGCGTGGGAACAGGAGTCGGAGTCAACGTGGGTACTGGCGTCGGCAGCGGTGTTGGCATCAGCGTTGGTACCGGTGTGGGCAAGGGCGTGGGTATTGGAGTTGGGACTGGGGTAGGAACGGGCGTGGGCATGGGAGTGGGGGGTGGCGTGGGCAGCGAAGTTGGTAGTGGAGTAGGCTTATAGGTAGGCACTGGAGTTGGCTGGTAGGTCGGCAAAGGCGTGGGAGCCGGTGTGGGCGTTGAAGTCGGACGAGGCGTCGGCGCATACGTCATAGTTGGTGGCAGTGTGGGCAATTGCGTAGGCTTGTAAGTTGGTAGCGGTGTGGGTTGTGGAGTCGGTGCGGGGACAGGCAGCTTGGTTGGCACAGGTATGGGCAGTGAAGTGGGCACGGGGATAGGAAGGCTCGTTGGTGCAGGTATGGGCAGTAATGTGGGCGCTGGTATAGGCAGCTTAGTTGGAGCAGGTATAGGCAGTGAAGTTGGAACAGGTATGGGCAATATCGTTGGAACAGGAATGGGCAGTGATGTTGGCAAGGGAAACGGCAGCGGCGATGGAGCAAAGGTAGGAGAAGGAGTAGGGTCATCGGTCGTTCCCTGAAGTAACGCACGGCGCTGGGAATATGGGTTGTAGTAACTGTTGCTGGAAGGCTTTTCAATGAGCGATAAGGGCGGAAAGTCTTCCTCGAACAAGCGGCGGTACGCGTCGGTGCAGGTGTCGGTGTCGCTCACGGTCAGGTTGGGCGCACGATCTTTCGTCAAACAATTGGAGTCGTACATTTCAATGGTGCTGTCCAAGTCGGTGTCTGAATTGCAGGTAGTGAGGATCACTTCTTGCAAGGACCCTATCCGTAGCGTATAGAAAACCTTATTCTCAGAGCTCGTAACAGTGGTAGGCGGAATCTGCGACACGTTCGTGTAAGTGTTGCAAGAAAGGACTTCAACGTTATCGTAAATAGTGAAGAGCTCGCCCCAAGTAAACTTCGTCCTATCGGTTTCGTCGACCATGCATGCGTAGAATGTCCCGGAGTCGCCTGTCCACGTCGTTGTCACAGTATCGTTGGCTTTGTACGTAGAACCCATGGTGTACTCGCACGACTCCTGGTAGCAGGTATTCTGAAAGTCAACAGTAGCCGCTTTGCAGGCAAAAATGGTCATTTTGTGGTCACAGCGCGAAGCTTCCATCGGAAAAGATACGCTTTGGTACTGGTACCCATACGCATCTTCGCCATAATTGGTTCCAAACATGGTCCCGAGCTTCATAGCCATGATGCAGTACCATGGCTCGAAGTAATCGTACGCTAAAGACATGTCCAAATCTTCAACGCAAAAGAAACGGTGACCCAATTGAATCGTGTTCGCTGCAATTTGAATAGAGTTTTCGAAGCCATCATCGGTGAAGTCCGTCACCGTGCCAAGGAAGTTGCACGTGGCCGTGTTTTGAGAACAGCGAATCTCGGGCTGGTAGTGTCCACAGTCATAGACGCTTTGCGCTACGTGGCAGGAACGGGCCCAGGTAAAAGTGACAAGTTCCCCTGAGGTGACACCCGCGGTGTGCGCAAAAGTCCCCGCATCGTACCGCAACAGCTCTGACGTGCGTTTGGTGTTGTTTTCGCCCCCAAGAGGTCCTGGCGCGCCCGTGGCTGTGTAGAACGCGTTGTCGTCGGTGGTGTTGATCCCGTAACGAGGGTCAATTTCGTTCCAGTTGATGCGGTCGCTCACGTTGCCTCCTGAAACACTGGTGAAGCTGAGGTTTTGAATGCAGTGCTGCGTGGGGTGCCACGCATACGCATCTGATTCGGAAGTGTCCTGCACGCAAAAGTGCACGTACCCCTCGAGTTGCACCTGAGACGCCGTCGCGTTGATCTGATTGACGTAATCATGCGCAACACCGCGCGTGTTGATGTGTTGGAAATTCGTGGTGTTGGCCGGATCTTGGTTGGTGGTGGCGACGTCAATAACTTGGCACACGTCTTCGCAGGACGAAGTCGGGATGTAGTCGCGGCACACCCACACTCGCTGGTTCACCACGCAAGTCTCTGTCCAGGTGAAAAGAAAAGTGTCTTGTACACCTCCGGTGCCCGCCAATGTGTACGTGGTACTCTTGGTTAAACCGGAGCTGCCATTGACGAGCGGAAATGTGAGCCATTGCACGCAAAACAGACCGTTACCGCGTCCACCCATGTAATAGTCGAAGGCATCGCTTACAGTGGCCGTGCCATCGTAGTGAGTAATGGCCGTCTTTTCGGCAGCTTCGTCTTCGACACAGAAGAAAAGATTCCCCGACCAGAGTTCCACGGCACCTGACTCAGATGCCGCTGGGCCTTCATCACCTAGCGGCGAGGTGTAATAGTAAAGCTCGCTCACGTTCGCAAAGAAATGGTCAAAGTAGCTCGACGGGGAGCGCTCGTCAGGGCCACGCCCACTCGAGTCACCGACCCCAATGTAAGTGGACTGGAAGCATTTTCCCTGGGCCATGAACTCGGAGCAGGTCGTCCACTCGGCCGTGTCCGTGCAGTAGTACAGCGTTTGCCCCACGCCGCAGGTTTCGTTCCAGGTGAATTCAACGGTGTCGGGCTGCCCCGACGCGGCCAGCGTCTCGAAGACGTACTTGAAGCCGTCGTCGGCGACGCCACCTTGGGAGCCGATTTTCCCGTCGGATCCTCCCTTAGGGCGGTGCAGTTCCAGGAGCTGCACGCAGAATATGTA
>Ga0307982_1002276_pt1 | contig 15577 bp, 2 predicted proteins | sample OrgLakmetagen989_FD_201847 | JGI IMG/M metagenome (GOLD analysis project Ga0307982, IMG submission 201847) | Saline water microbial communities from Organic Lake, Antarctica - #989 | ecosystem: Environmental > Aquatic > Non-marine Saline and Alkaline > Saline | place: Antarctica: Organic Lake...
CCGCAGTAGCCACGCCACAGTGCTGCTTCCCCAGGGGCTCACACAGAAGGCCATCAAGGCAGCAGCCGCCTCGACAGCCATTGCCGCCCCAAGCAGCCGTGCCTTGCCCAGCCCTGCACCCCTGCATTGGTGCATTCAAGAAGGCCTTGCCGCCGATATGCAGCATGCCTCCGCCAGGCAATCCCATGGTGTGTCCCATGCCCTGTTTCTGGTGCTGGGGGGGTGTGACGCTAACTTTGACCCAGCAGATACAGGGCCTGCCTCAGGCAATGCACCGCACAAAATGGAGGCGTATCTGCTCCATCTTTGGGGCAAGCTGCAGGGCCCCTTGTCGGGCAATGCCCAGACTCCCGCAGCTGGCGCCAGCGGGGCAGCACTGCTTCCAGCTCCCCTCCTGCGCTACAGCCGCTCCGCGCCAGCTGCAGCAAGCACACCTAGCCCTGTAGAGCAGCAACACACCAAGAAGAAGACACCACCAAGGCTGACGGCGGCAGCGACGCACCCGTCGCCTTCCCCGAGCAGCGCGCCGCGGGGGGCCCGCCCGCTTCCACAGCTGCCGCACAAAGGGCAGCACATGCAGAGAGCTGCACGGACTCCGTTAAATCCTGTATCAGGTGAAGTATCCTCTTCACCAGGACCCACTCCACTGCATGGCAGTATGAATCGAGCCTCCGGTCGAATCGCTGAGGGCTTGTCTGGCGAGGGCGTCGTGTTGTGGCCAGATGACGCTGCCTCACCGCATTCACTACAACAGTCGCCCCATGTACCGTCAGCATCTTCATCACGGGCGTCATCGCCTGCTCTGCAGCGCTCATACGACAGCGCTCCTGGTAGCCACGGTGCCCCCCCCCCCCACACCCCTGCCAGCCAAGCCCAAGGCGCGCCCGATAAATACTCCAGGGTGCTTGCTGTATCGCCCCCTGCACCGTCTCATCCACACCAGCTGCATGCCCAAGGTGCTGTCCTCCCGGTAGCGCTTGTTTCCCAGCGTCCACACAGCGAAGGCTCGTGGGACGCAGGTCACTCCGCTGCGCCGTTTGTCAGCAAGCTGCTGCAGTCCCAAGCGTCCCTATACGCCCGCCTGTCCAGCACAGAGACAACAGTGCTCAAGGGCCTGGCAGACTCGGCCTCCGCAACGGCTGAGCAGCTCGGCACGCTTCAGCGGCAGCAGCAGGAGCTCATGCAACGCCTCGCCTCGCTGCCGAACTTGGGGGGGGGTGCACAGACCGACAGCAGTGCAGCCGCCCGCATCGCTGTGCTGGAGGCTGACTTCGCCAACTGCGAGCAGGACCGGCAGGCGCTGGTGGCCCGCCTGGCGACTGCAGAGGCCAGAGCGCGGGAAGCTGAGGCTAGCGCTGCCCGCCTGCAGGGGCAGCTGCAGTCCCTGGCCAGCACTAGGCAAGACATGAAGCGAGCGGAGGACACTGTGCAGCGCCAGGAAGTGGAGCTGGTGCAGCTGCGTGCCCAGCTGCGCACGGAGCAGGACCTCCGGCAGCGTCAAGTGCGGGAGGCTATGCGGGCCCTGCAGGGCTCCTAGGGGCACCGCACCAGCGACCAAGAGGAGGCTGTTTGGCTGGAAACGGAATTTAATAAAATCACATTTGTTTAAAAGCTCTCGCACCACTCGTCATCGATGCTGTGTGTGACGCCGTCGCCAGCTGCCCCCCCCTCAGCGGCCTGCGCCAGGGCGCTGGTCTCGGCCTGCAGCGCCCCCTCGAAGTGGGACACGTCGTCTGCGGATTTGAGGTGGGGCACCCATGGGGCAGGCAGCTCCTTGCGCAGCAGGGCCTTCCAGTCTACGTCTGTAAACCACCTGTGACGAATGACCTCCTGGGCGCCATCCATGCGACAGCCCAGGCGGTCAACCACCCGCCGCTGCAGCAGGTTGCGAATAAAGCCCACTGCCTTGGGGTCGGCGTCAAGTAGCTCCTCTGGATACTCAATACGCATGCGTAGTACATTTCGCACCGTCTTCTGAGCGTCTCCGCATTCGTCGTCAAACGGGTTCTTGCCCGTGAGCATCTCGTACCCAAGCACGCCCACAGCCCACCAGTCACAGGACTTCCCGTAGCCAGCGCCCGTGAGGCATTCTGGAGATAAATATGACGGTGTACCGCACAGGGTGTATGTCCGCTCAGGAACATGCTTGGCAAAGCCGAAGTCAACGACACGAATGTATCCTGTCTTGTCAATCAGCAGGTTCTCAGGCTTCAAGTCGCGGTATACCACGTGCATGGCGTGCAAGTATGCCAAGCCATGCACCACCGAAGCTGCGTAGAACTTAGCCGCGGCGGGGGGCAGCTTGCCGTCTGACTCGATTCGCCCAAAAAGCTCCCCACCCTGAATCCACTCAAACAGCGAATACAGCGTGTCGGCATCCTTGAATGTTGCGGACAGGCTGAGCAGAAATGGATGCGATGTGGCACCCAGCAGTGCGCGCTCGTACATGATGTTGCGCTGCTGCTTCAAGGCCACGATCTTGGACTTGGCCATGGCTTTCAAGGCGTACATCTTGCCGCTCTCTGCATGCTTCACCAGCGACACCCGGCCAAAGGTGCCTACTCCCAGCGGCGCCAGGTGCAACAACTTGTCCTTGTCGTGCAGGGCCACGGGGGTGGTGCGAGCGCGCTCCTGTAGCCACGCCAGCGTGCCCACCACCATGGGATCATCCTCCTCTGCGTCCAGCTGGGGGATGCTCGATGTGCTACGCTGGCGGGGCATGTGGCGGGGCGAGCCTGGCTTGCTGTGGCCAACAGAAGAGCTAGCGGAAGGGACGTACGCGACAGCGCTGTGGGCGCTGACGTTGCCGTCACTGGTTGTGCCAGATTTCCACGCAGCCAGAGCCGCCTTCATATCTGCTGCAGAGGTGGCCATCTCAGCCCGGCGCCCCATGGCGAACGTGTCCCCTCGTTTAGAGGACTGTGTCTTGGAGCGCCGCGCGCGAAACACATCATCGCTTGCTGCATTTGCGCTGGATGAAGCTGAAGAATGAAGGCTGGCTCGACCAGGCATCACCATGTCCCCTCGCCGCCCACCAGCGGGCATCACCATGTCCCCTCGCCGCCCACCAGCGGGCATCACCATGTCCCCTCGCAGCCCGTCAGGGGCTGCGGGATGCACTGGCGCGGAAGGCGGGGCCAGCTTGCTGGGTGGAGCTGCCACCACAAAGCCACCTGGGGGCACCACATTGGGCGAGGGGGGTACGGACACAGGGGTGGATGCACCGCTGGATGCCACCGGGGGCAGCTGCTCTCGTGGCGTGCCAAGGTGAGCGGAGTGCCCCGGCACAGACAGGCCTGGCAAGGTGTCTTGCAGAGCAAGGCCGGCGGCCTTGAAGTCCTGGGGCGTGAGACGGCGCAAGTACGCATTCAGTGGCCCAACCACGCGCTGAAAGTCGTCTCGGCTCAGGGCCAGCACGGTGGTGGGGCCGCCGTGGGCAATCAGCGTGAAATCCCTCGGGGTGGACGTGAGCAGCTGCTTCTCGCCGATGTAGTCGCCAGAGTGCAACAGACGCACACTCGATCCAGCTGTGCCTGTGTCGCTGGGCTGCTCGCCGGTGAACGACAAACTTCTGCCTGAGGAAGTGGAGCCGGGTGATGCAGCAGCGGAAGCTGCTGCGGCAGAGCCTTCGTCTCCCTGCTCCACCACACGCACCTGTCCCTCCCGCACAATCATGAACGTATGGGCTTGCACTGATCCTATTGCCGCAGATGCCCCAAACATGCTGCTAGCGCTGCTGCGGCGACGGGAGCGCGACATGGGTGTGGCGGAGGAGCGACGGCGCCGCCGGGCAGCTGACGCCACGGAGTGCCGCCGGACGTCCTCCTCGTCAGTCTCACCCCCCTCGTCCCCTGATACAGGTGCAGACATGGTGAATGTCACACCCTCCTCCAAGTCCATTTTAGCACCCGGGCGGATGCGCTCAGCTGGGGCGAGGGGGGTGAGGGGGGGCTTGGCACCTGAGGCGCTGTCTTGTGAAACAGCAGACATGCCGCTCAGCACCCGTGACGATGCAAAGTTGGTGCACGCTTCGCTGTTGGGTGTGTCTGCCCCAACACTGTCGAAGTCGTTGCCATCGCTGGTTTCGCCTGCGCTGGCGGCCCAAGCGGGCTGGCTGCGTAGCCCAGTGCTGCCCCGGCGCAGCTGGTTACTGGCGTGCCTTGATGTGGTGCGTGGCAGAGGAAGTTCATCGCCTGCTCGGGCAAGCGGGGCTCCGGGCGGGAAGGTCACCGGCACAAGCGAGTGTGCCAGCTGCTGCAGCTCGGCAGTCCTCAGCCGCTTGAACAGCGGGATGGAACGCAGGGTCTGCACGCCGATACTCTCATCCAAGATGACCCGTAGGCTGCCAATAAGTGCCTTCACGCTCCGTCGATTCAGCTGCAACAGCAGGCAGTCGCTCAGCGCTGTGACGGTAGCAGCACGGGGCTCGTCTAGGAGCAGTGCCCGCTCGCCAAAGCAGTCCCCAGAGCACAGCTCGATGCTTTCCACGAGGCTGACACCTGATCCGATGTCGGAACACTGCACACGGCCTTCTGCAATGAAGAACATGTCTTCCCCCACGCTACCCTTTGTAATGATGACTGTGCCCCGCGGCACACTCATTTCCTCCACGGCCAGGGCAAGGCGCGACAGCTGCTCCCCATCCAGCTGCTGCAAAAGCGGCGAAGCAGCCAGGGCAGAAATGGCTGACTCGTGGTCAGCCACACTTTGGCAGGCCACCTGCGCCCTGAAACGGTCAGAGGACAGCGAGTACAGCTCAGGGGCGGGCAGGCGGCACCGCTGCAGCCAAGATGTGCGCCCAGCCGCTGGAGTCGCAGCGAATGCTGCAGCTGGCCCAAATGCAGCACCAGGGCTCGCGTCGCCTGGCGAGAGACAGGGGCTGCTCGCCGCCCGGCTTTGTCCTCCTCCGCCCTCCACAGTTGACAAGTGGGCCTGCACTGCGCCTGCGGCAGCCTCGTCCAACACCCATGCTGCTGTGCTTGGCACAGCTGGGGCCACTAGTGCGAGCTCGTTCAGAACACTCCCAGCACGGAACACAGCCCACACCCGCTGCTGTAACGACTTCTCCGGGCCGGCAGCCAGGCTTCCCAGGAGAGCTACCGACGAGGTTGCATCCACAATCAGCTGGGTGAGCGTGTTAGCCATACTCAGAGGCAGAGGCACCCCATGTGGCACTGTGAGCGGCGGTGCCTCGCTGCCCTGGGCCGCGGCAGTACCCCCATGGCGCGATGCCTCCAGCGCATCGTTGGGCAGCTGGTATGCCTCAGGGTCATCCAGGCGTGGATCATTGTGAGCATCTACCACTTGAACTACAACACCTGACGCCACCAGGTATGCAGAGTCGCACACGCGCTCTGGGAGCAAGAGGCAGCTGCCGCCGGTACTGTGCTGCTGCACGTGCTTCAGGGCTGCAGACACAACTCGGCGTTCACGAGGAGTGAGTGACGCAAAGAAATAATGTTTGGATAGAAGGGAGCGTATGAGTGGCTGCAGAGCCAACGGTGGTCCGCTAGCACCAGGCAGCGGTCCTCGAGCAATTTCCGTGCGGCCAAGAGGGGATCCGTATATTCTTTCATCAACACGGCGTCTGCGTGGGCTGGCGGGACCGCCCATGGTGCGATTGACCTGAACTTCATCTTGAATATGGTTTGGATTGTGTTCAAGTTTTGCATCTGACGGGACCCTTGCCCCTTCCAAAGCATGGTCTTCTTTTGGTGATGGCGTTTCAGACGAAACGACGATTCGAAGACGATCCACAGACTCATCCTTGCATGAGCCCAAAGGGGCGCTGGCACTAAGCTCACACAAAGGAGTATCAGCCGCTTGCCGTGCCAAATCTGCCATGGTGCAAGAGCGAGGTACTTGAGCAAGAGCAGCGCCTCAAATCGAGCTGGAGCAAACTGCTGAATGCTGCCTGTGGTACTGAACAATTCTTCTACAAATTTCAGCGTGCTTATTGGCACACGAGAAGCTTTATTGCGTGTACATATCATCTGCTTGCGGCTGCGCTGAGCCCTGCTGGGAACATACACAATTCTCCCCGCAGGGTGGGATAGATATGGGCCCCATTTCTACACACAGCTGTGCTTCTCGTCGCAACCTGCGGCTGGCACGCCCAGCTGGCGAATTTGCTTGGGAGTTCTGCCAGGGGTGTGCAATGTATCATGCATTACTTGAGCCTGAAGGCAGCTCGGTGGCTCCCAATCATGCTTGAGTAGACGAGGCTTTCTACTAATAAGACATGCAGTTAGAAGCACCCGCGTATTTGACCCCCCTCTCTTGAACCCAACGCCGAAACGTCCAGCTCACCCGCACTCAACAACAGCGGAGCCAGGGCAGATGATAATGCAAACGCAGGCGAATGACTTTCGTAGCAGCTGCACTTCCTCGAAGAGCTTCGCGCCACTCTCTTGGCAGTCTCCGCGTTTCGGTTGCGTTTCAACTTGTGCAGTGAGGACTGTGCTGCCGCTTGTAACTTCCACTTGCTGACATTTCAGCAACCCTGAGCAGGATTTGTTGTACTCATGGCTGCTTCTGGATACTCTGCGAGCGCAATTCGGCGTGCAAAGCGAGGGTCTATCAGCTTGAAATCTGCTCCTGAACTTTCAGCTCTGCAAGCTCCACAAACCCCACACTCTGCACGGGATAATCAGCTTCCATTTGGGGAGCATTGGTGCTGGATTAAGCATACTACTGAAGGATACGTGCTAGCCAGACTAGTGGCTGACAATCCTGACGGGTCAGCGACAGTACAAACAAACGGCTCGACGCATGTCGCTACCCCTGCGCAGCGAGGCCCGCTTGTAGCTGAGCCTGCAACCCTCAGCGAGGGCTATTCTGATATGGTCAAGATGGTGCAGGTTGATGAAGCATCCATTCTTCACAATATCAAGCTGCGGTTCGACGCTGACAAGATTTACACGAATATCGGTGCGTACTTGCAGCTTGCAATTGCTTCAGCGGAGATTTCTGCAGGTTCAGCTTCACCGCATCTACTCTACAGGGACTATTTTGGTTTCTGTCAACCCATTCACTGTTCGTAAAATGGCTACTGCGGTCATTGATTTGCTTCTCATTTGTTTTTGCAGTTCATTGATGGGCTATACTCGTCTGAGCAAGTGGATGCGTATCGCTTCGCACAAGAGGAATTATCCCCGCATGTGTTTGGCATTGCAGCTGCCGCCTACAAGGGCCTGATCGAAGACTCGCACAGCCAGGCAATCATCATTTCTGGGGAATCAGGAGCCGGCAAAACTGAGGCTACGAAGAAATGTCTACAGTTTTTTGCCCAAGTGGCAGCCGGTGGCGAAGCAGGCATGGACCAAAAGCTGCTGGCTGCGAACCCAATCTTGGAAGCGTTCGGAAACGCCAAGACTGTGCGCAACAACAACTCTTCGCGCTTTGGCAAGTGGATGGAGGTGCAGTTCTCACTCAGTGGCGGCATCATCGGCTGCCGCATCGTGAACTACTTGCTCGAGAAATCCCGCATCGTGCACCCCGCAGGCGAGGAACGCTCCTACCACATTTTTTACAACCTGTTCGTTGGCCTTGGTAGCGCTAAGAAGGCGGCCTTGCACCTCACTACGCCTGCGGACTTCGAGTATCTCCGCCACGCAAGCACCACCATCAGTGGCAGCTCAAAGCGAGATGCCGAGGACTTCACTGACGTCTTGGATGCGTTCAATGAGGTGGGCATGTCGGCGGAGGAATACAGCACGCTGTTCCGGCTGGCTGCTGCAGTGTTGCACCTGGGCAGCATTGTGTTCCAGGTGCACGACACACCAGACGGCTCTGAAGGCAGTGCCATGCTTCCCTCCGCCCACGTGGACGCGGCAGCCGAGCTGCTGGGGGTGAGCACGGACGCGATGGGCCTGGAGCTGACCTCCCGTGTGCGTGTGGCGGGGGGTGACACCATGCGTTCCCCGCTGGTGCCTGCCAAGGCGGCTGATGCGCGGGATGCACTCGCCAAGGCCATTTACGGCCGAATGTTCGACTGGCTGGTGCTGCGTGTGAATCAAGCCATGCACACAACCGAGACTGTGGGGGGAATCATCGGCGTGCTGGACATTTTCGGCTTTGAGATCTTTGACACCAATGTGTTTGAGCAGCTGTGCATCAACTTTTGCAACGAGATGTTGCAGCAGCACTTCAACACCCACGTGTTCAAGGTTGAAGAACAGCTGTACATCGACGAAGGCATCGACTACTCCAATGTGGAGTTCATTGACAACCAGGACGTGCTGGATTTGATTCAGAAGCGACCCGCTGGCATCCTTCCGATGTTGGATGACGAGGTAAAGCTGCCCCGGGGCAGTGATGCGAACTTTCTTGCCCGGATCAACAAAGCCCACACAGGGCACAGCAGATTTCTGGTGCTCAAGGCGGGTGCCTCTGGCAACAAAGTGGTGGACACAGAGCTCGGCAAAGACGCCGGCCGGTGCGGCGACCTGCCCTTTGCCGTCAAGCACTATGCTGGGGGGGTGGTGTATGAGTGCAGTGGCTGGTTGAACAAGAACAAGGATGAAATTATGCCCAATCACGCGCAGCTCATGGTGTCTTCAACTGACCCGTTCCTGTCTTCCGTGCTGTTTGGAGGTGACGAGGGCATGCCGGCGTTCGAGAACAGCCCCGGAACACCAAATGCTGCCGCTGCAGCAGGTGCCGGAGCTGGAAAAAGCAAAGCCAAAACCCAAGCTGGGAAATTCAGATCTCAACTGATGGCGCTGCGAGAGACACTGGACGCAAACAAGCCACACTACATTCGCTGTATCAAGCCAAACTCGGTCAAAAAGCCTGCCATTTGGCACGGGCAGCTGTGCCTGCAACAATTGCGGTACAGTGGCATTTTTGAAGCCGTGCGCATCCGGCAGCAAGGTTTTCCTTTCCGCTTCACCTTCAGAGATTTTTATGGTAAGTATGCATCTGTGGTGGACATTTCACCCGAGGAAGCCGCAGCGCTGGGCCCCTCAGCGATACCAAGAGGGGGGGCTTTCCCGTCCACCCAGCAGAACAATCGACGAAAATATCGGCCTGTGCCAAAGGAACGGTACAGGGCAGCACCATGGGCCCACAAGACCGTCTCCAAGGCGCCTCGAAGCGATTCATTTTACCGCTCCATGTGTGCGGCCATCATGCAGAAGATGGGCGAAGTTGATGACAGCGCAGTAGCGTCAGCCTTCCACGGCTTGGCAGTGCAATCAGGACACAGCATGCAGTTTTATCAAGCGGCAGCACACCACCAACTGACCAAGCGCCGGGTCGCAGTGCGATCATCTGCCGCTTTGGACCTACAGACCGCCCTCCGTCGCTTCAGCTCCAGACTTCGCGTGCAGCGGGGCCTGGAAGCCCTGCAGCGTGTGCGGGCTGTGCGCAGCATTCGCACCCTGGAAGCCCTGGACGAGGCTGTGTCAGCATGGGATGCTGCCCGCGCCGCCTGCCGCCTGCAGGACTTGGCGGAAGTGGCAGAGGTGCGTGCCCTGCGAGACAGGCTACAAGCCGAGGCGGACTGCAGGGCAGAGTGCCAGGAGCTGCTGCAGCTGAACCCCACCAAGGAGTACGAGCGTTTCTTACGGGTGGTGCAGCAGGCTGAGGACTTTGGCCTGTCAGGGGGGGCTGTAGATGCCGCCAAGGCCAAATTCCAGTCAGTCAGGGCGTACTATCAAGCGAAGGATGATCTGAAACAGGGGTGCGCGCAGCACGATAAGCACAAGATCCAAGCTGCCAAGGCTGCCGCCGTGACCCTGCACGCCATGTGGGGTAACGTGTTTGACGACACTGAGCTGCAGCGGGCAGACGCTGCACTGGCGGCCATTGCAGATGAGGAGACCCGTCTTCAGCCCTTGGTGCAAGCCATGGCTACCGGCAGTATCACCCAGGAGGCCGCTGCAGACTTCTGCAGCTGCGCCGTGGGGCCCCAGCTGGGGGGGGTCGCGTGGGACAATGTGGGCGCCCATGCCCGCTCTCTCCTGGCGGTGTCGGGTTCACATGTGCAAGACCACTTGAGCTTGCTGGGATCAGGGGCAGGCTTGTTGACTCCCACCGGCAGGGCTCTGGCGCAGGCGGCGAGGGGCGTTGTTGCTGCCCGCAGCAGCATCCAAAGCGCAGTCAGGGCCGGGGGAGCTGCCCCCACTGTGGACAATGCGCTGGCCGCTCTCACTGTGCTGCAAGAGGCACTTCCAACTTCGGAACTGTCGGAAATGCCAGAAGAGCTGCAACGGGAAGTACGCGCTGCCCACGCAACGCACCTCAATCTACAGCACTGTCGCGCGCTGGCTGCTGCGGTGTCCAGGGGTGGCCCCACCGGCCGCTGTGGAGAGCTTGACCTGAGCAAGGTCAACAGTGAAACGCTGATGAAACGATCTGCCGAGGCCCATGCTGCTTTTCAGCCTCCTGCTGCAGGAGCCTCTGCTGCTTCGCCCAGCATGTGTTCTGCACTGAATCGGCTGGTGCAAACTGCAGCAGCACTTTGCCCCCTGCGTTCTGCCTTGGCCAAGCGAGACTGGAATACGGTACGGGGCCTCCTGTCCACGATTGACGGCATTGACTCCACGGTTCCCTGCGCCCAGACCGAGGTGCACATTGCGTTCGATGAGATCGACAACCTGGACCTGCTGGCTGCGTGCTCAGCCGCGTTTGTTGTGCCCTGTGCAGCGGGGAAGCCAGGATCCGTGGATGTGGCTGCCGCTGACGACAGTGTTGCTCGTGCCGACGCTGCCCTGAGCACAGGCACGGAGCCGAAATCCCGTGCCGCCGAGGAGCAGCTGGCCTTCATTTCTGCCGTCCTGCGGCCCCTGCGCCGAGCGGCAGGCGAGCGGGACTGGGCTGAGGTGCGACGGCAGCTGCAGCCGATTACAGCTGCTGCTCTGCGCAGTCAGGGAGGGTCCACACCAACGCAGGCCGGCGCTCTGGACAGCGCCCTGCATCGTGTGATGCAGTCCCCCCTGGACATGGGGGACGGCTCCGGGACACACACTGTCATCCACCAAGACTGCTTTGCTGAGTTGTCGCTGCTGTGTGCCCAGTCACTGCACTCAGCCACTTTGCAGGCATTGGCATGGGGCATTGCCCACGGCCGGTTGGTGGGTCTCCCGGGCAGTATTGCTGTGCATGGGAGCAGCGGCAGCAGCGCTTCTATGCACACACCTGCCCAAGAGGCAGCATTGCATGCATGGGCATACCAATTGCAAGCTGCCAAGCAGCTGCAAGGGACCACGGTGCAGTCCGGCAGCGCCAGGAGACAAAGCGTCTCCCTGGGCGCCACGCCCTGGGGAAGCTCCTTTACGGCATTCCCAGCCGTTGCTGTGTCTCCAACCCGTGCTCTGGAAGCAGTGAGCGTGGTACAGCAGCATGGTGCACTGTCTGCGTGCGCAGAGTCCCTGTACTCACTTGCCGACAGCCTGGCGCAGTTGCGTCAAAAGGTGCAGGGGGGGCAGTGGAATCCGTGTGCCAGCTTTGCCAAGGCGCTGCTGCAAAGCTCTGAGAAGCTAGCATCTATCCCCGAGCTGGCGCGTCGCAGCTATGTGGAGATCCCTGACTCTGACGAAGCTGGGGCAGATGCATACACCGCCCCGCCACCAGAATGGCTGGATGCACTTGTCGTGGCTGCACAATCTGGAACGCACGGCTCCGAGGAAGAATTGCAGACTAAGCTGCTATCGTGTGTTGCGGTGGAGCTGCAGACAGTAATCGACCACGCTCAGCTGGCAACAGCCAGCGCCGCCCTGGCGAACGCAATGAAGGTGCATGGAGTGGGGGGGGTGCCGGGCGCCCTGAACGTCGCTTCTATTTCCGCAGCCGAGCTGCAGAGGGCGTTGTCTGCGCTGGTCTCGTGTCCCGGCATTCTGCGTGGAAGCAGTCTCGCTCTGCACGGCGTGGGCACACTGCAGGTCGCACTGCGACATGCTCTGTCCGCCGGCGACTGGGCCGACACACAGCGCCAGCTGCAAGATGCTGGTTTGTATGATGCGGAAGAGGGTGCGATTCCCGGCAGTGCCGACTGCGTTGCCGTGGCCCAGGGCGCTGGCAGCCTGCACGGCTTGGCGGCGGTGGGGGTGGCCCTGCCTGAGGCTGAGGCCGAAGCAAGTGCCGCCGTGGCGCACCTCAACAACTGGCGCGTGTGCAGTGCGCTGAGCAGGGCGCTAGCCACACACCAGCTGGTGGGGCAACCTGGCCAGCTGGATGCCAGCCACTGCGATGGGGCCGAGCTGCAGGAGGCACTATCTCTGGCTGGGAAGCTGGGCACTGGCTCCTCCCGGGCTCGACGGCTGCAGACCGCAGCTGCTGCCTTGATGGAACTGCGTGCAGCTGTGGAGGCTGCATTGGAGGACGCGGCGTCGTGCGGCAGCAGTCTGCATGACGGTGCGGCGGCCGGGACACACTCCATGCCTGCCAGCTGGGCGGCGGTGCAGGCTGCAGTGCGGACATGCCAGCGCTGCTGCCAGCAAGAGGGCTCCGCGGGGGCAAGCGACGACAGCAGTGCGGTGACATCCTTCACGCAGCCACTGCAGACCCTCATAGGACAGGAGGTGTCGCTCGCGGCCCGCGACGTTGCAGACCGCTGCAGCGCCATGGCACTGTGGGCAGCCCTTGCATCCCCAGGCCCCACTGGGTCAACAGGTGCCCTGCAGCCTGCCTCTGTGCAAATCACCCGTCTGAACAGCGCCCTTGCAGTGGTGAGTGAGCAAGGCACTTTCACCAAGCCAACAGCGGGCTTGGCTGGCGCCGTGCAGGTGTTGCTGGCTTTGCGGTCTGCTGCCCGGGCCAGCAGCATCAGTGAGCTGCAAGCTGTACTGGAAAAGCTCCATGCTGCGCAGTCTGATGGAAGCGCATATGGTGGAGCAGCGCTTTTCCGCGAGCCTGCAGTGTCTGATTTGGTCTCAGCTGAGTTGCAAAAGTATCGAAACGAGTGCGACAATGCCAAAATCATGCACTTGCTTCATGAAGCCATCATATCTGGGGCCGCTCGTGGATCCCCGGCTGCTGCTCAGCTGCAGGGCCTGTCGCAGGGAATCAGCCAGCTCAGTGCTGCCATCCATGAGACAGAGGACATTGGCCCCAAGGCCCCTGTTGCCACGGAGCTGCTCGCTGCAGCCAAGCATCTCTTGTCTGTGCGTCGAGCTGCAACAGACAGCGACTGGGCTCAGCTTCTATCGCTGGTGGGTGCTGCGGGGGAGGCTTCGCCCTTGGCTGCCAGCGCCCCCCCTGCCATGGAGCGGGAGATAGCCCTGCTGAGGGGAGAAGCACAATACCAGGAGCTGTGCACTGCCGTGCAACGTGCACTGACCAATAACAGTGTGTCAGGGTCTGCTGAAGAGATTGACGTCTCCAGCACGGGCACTGCGGCACTAGATGAAGCTGCAGCCCAGGCCGATGCATGGGGCGTCGCGTCGAGAGGCCTGCGGCAGGCCCTGGACTCAGCCGCCAGCCTCAGGCGGGCCCGTGCTGCCCTGCTGATGGGTGATTTACCTGCAGCGCGGGATGCAGTGTCCCTGTCTTCAGCTGCCACTGCAGCATCCACCGGCAGCAGCGGTGCCTCCTCGCCCTCTCGCCAAGCCGCTGGCGCCCACGATCAGAGCGCTGTATCACTTGCAGGGGCAGTATCCACAGCTGCAGCGGAAATGAGCCTCGTGCGAAAGTACGTGGCGCACACAATGTCGCTGGCCAGCATTGCAGCTGCGCTGTCCAGTGGAGCTGGCATGTGGAGGGCAGCTACGGGCGACGTGGAACCATCCAGCGTACGCACCGATGGTCTGCGTCGGGCCGCAGCCAGCGCAGTAGATGTGGATACACCCCCAGTGCGCTTTGCGTCATCCCTGGGCAAGGCACTGCTGCGTGTGAGGCGCGGGCAGGCGCAGCGGGACTTGGGCGAGGTTGAGGCTGGGCTGCAAGACGCATCTGCCATCCCAGGTGTTTCTGCAAGCTTGACGAAAGGCGTTGCTGGACATGCTACATCCAGCTCGCCATCATTCTCGGCCCGGTCGAAGGTAGGTGTTGAGTCGGCTGTGCGTGCCTCAATCGCAGGGGTCCTTGGTCGCAGCGACGCGCTCATCCCTGGCATGCCAGACACCCTCAGCGTCATGGACAGCCTTGCATCTCGACAAGTACCAGCGTGTACTGTGCAGGAGCTTTCTCGAGCGCGGTCTCAGATAGTGAACTCCTCCGTGCTTGCCACAATTCGCCGCGCAGTGGAGAAGGGTCAAGCCACTGGCCGGCTGGGCAACTTGAACCTGGAAGCACTGAACAGCCAAGTGCTGCAGGATGCAGAGGATGAAGCTGTGGCTGCTTTGGGCATGCACGACCCCAGCGCTGCCGTGGACGAGGCCCTGCTCACACTTCGCCAGTTGCGGGCTGTGCGGGAGGCAGTGCTGTCTGGGGCGTGGAACGAAGCAACACAGCTAGTGGGCGATGCCCTGGCAGTCACAAGCACGCCCTTATTGGGCGGTGCCATGGCTGAAGTGCGCTTGCTGCACAGCGAGGCTTTGCTTCGCTCAGCTGTGGCAATGCTTGGGTGCGCCCTCGTCTCCGATGGCTTGCAGGGCTGTGTGGCTGAGGTCAGCACAGGAAATGCCAGCACGCAGCGACTGGAAGCTGCCTTGGCTGCAGCGGAAGCCGTGCCGGGACAGGTGCAGGAGCTGACCCAGCTGGTCGCTGCGGCAAGGTATGTGCGCAGGCTACGTGCGGCTCTCAGCTCCCAGGACTGGAGCGCTGCTGGTGGTGTAGCTGGCGATGTGAGCTCAGCCCCGATCCCAGGGTTGGCTGCAGATGTAGTCCCTGAAGCCAGTAAAGTGCTGTATGCCAGTGCCCTGGCAGCCGTCTCTCAGGCCGTAGAGGACTGGGCTGCTCTGCCTGCAGACACCCCCGTCGTCCAAGCTTGGGCCCAGCACCCGTTGGTTGTGAGCGGTGCAGTGCCGTTGGCAGGCTGTCTGCACTTGAAAGCAGCGCTGTTTGCGGCCCCAGAGTTCTGGCTTGCTCGTGCTGAAGCACTGTGGCAGTCGTCAGCCTCGGCGCTTCAGCGCGCAGCCAGAGATGGAGCCGTGTCGGGCACGGCAGGGTCGGTGGATGTGTCCACTGTCAGCACAGGGCAGCTGAGCAGTGCCATGCAGGGCTTGGCTGACCAGTGGGGGCGCTTGCTGTCGGCTTGTGGTGTGAGGGGGGGTCAGCTGTGGGCGGCGGCAGGGCTAACACCACCCTCCCACGCCCAAGCGGCAGATGCGGACGACACAGCTAGCACGGAGGTGCGCAACTTGCCGCCGCCCGAGTTGCTCATCATGCTTGAAAGCTCGCGATATCTGGTGTCCCTGCGTACAGCAGTGGCGGAAGATCGCTGGGGTGACATTCACGCCTCAGCTGGGGGGCGGCCAATCGACGGGATGCAGGCACCCCCCACTTCTGTGCACCGCATTGCTGCTGCGGAGTGCGAGCTGATTTCTACAGAGGCTGGTATCAGAGCAACACTGTCGCAGCTCAGCGCTGCCTTGAAATCCGGCTGCGCTCGCGCCTGGGTGCACGGCGCGGCGGCCGGGGCAGATTCGGCCCAGCCAGTCACTGAGGCGTTGCTCAACAGTTGGGATAGTGACCG
>Ga0307982_1002278_pt1 | contig 15572 bp, 16 predicted proteins | sample OrgLakmetagen989_FD_201847 | JGI IMG/M metagenome (GOLD analysis project Ga0307982, IMG submission 201847) | Saline water microbial communities from Organic Lake, Antarctica - #989 | ecosystem: Environmental > Aquatic > Non-marine Saline and Alkaline > Saline | place: Antarctica: Organic Lake...
CCAGCACCTCCCGGCATTCGCCCATTTTTGGAAATAAACGGTCAGTACAGGGTTTTTTTTTTTTTGTTTTTTGTTGTTTTTTTTTTAAGATTATCCTTGCTTCATAAGATTATCCTTGCTTCTTGCTTGTATGAGTATGAGTATAGCTTGCTCCTCGCCAAACGCACGAAGTGGAAGTAGAGCAGCATCTGTAGCGTGCCCCTCGCCGAGCGCTTCATCTGGAAGTAGAGCCGCATCTGTAGCGTGTCCCTCTCTCGACTGGGAAAAGTTTACTGGGTGGCTTGGTACTATTATTAGCAAAGCAGTGCGGGCCCCAGCGGCCCGTTTGGTGCAACGTCAACACATTTTTGTGATAACCCCGTGGTTGTGTCTTTTGGTGCTTTGTCTTTTCGGTAAATACACTCTACTGTGTATATATTAGTGCTCTCTCTGGCAGCACTCTCTTGTGTGTAGAGTAATCATTCTCTTGGAACTTTCCGAAGTTCCTCTGTTTGAGCCCTTGGCTTCGTCTGTTCGCATCCAGCTCGCCGTGCGAGCGTGTTGCTCAGTGGTTGGTTGACGATGTCGGCCGCAATTAGGAATCGCATTCCGACAGTACGACGTATAACTTATGTATAAAAATAAACAACCCGACTACGACACACTACGAACCAACCTCTTCTAATTACTACATACACATACACCGCAATATACTTGTGATACGGATTTATACAGGATTTATACCTGCAACCTGCAAGCTGATGTCTGCAGTCCGAAGTTTTCAGCTTCGGCTTCAGTATTCCACTGCGCGGCGCGCGATTCGCCTCGATTTGCGGGTTTTATACTACCCGCTATCCCACTTTGCGGGTCGGAAATCTTTTACATCTGATTATTTTCGAATAAAACGTTACCATTACTACAATGGCCACTCGTGCATTTGTTCCTGATTAGCTCTTCTTCTAGCGTGCGTAAAGTGCATTGCGTTTTATTTCTGTGTGCTAACCCTCTAATTCCAACCCTCCAGGGTCTCCGTTTAAGGAAAATATAAGAGAGAGGGCCCTCTACAGCTCGAATGGGTGTATGGATTTGAATGCCGCCGTTTGGATTCAGGAGGTCTTAGTCCTAATGCCATGTCTTCATGGCAAAAAGCGAGTAGAAAAGCATAATGGAAGGACTCAGAGGGGTATCGAGATAATAAACCAAGCACTTTAAGACTCAGGGGAGTCGTAATGGTTTCTGCTTCCATGTGTAATATAACCACCGCATTCTGGAACCCTAGAAATGGCCAAGCACGTTATGTTGTCTACTTGAATGTCTAAAGAAGAGCAGAACACAGCACGGCACGGCAGCCACAGCAGCACACAATGGCGCATTACAGATTACAGACACAGGACCACAGAACACAGAAATACTACAGTACTATGAAGCTGGCCCTCTGGTCGTGTACGGTAGTCGTCGTTAGCCGTTACTGTGTGATTCACGTGTGCACATTTCATGCTAAATTATGCACGTTCTCCTCTGTAGCCTGCCCGGTCCTTGCGCTAAAATTCCCGCTACAAAAAACATGTCTTCTTAGGTCTAGTTTGCGCTGCTTTGCTTTTCTTCTCTACCTGTTAGTCTTCTAATTCCGGCCCTTCGGGGCCTGTCTCAAAAAACATGATCACAAACTCTTTGCGCAGCCTCTCTACTCTCGTTGCTCTAAAAATATTCTTTTCTCCTTCACTGAATATCTCTTTTGCACTTTCTGCCGTGGCGTTCGAGCTCGACTCACCTGAGCGAGAGAGCGGGGAAGATTCAACAACGCCTTGTGGTGTTCAAGGTGATGTAGGTCCCGGTTCTCGTGCTCAGATCCGATTGGCTGTGTGGAGAAAACAGGATGTCCGCTGTGTGGAGAAAACAGGATGTCCACTTCAACGGACAACAACGCTTGGAATGATGGAATGATGGCGTGATGGCTGATGGCGTGGCGCATAGCGTCCGATTGCTACAGACCCCCTGCTACCTTAGGCTAGTTGCACTGTACGCAGATACTCATGGCTCGACTGCAAATGCTCTCCCGGTCAGCGCAAGCTAGAGCCCGAGCGCAGGCTCAGGCGCAACAAGGTCGCCCTCAGCCAATCTCAATGGATTCTAACCGCCATCCTACTGATACCGTCGCCAGTTGGCTCGCCGCGAGAGGGTTTCCCAGTAAGGGGGCAGAGCTGCGAACTCCATTACTTTCTAAGCGTCCTGGAGCCGAGGCTGTAATTTCTACGGCGATGTTTGAGGCGTGCGCTGACGGGAACCTCGATGTGTGCCAGTGGCTGCTGGCACAGGGCTGCCTGGAGGATGCACGCGCATCTAGCCGGCACTTGTCAATGTGCACAGGCGAAAGGCCCATGCACGTGGCATGTGCCCATGGGCATGCTGATGTAGTTGACTGGCTATGCACTACAGCTGCTGCACAAGACGACTTGCAGGTGTTAAGTGCCTTAGGTGAGACACCACTCTGGGCTGCAGCCGCTGGCGGGCATTTAAATGTGGTGCAGCTCGTATTCCGACGCTTAGGCCAGAGACACATTTGCCGTACAGCCAACGCTCGTGGTCAAACCCCTCTGTATGTGAGCTGTGCTTGTGGCTACTTCGAAATGGCGCAGTGGCTTATTCTGAAAGGCGGAGCAGGTGGAGACATCTCGAGCGTAGACGATCAAGGTTGCACCCCGTTTGCAGCTGCGTGCCGAGGAGGACACTTTGCCTTAGCACAGTGGCTCGTTTTGGAAGGTGGAGCGAGTAGAGTCATTACGCGCGTAGACGATCAAGGTTACAGCCCTTTCGCCACTGCATGCCGTGGAGGGCATCTCGCCTTGGCGCAGTGGCTGCACCACAGGTTCACAGTTGAAGCGGACGGCGAGGGCGAAATGGATGAAGCCCTGGTGACGGTCATGGACCCTGGCGGTGGTGATAGTCATAATGGAGGCATAGCACCGTTCTACGCAGCGTGCGCTGCAGGTCAGCTTGAAGTAGCACGCTGGCTGTGGAACTGCGCTGCCAGCAATCGTGAAGAGCAAGAAGCTTTGCACCTTTTGCTAGCGAAGGTGTATGGAGACGATGATTGGACACCGTTCACAGCAGCAGTGGCCGGTGGGCACCATAGTGTAGCGGCGTGGCTTTTGGCCCGTTCGGGTGAGGTGAAGAGCACAGCGCTGGATTCTTTTCAAGTCGACTTGTTGCGTGCTCCCACACGCCTTGGCCTCACGCCCTTGCATGTGGCGAGTTTTTTCGCGACTCGACATGCCAGTGATGGCGGAGGTTCCGCCCGCGAAAGCTGGCTTGAACTTCTGCGCTGGCTACTGCAAATCGGGGCCGCGAACGACGACGAAGACGAAGTTGACGACACATGTGGTGGCCATCCTGCTCACCAAGGAGGCGTTGTACTGAACGGTGCTGTGAGCGCGTTCGTGCTGAAGCGAGACTTGCCGTACGCTCCGCTGCGGCACGCGCTGCGATCAAAATTAGTTGACCATCTTCTGGAGCACCGTGCATTCGTGCAAAGCTTGGTGTTGTCTGGGGGCAACCGGGGGCGGCTGAGAGGTCACGAGCAAACGTTGCTGCCAATCATTGCGCACTACCTCGGCCTCCCCACTGGCCGACAGCTTCGAAATTTGCGCCAAGCTGCCGCACTTTTGTGAAGACTAAGCACAATAGCTGAGTTCGTGAGCTGGATTGTCCGTTTCTTGTTTCTTTGTTATAGCTGAAACGAATGCAATCGACTCCACCGACTCCGTTATTTGTCTACAGTACTTCTGAAGGCAATCACCATCTAAAATCGTGATCTGAAGTTGCTGTACCTATATTTACCTCATTTCTTACTTCTAAGTTCTGAATTTTTAGATTGTGGTGAAATAATTTCTATTTGTATTTCCATCGCCGGTTATAACAAACATTGTGAGCAACATTTATGCCTTCAAATGCAAAGAAGAAGCTAATTACCAAATTTTCACCAAGGAAATGATATGGACGATTCCGCTAGTTCTTGTGTGCTTTGTTTCTTCTGCGGCCCAAGAGCCAAAATGAGGCCCTGGTCAAGCATGCAGCCCACCTGCTGCTACCATCCACGCAGCTTCCCCACATTGGAAGCGCGCAATTCGACGTGGCAGACAGGGCATATCCACGCCCTGCCTGCAGAGCTGGAATCAGCAAAGCGTGGTAAAAGATGCGCAGCAGGAGGCAAAGCGACAGGAGAGACGCAGCAGCGACTGCGGAGTCCGGAAAGAGGCCAGCGTTTCCCCACCCTTGAACTGAACCCAGGTTAGTGCTACTGGCGCTGTTGCTGTCGTCTTGCACACTGAGAAGCACTCGGCCACCATGCCCACTGCCCTCGGTGCCACCACTGCTGAAAGCCACGCCGTCCGTCCACTCGCTTCCCCACTCCGACACTACCAGCAACATGCCCCCACAGTTGTTCAGCGTGAGCACGCACGCCAAGGCCAGCACCAGCGCGCCCGGCGGGTTCGCAGCGTTGCTCGAGGCCGACGACGCTGCTGCCAAGGCGGACGAAGCTGCCAGAGCCGCTTGGCCTGCCACTGCTCCTGCGCTCATACTGACGCTATCGTTGCTGCTGTTGAGGCTGTTGATGAACCCACTGCCAGCACTAAAGGAGTTGCCTAGAAGGCTCCGGAGAAAGGTCACTTGGTCCCGCAAGCTGTTGGCTTCGGCCTGCGATGCGGCTAGACCTGCCTCTAGATCCGCGACACGGCGCTGCAAAGAGTCGTTGGCAGCAGGGAGCGCTGAAAGAAGCGCGCGCTTTTTCAACCTCGACCGGTCAGCAGCTTCGCGGTTTTTACGGCGACGCTCCTGAAGAGGACATGATTTTAAGACGTTCAGTTCTACGAAAGGCCAGCACACTTCATTTCATTTTATTATGTGCTTGATTGACTCCTCACCACAAGTCGGCTCTATTGTAAATATCCTTCAATGTACCTCGTATTCAGTGGCAGCTTTGACTTTTCGTGCCACGCGTATGGCCCGCTCGGCCTCTGGTAGAGGAGGCCTAGAGGGTGCAGCTAATGTTGTGGTAGTACACGGTGAGGCAGCAGGTGGCGGTGGCGCTAAAGGCTGCAAAGCCATACCCGGGAGTCCTGGCAACGCAGCCATGTTGAAGATGAAAGGCATCATCATCATTTTTGGTGCCAGTGGAGCGGTCAAATTGTTGAAAGATGCCTCGCCCGGCAACGGTGGCTTCTTGGCAGCAGTAGGGTCGCCATGTCTAGATTGAGACTGCACTGAAGGCTGTGGTGGCGGCACCTGCGGCACTGATGGTACTGAGAGAGGCTGAGTCGCTGCTGTTGTCAACTTGGGTACACGCAGTCGCTTGGGGTTGCATTGTTGTGAGGGTGGGTTGGCTGGACTGGATGACCTATCAGACGGCTCTGTGGCAGCAGTTGCATCCTCGTCACAATCGTCGAAGAGGGATTGGTCGGTAGTATAATCCGTGGACGGATACTCAGTGCTAGCTTCGGACGCGGGCGATCCAGGGTCAACGAGGAGGTCGTCCAAGCCATCAAAATCAGCCCCGTCGAATAAGCTGTCAAAATCTTCAGCGTCCATTGTTTAGGCGTTATGGTCTTCCCTAAATATCGTACTCCTTCTCTAGCAAATGCTTGCAAAAAGCAAATGGCTTAAGAATATTCAATGGAATATTGAAGATAGTCCGCGTTCCGCCTCAAAGCAGCCAGTCGAGAGGGTTTTGATACGCGCACGAGCGCGAGGAAGGGGCAAACTGAGTTGTGGTTAAGGATTTTGACCGAAGAAGCATCGTGGCAACTTCTTTGAAAATGCTGTGGCGTTCTGTGATTGGCCACAGAAGGAGCGAAAATACCGCTATACCGACGTACACGAGTACAGACGACACCTTCGTGTACACTTTCGTGTACAAAATCCATCAATCCATCCATGGCCTTCGCTAACAAAATCGCGGAATGAAGAAGTAATAGGCTCCTTATCATATACTAGTATTCACTTGAAGACCAAGTAGTAAACGTAGCTGAAGACTCCGCATACTTTGATAGCGCGTTCCCTAGTATGGCTGCTCAGTGCACAACAAAGTGCGAGTTGTGTTCACTGTCGTTTCCATCACGCACTCAACTATTCAAGCACCTAGGCGTAGCTCACCCGGGGGCTGGGGCTCCGCCAGCATCGTCTCTAGTCAAAGTCGCATTATTGATCGGCTACAAAGGAAATATTAGCGATAGTGACAAGCCTGAAAAAGACGAGTTGTGCGAGGTAGGCGGCCGTGCTGTGCAATGGGACTCAACAACTGGCAGTGCGTATGGCTCGTTTGAATACGGCTTGTGGACAGCTCTGCAAAAGCTCGAGAAAGAGCTGCATCGTTCAGCCGAGAACAATGCAGCTGAGCCCGCCACGCCGCCAAGGCCGCTTGGATGGTCGCGCGCCTCTGAGTCCAACAGCCCTTTCCTGTCGCAGCCTGCAGGCGGCCGTTGCGTCAGCGAATTGGTGTGCCTCAGTTTGCCTGCGCTGCCTAGTGACAGCGACGACAGCGCTGCAGCGGCGGCCACAGTGTGGGTAGACCAGCTGAACGTACATTTAAATCCTCACGGTATGGTATGCCACGGCCGATGCAGCGTCCCGCCCTCTTGCCAGGCCTCTAGGCACTGCGATGTTCAAAGGTGGGAACATTAGAGAGAGAGCTAAGTGAGTAAAGTGGGTGCTCCTCGCAATCTACTCGTGCTTCCTAGACCTTGGCAAATGAATAGAAACTCAACTAATATATCGAAATCGTGACTTATGTAAAAGGTACGACGTTTTGGTGCCAATTGAAGTCCTCTTTCCTGAGCTGGTCGTTTCAGAAGGCTTACCGCCACACCTCGCTTTAGACCACAATAGCGATGAGAATTACAAGAGCAACAGCGGCTCAGCGCTGGTCGCGTCGTCTTTCAAGGCACCGCCATTGCCGCGTCCTAACGCAGCCAAACCCGGAGATGCGTGGAGCAGTGGGTGGGTGGAAGGCTTTCGTGACTTGAAGCATTTGCTGCAGCGGTTTCAAGGCCGCCACAATTGGCACAATTTCTGCCCGGGGGTGCGTTTTCATAACTGCACGTACTATTAAGTAAACCGTGAAGTAGTGACCACTGCGTTTTTCTCTCAATACAGTTATGCGCTTTCACGATTCATAATCTTTCTTTTTCTTCATATACCGGCTGCCTTCTGTTTTCTCTCAGGTGTTACCGCACGACACCGTAGCAACCTCCCCCAAACTCATTCGTTTTCGCCACCGCTTCACCCTACGCCTCTCTCATAATGACGCTGCAAAGGCCGGAGGAGTTGCAACGACAGCAGCAGGAAGCGCCACTCTTCCAACTGCTTCGTCACCCTCATCTCCACCCTCCACAGGTTGTTTTGTGGTGCTGAGCCTGCACAGCAGCGCCTTCCTGCGGTCGCACGCCGAGGCTTTGGTTGGTTTAGCGATTGCCATCCACCGCAAGTGGCTCCCGCCCAACGTGCTCGACGACAGCTGGCGCCCCAGCGTGGTACTCCCACCTGGCCTAGGTTTGGACGCGGTGGCGTTGCCGACCCACTGCTGCAGCTTGTTCGTGGAAGGGCGCTACGATGCTTTCGAAGCGAAACAACACGTGCGTTCGTTTGGGGTAAATGTTTGAGAAGGAATTGTAATTGAGGTGTTGAAGAAGGGATAATCTGTCGTTCTTTAAAACTCTCGCGCAAGCTCACCTTTTGGTATCCTCGGTTCATAATTTCATGTCATTGTTGATGTAGGTCCTACTGCGCCCCCGCGGCCCAGAGGATGGAGACCCCACCGCGGGTGTGCAGGCGGCCAAAACAGACCTCCCTGGTAGTGACAGCAGCAGCAGCGGTGGCCCCCGTGAGCAACGGAAGAAGGTGTCCAAAAAGAGCCGCGGCCACGACAACTGGCTCTGCCCTGCATGCAACGCCAGCAACTTTGCGAAGCGTTCGGTTTGCTTCCGATGCGACGCTCCGCGCGATTCGAAAAGTAATGCTCCTACGAACGATGGGAACGCAGCTGCGCCCGTAGTTGCCTCTGCTGCTGCAACGACCGACGTGGCCGCTGACTCTGCTGGAAATGCTGATGCCGTTACTGCGACTTCTGTTGAAACAGCAGGAGCAGCAGCAGAACCTTTGACCGCTGCTGTGGGCCACAAGGTGCACTTTCGGGGATTTTCAGGCACCGCGGGCGAGACGGCGCGCGCGTCGGCAGACCAGTGGCGCGACCAATTGCTGGTCTCCATCGCCGTGGCCGAAGCCAAACACGGTTATTTACGGGCCTGGGCGACGGCTATTGAAGCCCGCTCCAAGGAGCTGCGAGATGCGTGGGCTGCGGCCGCCGCGCTAGCGGCACCAGTGGGTAATGATGGTACCAAAAACAGTCGAATGCACCGGGGCGCTGCTGGTACCAGTGGCGCTGCTCCTGCGAATGGCATTACTGTTGATTCAGGTGCTCTAACTTCAGCACAAGCACCCTCAACCTCAAGACTGCTACCGTCTCTCCCACCGCCCCCGCCTCCCCCTTCTGCGGCTGTGCTGAAAGTTTACGGCCGCGTGCTGGCGCTTTTGAGGGAAGCTGACGCGAGCGGCGAATGGCCTGCCACCTCAGCAACTCGGGCAAAAGTGCTTGCAACAACGTCGTCAGCACCTACGCCTAGTGCTCTGGCGCCGTCCACTCCCGAGGATGTCGCTGCTGATGCTGATACTACTATTGTAGCTGGTGCTGATGCAGGCACTAATGCTGCTGCTGCTTCCACAGCTGCTTCTGTATCTCCTTCTGCTGCCACTACTAAGTCAGTGGTGGCTGCGAATGTGCCGCAAGGACAGGGCGGCACCTTTGCGGTCGGTTCGATGCCGCCACCCCTGGCCCCGCCGAAAGCGAACGAGCGGTTCTTTGACCTCATGGAAGCAGCGTTTGAGCTCGAAAAAGCCTTAGCGCCGCACCGGCCGCCCAGTTCCACTATTGCGGTGCGTTCGTTTTTCGTGTGATGCAGCGTTTGTGTGTGCGCGCTTGCATGAACCACTCGATTTAGCCCCTTGACGTCAAGTGTGTATGTGCGTGTTCACTGCTACATGTAGGTGAACCGGCACGCGCAGTTTACGCCCCACACCGACTCCGGCAGCGGCGCGGGCCAGTCCACCAGCTTGATTGTGGCCCTTGGGGATTTCACGGGAGGAGAGCTGTGCGTGGAAGGGAAAGTACACGATCTGCGGTACCAAATGCTAGAATTCAACGGCTGGACCGAGCGCCACTGGACCTTGCCGTTTACAGGGGAGCGCTACAGCCTGGTGTGGTTTACCCCCAACGGTTGCTCCACGCCAGGCCTGGACTTATGCCGAGAGATGCGCCAACAGCGCGAGGAAAAGCTTGTAAGCCCAGCCTCGTAGGTACCAATAGAAAAGTCGCAAATCGGGTTTTGTGAAGCGCCGATTCGTTTTGCCAGTAGGCATAGGGGTGTGGATGTGGAGTCATTAATTTGTTATTTACTAGTGCGATAGTAGTACGATATTCCGAATTCATTAATAAAGGATTGGGATTCAATTCCAGGACACAGGAATCGATATAACAATAGCCAATAGGATTGTTATAAGATCTGGAATTCGAATGGACTGTAATATTCCCTCCGAATTGAAATCGCGCGCATAAACTGATCTCATTACAACTTTGACGATACAAACCAGAACCTAGATGCCAGCCAACTAGGAGCTGAAGCAAATTTATTCTTATTCAATTCAAGCCACCACCAACCCGCATGAATTCCTTCTCTTATTTATTCAAGGAAAAGTCATCAGCATAGCGCGCTGCCGCTACGGGGTCCGCGAGGAGCGGTGCAGTTCGACTCGCCGCCGCCAAAAGATGGCGCATGCACACGACAGGCCCTTCACTGCCGTCACTGTCTTCGCCGTTAACTTTGTTTGCACCATCGCTGCGTTCTTTGTGTTTTTTGTGTCCCGAGTCAGCAGTTAAGGCGGGCTCCATTTCCCCCTTCTCTCCTTTCTGTTGGAAGTGTTCTCGCAGCGCCGCAAACGCCGCTTCTTGGCAGCATGCGCTCACTTCTGCTCCCGTAAAACCCGCGGTGGCGTTGGTCGCCAGTTCCGATAAGCTGACGTCAGCATGGCATGGCGTGCTACGCAAATGCACCTGCAAAATCGCTAAACGGGCGTCGACGTCGGGCGCGGGCACCTGATGCAGATGTGAACACGCAAGGGGGCACGAATTATGCATGAACATGGACACGAACGAGACTATTTAAAACATTCGACGTCGATTTAAAACGATGAACCCAGAACAAACATTAAGTGGCAGCACTAATGCAACGTACAGTCGTAAGTAGAGCAGGGTAGGGTTGAATAAAAACGCACATGCATGGCATTGTCAAAGCGGCCAGGCCTCAAAAGAGCGGCATCTAGTGCTTGAGGTCTATTGGTGGCTGCCACTACTAAGAGCCCATCGCGGCCGCCACCTTCTGACGCTACTCCGTCCATCTCGTTCAGCAGAGTTGAGAGGACTCGTGCTTCCACCTGTGATGCAAACACGCATGCAGGAGCGGGCAGTGTGATTACAAGTTCGCGAAGAAAAGAGGCAAAACAAAGAAGCCTGACAGGGTACTACGAAATAATAAGGGATTCAATTTTCGAACCCACCGAACCAGACGCATTCCCGCTGCCACCGCCGCTGCCAGTACCGCGGTCGCACACGAGCGCATCGATCTCGTCGAAGAAGAGCAGCGCAGGCGGTGAGCGACGAGCTAGAGTGAAGGCGCGGCGCACAGAGGCTTCGGCATCACCCACCTAATGTAGTAATGAGATGTAGAAAATGTGAAATGGAATTTCGTGAGTACTTGCGCGCATAGTGTTACGAACAATCCTGTTATGAAAGGGAATACAAATTGCGAGTGTGCTGAAGATTTTGGTGTACGCTTCACTATGTATCATCTGTTAACTCGTCCCTTTCTCTGTATTACATGCATCTATTGATATTGATGTGCATACCATGGGAGAGTACACATCAGCGGAGCTCACGCTCACGAAGGTGGCGCCGCTCGAGCACGCTACCGCTTTCACCAGCAACGTCTTGGCGCAGCCCGGCGGGCCGTAGAGCAGAAGCCCCCGCGGGGGGGAAAGGTTCAGATGCGCGTACTCGGCCCGAAACTTCTGCGGCCACTCGAGCGCCCGCTGCAATTGTTGCTTGGTGCCCGCGTAGCCTCCAATGTCGCTCCATTGCGTGGTAGGAGATGAGACCCACCGGTGCCTCAAACCTGAGGCTCCCACTTTACGCCGTGCTGCCAGTAGCGCTGCTGCCAGAGAGGGCGGTGCGTCAGTTGTAGAAGCACTACTGACTTCTCCTTCTGCACCTTCTTCTTCTTTTTCAGCTTTGTCTATTTTGGTCTTTTGTACACCTGATGCAGTGGCGGTTTCGTCCGCTACAATCGCTGATGAATCAGCAGCGGCGGAGGTAAAGGTATGAGAAGAATGACCGACGCCATCAAAGGTGTCAGCGTTAGAAGAAGCACTGTTCAAAGTGGCAAGAAGCCGTTGCAGCACCGCTTCTCGGAGCAGTGCCGCGAGGTCCGCAGCCACATAGCCCACCTGCGAAAAAAAAAACAGAGGGAAGTTTGGTTACTTTAGGAGAAGGTAAAAAAAGCACGCGCATTGTGTGTGAAGAGTGCAATCCTCTCAAATCGTTTTTTAAAAGGATTTTTAAGGCAATTTGGTACAGTACCGTGCCCGCAGCGACTAGCGACAAGTCCTTTGGGTCCAGGGTTAACGCTGCCTTGGCCTCGACAGCTGCCTCTGCAGATCTTGAGCTGGAGTCTTTCTCGAGATGGGCCACGCTGTCCGCCGCTGCTTCTTTGAGTAACCTCTCTAAAAGCACCTTCCTTTCCTGTTCGTCTGGAGGCTGAAGCACCAACTCGTGGTCAAAACTGTAGAATACGTGATAGAAGAAGAAGAAGAAGAAGAAGATACAGATAAATAAAAAAATAAGGATATGATTCCACAGGCAGGTGACGGACTATGGGCTTTTGTTGGGAAGTTGACGCGGAGATATAATTTGCCCTCGAACACGCGCAAAGTACAAAAAGGATCATTTGACTCATCAATAAATACGGAATATCTCAAACTCTATACATCAAATATTCAAAAGGCAGCAGAAGCTAAGAACGCGTTTATGCCTCTTTACAACCACGAACCGTCCAGGCCGTCTTAACGCTTCATCGAGGTCGTCAGGCCGATTCGTTGCGCCAATCACTAAGACTTTCCCGCGCCCTCCTCTCTTGCCTCTGCTGCCAGTGCTGCTTTTGCTCTTTCTACTGCTTGCGTTGGTGTCATAGCTGCTGCCATTTGGAGGATGGCGACCGCTGCTAATGCTACCATTGTCGTCGTTATCGTCATCGTTGCTGCTGTCGTCTGACGCGCCATCCATGAGAGTTAAGAGCTGGGCCACGCAGCGCACGGTGGCCGAGTTGGTGCTTTGCTCGTCTCGCTTCGGACAGAGCGCGTCAACCTAATAGAGAGACAACAAGAACGAGTATAAGGCAGCCAAAGCATAGACAAGGACGTGTTTTGCTAACATAAGCTAGCAATTGTCGAAATCAATGTTTCAAATTGTAATGGAGAAGAGAACTGAGATGAGGACACTTTATGGAAGAACGAATAAAGTTTAAAAATGTGTCTACAGCGCTTGTTCAGGCAGTTTGCTTGCCTCGTCGAAAAACACAACAGCTGAACGAGGCACTACTTCTGGACGTCTATCTGCGGTGCCTCTCGAATTTCCTGCTGCAGACGAAGGAGGCGATGTCAAAGACCTGCTGCTGCTGCTGCTGTTGTTACTGTCGTTGCAATGCGCGTGGGCTTGGGCAAAAATTCGCCGCAGCTCTGCCTCTGCATCGCCTACGCCTAAGGCGAGCACCTCTGCGCCGCGCAACACCAAGAGCAACACGGGCTGGGGTTCGCCATCACGAGGTCCTTCCGGCTATGTAGAATAGGGAAGGCAACATCCATATCCATTCAAAGCATATGAAGGTTAGGCAACGAACGTAAAAGTGCACGGAAGACGAGGGGGTGCTGGAGATGAGAAGAAAGAAGACGCCAAGGATAGAGGAATCGAAAAGGTATAAAAGAAAACACGCATTTGCGTGTGTACCTGCAACACGAGGTTGACCGCATCCACCGCTCTCTGCACGGCAAACGTTTTGCCCACTCCCGGCGGACCAGAAAGCAGCAAACCGCGCGGCAACAGGGACAAGTCTGGTTCACGCCCCGCCTTCCCTACTGCTGCTGCTGCTGCAGTCATTGCCGGAGTTTCAACTGCAGGTTCAGCATCAGTGCTGCCACTGCTACTGCTTTTAAATTCGCTCCTGGAATAGAGTTCGGTTGGATAGCAGTCTGGCGCAGTGGTAGCAACAGCCCGGAGCCAAAGCGGCAAAAGGAGCGCGCTCTGAAGTGCTTCTAAAGCTGCCAAAGGAGAGCCTTGGCGCTGAGTCGGAGGCCGCAGCCCGTCCCCTTGATCAGGACTAGAAGGAGAGGTCTTTGCGAGCGCGTGCCACAAGCGCTCTACTACACTGCCGTGGGTGCAGCCAAATCTAACAACGTCGCCGCTGCTGTTTGTGTCACTAATGCTGTTGTCACTAATGCTGGAAATATCCTCAACCACCGCCGTGCTCTCGCTTTTGCTCACGCTTTCGCTCTTCATGCTGTCGCAGTTGCTGCTTCCAGTGCTGGTATGGCTGCTGTTAGCAGCACTCAAGCTTGACGCTGTTGAGAGAGTCACTAGAGTTGTCTCTGTGACGCGAACTGCATGCAGCGTCCACGAAACAGGGTCACCTCGCACGAGAGGTGGAGATTGGACCCAGCCGCTTCTAGGAACCGTGCCCAACACTTCGAGAGCAACGTCACTGCCGCTGCTGCTGCTGCTATCACCCTGATTGCTGTAGCTTTTGATACTGTGGCTACGGTTGTGAAAAGGAGGTGGTAGCCACGGCAATTCAGGCGCGCAGCTAGTGGCGAGGTGTGTGCGACGCAAGCTGCGCTTCAGAAGCCGTGACCAAGCCGCACTCTGCGAGCTCGATTGAGACGGAGGAGAATCAGAGCGTCCAATACTCGCCGACTTTGAGGTGACAGGGCTAAATAGTGGGTTATGGGCGGCTTCGACGCTCGTAGCGTCTCCTACAACTTTCACCCGGTGAAAGGAAGCGCGGCACGTCGCTAAGGACGAGTGGTGCTGGCTCAGATGGCCCTGCGAAGCTCTTGAAGCCGTGGTTGAAGCGACGGCAAACGGAGCGTTGACGCCTGTGACACCACTAGGTGGCAAGGGCACACGAGGTGCACTGGAAGCTACGGTCGCCACGGATAGGGCACAGCATGCGTCACACTCGCCGACCGGCCAGGGGTACGCCTGCGTGCGCCGCCACCGTGATAAAACCACACAACCAAAGCAAGCAAGTCATTAGAATGTATATTCAACCACACAACCAAAGCAAGCAAGTCATTAGAATGTATATTCAAGCACACAACCAAAGCAAGCAAGTCATGAGAATGTATATTCAACCACACAACCAAAGCAAGCAAGTCATGAGAATGTGTATTCAACCACACAACCAAAGCAAGCTAGACATGAGAATGTATATTCAACCACACAACCAAATATTCAACCACACAACCAAAGCAAGCAAGTCATGAAAATGTATATTCATATTGAAAAGTTCACTCCGCTTATTCCATAGGACGTGATTGATTATAATTTGCCGAGGAAACCCACATGACAGAGCAGAGCGATGGGTAAAGAGCCCCTAGTGGCTCGCCAATCAGGAGATGCTGGGCCTCTAGCTTGACCTTCGCTTCCTGGACCAGCTTCGAGGTACACGAGCACCGGGTCGCCTACTTGAAGCGCTGAGGGCCCATCAAAGAGAAAATCAGGCAGCCGGCAGCGCGCTGCATTGCAATTGGCGTGGTCTGAGGGCGGTGCCTGTGTTGGTGGCCACAACTGCAGGATTGTTTCCGCCATACTCGTCCTACTGTCAGCGAAGAAGGCGCCGTATGTATTCAAGACTTATGCTAGCACTCCAAGAAATCTCTTGAAGCAACGTGCAGAGATACTCTGGTGCACTGTCAAGCACTCAAAGAAATGTTTCGTTCAAAGGGCCAAAAGACTACTCAAGAAACAATTCAGCGTTCACAATCAAACGAAAGGCTAGCTAGATAAAGGACTCGACAACACTTCCAGTTGAGCACTTCAATCTTTTCTTAGTGCACTAAGGCTAGCATGGGGCACCTACGCTATCATCTCGAGCAGACTCAGCTAGCTAGACCACTCTAGAAACAAGAGAGAGTGGAGCAAGCCCTTTCAAGCTACTGTAAGTAGCTCTACTTCTGTGGTACAGGTAGCTACTCTGCAGCTTCTATATAACTACCCTTGGCTTAAGTACTACAGTAGCTACAGATAGGGCTACATTAGTTACCTGGAATTCCCATTTCGAGAAAAGGGCCTCGGGAATTCCCGGAATACCCGGGAATTCCAGGGAATTCCAGGGAATCCAAGGGAATCCCGGGAATCCACGGCTGTGGCGGGAAGTTGG
>Ga0307982_1002279_pt1 | contig 15572 bp, 13 predicted proteins | sample OrgLakmetagen989_FD_201847 | JGI IMG/M metagenome (GOLD analysis project Ga0307982, IMG submission 201847) | Saline water microbial communities from Organic Lake, Antarctica - #989 | ecosystem: Environmental > Aquatic > Non-marine Saline and Alkaline > Saline | place: Antarctica: Organic Lake...
AAACCAAGTTGCTTTGACGTTGAAATATTAGTCCACATCTTTTATCAATTATACAATTGCTAAATATAGCTGCTAGATTAGATTTTAAATAGGAAATTAACGCAGAGTTTATCTTGTGCACCACAAGCCGAACGATTACAGAGTAGTATGCTTATCAATGTATTCAGTTTTAAAGATAGGAATATGAACGCACTGATGCTTGCTGAATCTATAGCGATCGAGTATGTGCGCTAGTGCAGCATATACTCGATTGTCTATGCTCTTTACCTTGCCCGTGCTTATTAGAGTCGTCTCTGCCGTGCTGCCGTGGTGTGCCGGTGATGATGATGTGTGATGTGTGATGATTCTGATTAGGGCCAGAGTTGAAACAGGAAAATCGTGGAGAAACGAAACACCAACTTTTTGGGGGCTGTTTCGCATGACACTCAAAGTAGAAACGAAACAGGAAACTAGCTCCGAATTTACGTTTCGTTTCACGTGAAACGCACGCGGAGGGCGCTGGGAATGTTTCTGTTTCCATTCTTGAAACGAAACCACGAAATTCGCGACGCTCTTTCCAAATTTCCCCCGATTTAACCCCGAACGCAGGCAAATATCTACATTTCCGCCCACGACTCCATAGGGCCGTCTTCTATTTTGCCAATTACGCGGTTTCTAAGTGGGTCTTTCGTGAATTCCGACTATTTAGTACTGCTTCGGAGGTGTTTATGATTGTATATACCAACAAGCAACCCCCCGAGAGAACTACGTATGCGAAATGCGAATCCGCGACCTGCGGACGAAGCTGAAGAAACGGGACTCGGTGCCTCAGTGTTTCGTTTCTCGAAACATGAAACACCCAGGGAAATGCGCTGGTCTGTTTCGAGAAACGAAACGCCGGCGAAAATCGTGTTTCGTTTCTGTTGTTTCATTACCGACGTGTTTCAACTCTGGCCCTAATCTTCCTCATCATTCGAAATACGACACTCAAATGACCCAAATACTCCTAGAGGAATATACATCTTTATTCGATGCGTCTTGTCGAGCTGCGCATGGCGCGACGGTCTATCGCACGTGCTCAAATTCGTTAATCCAGCCACACATTCTGCTTGCTCATTTTTTGAGACAGGCCCCGAAGGGCCAGAATTAGAAGGCTATGTAACAGGTAGAGAAGACAAGCAAAGCAGCGCAAACTAGACCTTCCCGATGTTTCGTGAAGCGTACTTTACTTCTTCGATTTCTACCCGCCTTACAAGCCGGTCTGCACGCTACTTGCACTAAGCAACCGATAGAATGGGCAACACTCATACTCTGAGTCCAATTTTCTTCAATTAGTCTAAGTATGCTTATTCAGGACTGTGCAGTTGTCTCAGTTTGCTTTCTCGCGTCGGTAAAGCTCTCTAGCTAGTCACGCGCTGGTATTTAATTCTCGATCATTCATTTAGAAACTCGCACCGCCCACTTGTCCAGCATGATGAGTGAAAAGAAAAACAAGAAAAACTCCATCGCCAACTGCAAGGTTTGCGGCAACTGTTGCACTCTCGAAGGAAGCAAGAGTGCTCCCAAGCTCTCGGCTTGTGCTCGATGTGGCCTCGAATTTTACTGCAGTAAAGACTGCCAGCGAGCACACTGGAAGGCCAACCACAAGCGGCACTGTATTGCAAAAGCCGAACGAGCGCCTCAGTATCATAAAACTCCCGAAGACTCTGAGGGTGCTGACTCCGATGCAGCCGTCACGGGGGCAAATTGCACCATCTGCCAAGATTTCTTAGTGGGCGCATCGGCCTGCACTTTGCCGTGCACTCACGTCTTTCACAGCACATGCGTGGCAGAGCTGCGGAAGTTTGGCGTGCAGCAAGCATGCCCATTGTGTCGCAAACCTCTGCCACCTGGACCCGAGAAGGTCTTCGAGGAAGCCACCCGGCGTTACTTTATGATTCAGCGCCTGGTGGAGACAGGTCGCGCGTCTTGGTCTACCCTCCCAGCCCAAGCACAGCGCGAAATGGATGCAGTGATTGCAGGATTGCGGACTGCAGCAAAAGAAGAGCACGCTGGAGCGCAGCGTATGTTGGGGAGAGTGCTTTTGGATGGCCACGGCGTGAAACGGAGCGACGTGGAGGCAGCCCATTGGTACAGAAAAGCGGCCGCCCATGGAGACGTCAATGCGCAGGCAAATTTGGGGGTCATGTTTTGGGAAGGCCGCGGCGTGGCGCAGAGCGATGCGCAGGCGGTCAAGTGGTACAAAATTGCAGCAAAGCAAAGGGTCGCTGGGGGGCAGTATAACTTGGGCGTGATGTATAAGAGAGGCCGTGGCGTGCCGCGGTGCGATAAAGAGGCAGCACGGTGGTTCAGAAAGGCGGCTGACCAAGGGTACGCAGATGCGCAGCATAGTTTGGGGAAAATGCATGGAGAAGGTCGCGGCGTGGCACAGAGCGATGAAGAGGCGGCGCGATGGTTCGGGAAAGCGGCTGAGCAAGGGCACGCTGACGCGCAGTATAGTTTGGGAGTGATGTTTTTGAAAGGCCGCGGCATGGCACAGAGCGACGAAAAGGCGGCCAAATGGTTCAGAAAAGCGGCGAACCAAGGAGATGTCGATGCCCAGGCTAATTTGGGGGTATGTTATTGGGAAGGCCGCGGTGTGGTGCAGAGTTATGTAGAAGCCCTCATATGGTGGATAAAGGCAGCGGACCAAGGGGATGCTGGGGCGCAGTATAACTTGGGGTTAATGTTTAGAGAAGGCCGCGGCGTGGTACAGAGTGATAAAGTGGCGGCACACTGGTACAGAATGGCAGCTGACCAAGGACAAGCTGATGCGCGAGAAGAATTAGAGCTGCTGGTGAAGAAACTTCAACTTTCGGGGAAAAAAGTTGAAGAAACTGCAGGCGATGGTAAGGAGAAAGGTGCAGAGAGTGGCAAGGACCAAGCTGGATCCGATGGCGACGTCCAAGCTTTTCTAGCTAATGAGTGGAAGAAGAAGCCCCCCAAAAAGAAGTAGAAATCATGGGCAGCCGCAGACGTTTTGAGACCTACCGGCCGTTCACAGGGGCCACTTCAACTAAGCAGAGGCTAGGGGCTTGGGCTGTAACTCATAACTCGTGCGTACTTGAGCGAATGTGTCTGAAACCACGCACGAACCTCAAGTATTGCCTTACTTCACTCGCATTTGCATAATAGGTGCGTAGGCACATGGGATTCGGCCACTCCGTCCATTCTTACGACCAAGTGCAAAAACGAATGCCCGAAAAACAAAAATATTCCCTTCGGGCGTATGCGCGCTTTTTACACCTAGCACTAGGGCATGAATGGCCACCAAGAGGGCCAGCTGTGCCAACTGGCATATATAATGATCCAAGAAGCCAGTTCAGTCGGCTGACTAGATATACCCAGGTACCTCCGAAGGGCTTCCGAAGGGCCATTGGTAAAGGGGCGACCTGGCGACCTTACGACCTTAATGTCTGAAAGCATATTTTCAGTGCCCAAGTCCAATCACGGCAGTTAGTTCCATGATCCACGATCGGATTTTTCGATTGGTTGGCCACGTCGCCGTCGCGCGTATGCCCATGAGCCAGGTTCCACGGCAGTTGCTGACTGGCTGGATATTGCATTCTCGATCGATTGGTTGTCCTTAGATGATGACCTGGCTTAGGACGTTGGAGAACGCGCTCAAAAGTAAGGGAATTTCTATGGAGTTCGATAAATGGATTGCCATTGCCAAGGACAGGCCGAGGTCTAGACAGCAGATTTACTCCATCCCCAAACCTCTATAGTCTATAGAAACCGAACTCCAAAGGACAAAGGAGAGATTGGTTTATATAACCTCCTGATGCCTGATGGTTGAAGGACACATCGAGAGTAAATGTTACAATTTTTTTTGCAAAAGGACACTCAGCCCAGTCAGGCTTGTTCTGAAAGTTGCAACTTCCTGTTGGGTTTCAAAACAATGAAAGGTCCTGGGTTCGATTCCCTCGTCAAATCAACCCAGTACAGGGGCGCACTCAGCCAATTGCATAATGCCTTGGCTGCAGTACAACTGTTTAATTCAGTTGTGCGAGGCCTATAATTGGCCGGGCGATCGAATTGATAAATACCCAAGGACCGGGATACTCGTTTTGTTGGACTGCGATTAAGCAGACGCCAAACCAACTGAGCCAAGTGCGCACTTAGCTCAGTTGGTTGGGTGTTGGGTAATTGAAACCCAACACTTTCTGTTGCGATATGTTACAGAGTTTTTTCTTTGTATTTGGGGAGTATTATCTAGACGACTAGACTTGACAACACCAATTTCACTTGCATTTGGAATTTAGGCTCTTCTTGGGTTCATACAAGGCTTATCTCTCCGAAACTTTACATGCGATTTAAGTAACATTATATCTCTCTAGTATTCGCGCGGAAGTCACATCAAAGACGTTATTAAGTGTTTATTTACTTGTAGGTGACAACCTTAGGCCTAGATAAGCAATAAATGGTTGGTTTAAACTCGCCCCCGTGCATCATATATAAACATAAAAGTAAAAGTAAAAACAAAAAAAAGTGATGTATAAAATAATTGAGCAAGCAAATTCCAATAGCAGTATAATAGCTATACTTTTTTCAGTTGTAGCTGGGTGAATTCATCGTATTTCTTATGCTTATGTCGACATCGGGCCTTTTGAAACTCGTTTTAGTACCACAGAAAGTTTTCGCATTCAAGGCACCATATTCGCACCGCACGTGGCACGTGCGTTTGGTTTCTGTAATCATGGTTTCTGTGTCGCCTGATTTAAATTCTGCTTGAAGTTTATATTCCCGACTGCCCCTTGATCTAGAATGGGAGTTGCCATTTTTTTATCAATTCCCTATTCCCCCGCCCCAACCCGTTCCCAGCTGGCACAGTATACACGGCAGTTCTGACCTTATTTTAAGCATGAGCAATAAAAAGCCACTACACCTGAGCGGTCTATCACTAAAAAAAAAAGAGCCAAAGCACGTATCTGTTTTGATCGAAATACATAATTAATTCTTTCCTTCCTTCTCTTTCTCTTTGCACCAAGCGACGAACTGTGCGCACGAGGCCCATGAGGTGGAGAGACAATGCAGTGCAAGCGATGAACAAAAGTCAGTAGGCAAACAAATATATGAAGAGGAACTAACACAATTCGGCATTTCCTTGAAGCTTGAAGTCAACATAGAAGAAAATATCAAAATAGAGAAGGCGACTCCATCTCTTGTACGCTTTAGTTTAAACCAAACATTCCTTTCAAATTTTACTCGTCTTATCTGTAAAGAGAACCAACCTCATCGAGCAGCACTGGCCATGCGGCGTCTTCGTCATAAAGGGAAAAGTTGTCGTCGACCTGTAAAGTAAGAAAGTAGGGGAAGGATGTGAGAAGAGACACGTGAAAAACTAAGTAGTAACGTAGTTAAGTACTTAGTAGCTCACAGTTCATAAAAACGTGGAGGCTATTAGTAGCTTCACAGAAACATTGAGCATGCGAATAGCGCAAGAACTCGCTGACGAGAAGAGTAAAACATATTTTGACAAAAGAACCATCTACTTTGTTAAAAATCAAAGCACCCAACCCACCGTGTTGGAAAATTCGAGGAACGAATTCCATTGGTCTGCAGAAATGCGTTTGGTCTGGGCGCTGGAACTTAAAAACTCGACAAAGCGCTCCACAAAAGAAGAGCGATCCGCAATCGCGAGCGGAAGTAGATCAATGATGACGTCCTGTATATGTGCAGTAGGTGCAGTAGGTATGCATGTATGTAATTAAAATCTCTATTATCGTACACATGCGTGCATACGAAAGCTAGTATGCAAAACTAGACACACGCCGTGATATACCATAGACAGGGCAAGAATTGCAAAGGCAATAGAAAGATAACTTTTGCCTTTCTCCAATTGACTTGACGAGCTTCAATTCCTCAACCTCTCCAGATATATCATTTGAGATATTTATGTCAATATGGAGGATAACGTTAGGAGCTAGCTTGACGTCATACCTTTTCAAGGGTCTTCATAGTGCCTTCCAGATTGAAAGTAAAGAAAAAACCTGGAAGCCATAGAATAGGATTTAACTTAGTAAAGAAACGCAAAAGGTGCAAAATAAGCTGACAGACAGCTTTGCTTGTGCGCAATTTTGCGAACGCAGAAGACCAAATTTCCGTCAACAAGAGTATTTTAATGATGATGATGAAGAGGAACACATTCACAGGCAGCGCGGTAAAGCCCTTCTTTTCTCCTCTCTCTTCTCTTAACCCTCCTCTCTTATCTGATCTCAAACCCCTTTTTCTCACGGTAAAATTCGCGGAACGCCACGTCATCGAGGAAGCCGGTGTCGAGCTGAGGAGTGTATTTCTTCAGGTCTGCCACATTAGAGCACCCGAGCCTTCGCATGCCTATGGCAGCACAACACGTGAATGGCAAGACACACTCACACAGAATGCTACAAAGCCTATGTTCTTATATAACCAAAGCACGCTGAGCACGTCCGCGCAAATTTGGGGAGATTGAAACATGAGATAAACAAGAAATGGGTACTCCTGTTTTAACCCATGGTTGAAGGCACTTAAACGCACCTGCCACGAATTCCTGTTTGCTGAGCTCGCCCGGTCTTTCTTTTGAGCCCAGGCGCCACAACAAAACCAAAGCTCGGACGTCGGTGCCAGCGTCGAGTCCAACCTCACTGCCATCATTGAAAAATGAAATCAAGAAAGAGTGATGCAACACATCCACTTTGGCTCTGGGCAACAACTTTTAAATATAACATGCCTAGGAAATTTCTGCAGGTGGCATCATAATTCAAGGCAAAAAGATAAAGTCACGTACGCGCAAAGGTCGCTGATGCCTTGCAGAGTCAGAGCGAGGCCGTCGCGTTCTTCGTCTGCAAAGCGAGCGAAGAGCGAATCTAGATTTTCTTTCGATGCCTGCGAAAAATGCGCACGACAAATAGAAGCGAAAGAAACAAGGACGTGAACTGATCAAAAAATGGAAAAGCAGTTGGAGAGAATCAAATACGTTTCTTTATCCTGCAACCTTTAATTCATTGAGTAGTTGGAAACCTAGCTAGGGTGTCGAAGTAACGAAGAATCTTGCTTCATTTCCTTTATACAACCCAGAACCAAGCGAGCCTAATCCCTGAGCTCGTGAATAAAAACAACGATGGCTCTTAAAGATTAGTGTTTACCTAGGCTAGACTTTCTGCTTACCGATTTCACAGATGTTTTGGAGCTGTTCGAGGGATTGGTAGCACTGTCGCCATCATCGACTTCGTAAACCCTAGCGTCCTCGGCTGAACTTTTCTTTGGAGTGCTACTAGGCTTCTTAGGAGCTTTTGCTTTCGGTGGAGCTACTGCTTTACGCTTCGGCGGCATCGAATAATAACTATTTCGACCTCCTAAGGTGTGAAATGGTGCGCAATAGCTCTACTTCTTGCTGATGCGTAAAGCAGCGGGGGGGGCAGCTGCGGCGGGAGAAAAAATGATGCCTTCAAAGCTCGGCGCTCGCAACATATTTCTCCATATACCATGTTAGAGGAACCCAACGAATTGACTGAGAGAGTTCGTCATCGCGACTTTCTCGTTCTAAAAATGGCTTCGAAAGCGTTGCACGAGCATTCAATTATCTTGTGCTGCTAGTCATTCTAGAGCCACAATCCTAGTATTTGCTTCGAGTTAGATAGTAATCATCGAAGTAAGTGAGCACAATGTCGACTCTAGAGGTTGCACTAGCTGCAGCATCCTCGAGTGCAATTGGCCTCGTGCTCAAGGTTGCCAAGAAAGTCATCGACAACCCAAATGAGCCCAAATTCAGGAGCCTCAACACCACAACAGCAGGTTTTGCTAATATGGCTGCCGGCGGAGGAGACAAGCTATTGGCAGCTCTTGGATTTACGCTTGATGCTGTACCTACTGGTGGTGGTAGTGCACGCCTGGTGCTGCCACACACTTCCATCGAGGGAGCGGCTGCTGACTCGCTCACACTTGCAGTAGCGCATCTAGAACGCGAGCTTTCCAGCCGTCGCGAGCTTGAATCTGGCACAAGTGCACCTTTTGCTACGACTTCTACTGCTTCTCCTTCAGCCACTGCTGCTGTCACCTCCAACGAAAGAGACCCTACGGATGGAAGCGGCAGAATGGAAGAAGAAGACGACGATGAGGCGTTGCTCGCCCAAGCCCTTGCACTCTCGCAAGAGCATGCAACTGCTTCCACGCGATCTATTGAGTCGACTACAAGTGCCGAAATGGAAACGAGTGCTTCTGACTCAAACGGCGCGCCTGTCAACGGCAGTAACGACGCAGTTGAGGATGATTTGGCCTTGGCCCTTGCCCTCTCCACGGATACTGCCAGCGGCCACGATGAAGGTCGCGAGATGAACGACGGAGACGCTGAGGGATATGGCGATAGTGGCGACTTGGAGCGCGCTTTGAAGCTGTCCCGGCAAAGTCCTGAAGACCCCAGCCTCTTGAAACCTTCTGAGGGAGCCCCGAATTGCTCGAGTAGCCACTCTCCTAATGATACAACAGGTGGAGGTGGGACCATCAAAGAAGCAAAAGTAGGAGCGGGAACAGGCGAGCCCGAAACCTTTGCTGCCAAGGTGCAGCGACTCTTTGAAGCTGCAGTGGCACGAGGTGAACCTCCAAACGACGCAGCGGCTTCCGCTCTGGCGCAGGCCCACAAAGAGCAACATGCCTTAGACCATACAGCCCAAGCAGCAGCCAAAGCAGCACCAGCAGCTGCACCGCTAGATGAAACCACAGCAAGTGGTGGAGGAGCAGGAGCTGGCAGGCTAGCACCGGCACCCACTATATCAGCACCAGACCCAATCCTAACTCCGGAAGGCTTTCAGGCGCGGGTCGCTGCTTTATACCAAGAAGAAGCGGAAAAAGAAGCTCTTGCGTTGTCAGTGAATGATGGTACTGACGGTGGAGCCGCTGCCGGTGCTGCGGACACAAACAGTGGCGGAAACAACAACGCGAACAACGCTGCCCTCCGAGCTATTGAGCGAGCTCGTAGCGAACAACTGGTCGCCGCAGCAGCGGCTGCGAAAGAACAAGACGAGGCTCACAGAGCTGCTGATTCTTCAGCAGACCAAGACAGCGACGCTTCTTCTCTTGTTCCACCCACCCTGGTTCGTACCTTGTCCGCGCCTGCGCCTTCGTTTGAGCGGAGCAGCAGTGCTTCCCTCAGCGTCGCCGAGGAGCAGCTCGAAGCCATCAACGCGCTCTTTCGCACCGACGGCGTGAGCTTCGTGGACGATCAGTTTCCCCCTCTTGATAGGTCCCTGTATGCGTCCACCCTGACTGCCACGACCTGGGCATGCCGCGCCTGCAGTGCTCGCAACCCGTTGCCCAACGGCGGCAGGCCCCACACTCGAGACGAGCTCATTGCGCTCATGTTTCCTGGGCGCACTGGCGGCGGCAGTAGTGGCGGTGGTGATAGCAGTAGCGGCGGCAGCAGTGGTGGCAGCGGTGGCGGTGGTAGTAACGTAGCGGCGCAGCAGCGCACGCTGGCGTGTCAGTCGTGTGGCGCCCATTCGGCCGAGCTGGAAGTGGCGATGCGGCCGTCGCACTGGATGCACCCTTCTTTTCTGGTGGATGACGTCACCATGCAGACTTCGACCGTGCCGTGGGTGGTGTTCCGAGGCCAGCCAGAGCCCGAAGACATTCGCCAAGGCGGCGTGGGCAACTGCTGGCTGGTAAAAGAAGCACGTAGATGTGTGCATTGGAATCTATTCATCCCACTTGATGCATCCTTTTGGCATCTTGCTCACGCGTGACATAGTCCTTTGAGCTTTTTCCAAATGGAGGCATCATAGTCGAAGTGCAAACCCCATTTTTCAACTGCTATTTTGTTTTACTTTGCACTCCTGCCTTTGCGCACCTGCATCAGCTCGTCTCACTTCACCTTACCGCATTTCTGCAGGTGTGCGCCCTTTCGGTGCTTGCGGAGCGGCCTGACGTCATCAAGCGAATCGTGCTCACCCAGGAGCACAACCCCGCCGGCGCTTATCAAGTACGACTGTGCCGGGCGGGGCAGTGGCACACTTTAACAATTGATGACACTTTTCCGGTGAACGCGCTTTCGATGCTGGCCTACCTCAAGGTGGGGAGTGCGCATGTTATTCTATAGAGGATAGGCTTCAGCTATCTGCGTGAGAATTCGTTGTGTAATCGTCGGTAATTATGAAATCCTTTTCCTCTTCGTCTTCCTCGCACCCTATCCCTCCTCACTCTTGTGTGCTTGTACTGTATACATCTCCAGGCGGCGCGGCGCTCGCTGTGGGGACCTCTCATCGAGAAAGCCGCCGCCAAACTCCATGGCTCCTACGAAGCCTTAGCAGGGGGCACTTTCGCGGAAGCGTTTGCGATGCTCACGGGTTATCCGGTCAACAAGCACTGGCTTGGAAAGCTGGTGGAACCTCCACGCAGTGCGTATGTCGAAGGCGAAGCCGGGGATGCTGCCCATGCGAAAAAAGTGGCTGAATGGCGAGAGGAGCACGGGAGCGTCGAGGAAGCGAGACAGGCCCTCTTTGCGCAGCTGTATTCGTACAAGGAGTCGGGCTTTGCGATTGGCGCGTGCACCCACGTAGGGCCAGACCAAGGAGGAGGAGGTGGAAGTGGGATGAACGGCGGGGAAAGCGCGCAGCAGCGGGAAGCCACCTTGCGTGGCGTGGGTTTACAAGTGCCCCATGCCTATGGCGTGCTGGGGGTAATGCAGGTGAGGTGGCCTCTCTCGTTGCTTTTGCCTTGTTGTGACGTGTTGGCGTGCCCTTGCTTCATGTTTGAGCCGACATCATTTGCTTACATGGTGTAGATGTGAAAAATCTTACATGTTTATGTTTGCGTCTGTTTGACGCTTTCTATTTTGCGCGTCCGGATCCAGCTCGATGCCGATCCATCGGTGGACTTCCTAGACTACGAGCCTTCAGCAGCATCATCATCATCGGCCGCCAATGCTACCAAGAGCAGCCCGTTTGGTCCTCTGGGGGGTGCCCCCACACTGCAACTCGTCAAACTACGCAACCCCAACGGCCACGCGGGCTGGAAAGGGCCCTGGTCTTACACCTGCGGCGCGGGCGGCACTTTCCACTCGGATGACGTGCGTTGGACCCGGAGCCGGCGAGCAGCGCTCAAGCTGGGCGCAGACGACGGTGGGGTGTTCTGGATGGGGTAAGTGATACATGAATACAAAGCCGAGAATAGTTCACCCATAATGTTTGCTACGGTATCTATTTTATTCCCTTTCTAATTGCTCTACCTCTTTCCTCATACTTCTCTGTTGAATTGTTTGCTACTTTATACTGCGTCGATCCCTCCATACACACACACACACACTCATCTAGATGGCCCGAATTTTGCGACTACTTCGCCGAGCTCACGGTGTGCCGGCTCCTCGACGACGGGATGCCGGAAGCACGGGAGCAGGGGTGGCTGGCTTCGGCGTTCAATGCGGGGCAGGGTGTGGCCATCGAGAACTACGCGCGAACCCGCGTGGAGCTGTGTGCGTACCAGGAAGTGTCCGCGCAAAGGGGGGAATCGGCGATGCGCACCATGATTGACATTGGCCTGGTGGTGCTGAAATGCCCGGTGGCCACTGTAGACGAAGCTGCGGCTGCGGCCTCTTCTCCACGAGGCAGTAGCAATGGTGATAGCGGCAGGAGTGCGCCTCGGTCCTACGGAACCTTGGTGCGTGATTGTTTCATTTTGCCATCAGATCACGCACGCTGTTTCTACACTCACTATTTTTCGGGGATGTTCACTTACGTATTATCTATGAATTTAATTGATGACATGATTTCCCTCTTCCTGCTTTCATTTTCGCGCTGTTTATGGGCCTGGAAATATGCACAACAACAACAACAACAGGTCGAGCACGCCGAGCGTGTGCTGCACGGCGAAGGAGCACATGTAGCGTTAACCTTAGAGCAAGACGACTACGCCACCCGCTACCTCGCGCTCCCGCTCTGTTTCGGGCACTTGCGGTCCACTGAACCGCGCAAGTTTACGTTGGCGGTGCATTCCGAAGCGCCGGTCTCTGTGGAGGTGGTGCCCGTCGACGCAGGTTTGTAGCATGATATAACTACAAATGCATGGGTATTTCAATACAGACCGACAATGTTCCCATATAATTTCAATCTATCTACTGTACCACTAATATTTTCAACGACTTTTCTTTTCTTCAAGGTCTGCTGGGCGCGGCAGTCATTGCGCTGGTGGTGGCGCAGGGCGAGAAAACCCCAGTGTTGACCAACCGGTTCACCCAGCAGCCAATGCTTGTGTTGTACTTCTTGAAAGACGACGCGGGGCTCGTGGTGGTAGCGGAAAATGCTTGTGCCAACGAGTCGGTGCAGCTTGAGTTCGATGCCTCTGAGCACACCGTCAACTACACCAGCAGCCGCAGTGCGCGGGGTCTGCTCTTGTCCACCGACGTGCTCCCACCCCGGTCGCGCATGCTCGTCACCGTGCTTTCTGCTGACTTGACCAAGAAGTACCACAAGTTGGGCTACGGCATCAACGCTAGTGTGCTGAGCCCCGACGAATTGTCTTTTGCCCAAGGCGCAGGCGGCCAGCATCTGCCGAGTTTGGCCGAACTTGACGAGCTGGCTCTCCTGCACGAACCTCAGCCGATGGAAATTGATAGTGGTAGCGCCCCTTCTCTGGTCGCGCCCACCGGCAACGCGGCGCAACCACCGCTGAGCGTGGAACTCCTCAGCGGCATTTTGAACCGACTCCAGCCTCAGCCACCACCTTGAGTTCTTAGAATTATTTGACAACGTACTTTCCTGAAGGGAGGGGGGGGGGGGCTAAGGAAGTGGCCATTGCGTATTAACATTGTTATAACATAGTGCTTTTGTTAATTATTCCAAATGCGCTGCTGTTGCACTGCCAGGAGTATCTATAAGCTATAACGCTATAAGTTATAGAACATTGCTTGGTCAATTGCAACTGAAAAAAGTGCACATGGCTCATGTCGAGTAGCCGGGTGTAAAACGTGCTTGGGCTTGGCGATTGATTTTAATTTGCTTGGGTTTTCTCGAGCAGAGTTCAGAGTTCCCAGTTCCCAACTAAAAAGCGATAGGAACGCACTAACCATCGCCATAAAATTTCCTGGTTGCATAATCCATTTGCGTTTGGGCGTTTGCATTTGTGATTTGTGTCTTTCAGTTTTTTCAAAGACCTTACCTTAGTATTTTGCTATGGAATTCAAATCTAGGGACCTGGTTGTGCTTTGATGATTGCCGCGATCACGGGTTTACTGTTATAAATTCAGACTACTGATTATTATCGATATCTGGATATCTGTGATGGCGGCTTATCAACCCATACCAACTACCAAACCACTACCTAAATCCCATATGAACCCCAATACACCTATGGTACTAGGATATGGTATTATATGTAGCATCATTCACCATGTCCTCCATCTCAATATCGAGAATCCCCTACTGTTGCTGACATATTCATATGCAACGGTACTGCATCAGCTGCCTTTCTATGCCATTCGGCCGCCTCTTTATCGCTCTGCGCCAATCCGTGGTCTCCCTCAAAGACCAACCCTTATCATACTGCGCCGTAGCATCCCTCCTTGTGCTGGCTCCACATGATCCTGTGAGATGCATTCATCATGACCATATCACAAGCCTGAGTTGCACTTTTCAGAACGAAGCCCTTCTCCCGCCGCAGCCCGCCATCCAGAGATCGCCGCATTCAAGTGGTGCTGAGCTAAGCTCGAAGGGCAGACCAACACGAATGGCCTGTCTCCACCATACAGAGTATTATCAAACACGCCGGGTGGACTCCTTACAAACTTTCTCCGGTCCAGGTGGCAGATGGATTCGGCACAAAAAGGAGCAGCAACTGCGACACACAATTCCAATGAAACATCTGGGCGCAAGGAGCAAGAATGAGAGTTGACTCATAACTCATACGATCCTGGCTGATGGCGCACTGTTTATTTTGGCAATATAGTGCTGCTTGTGGTTGGCCTTTCAGTTAGCCCGCTGGCAGTCTCTACTGCAGTACGCACCATGCTACATCGAGAGCAGGACGAAAGCTTGGTAGCGCTAGCACCGCTTTAACGCGCAAAACGATTGTTGCAGATCTTGACGTTGGTTGAGTCCTTCTTATCTTCATTCCTAACTTAGTCATCATGCTCGGTACCTGCCTGGCGCCTCACGTCATTGCTCGGAATCAAAGAGATACAGAGAGAGACGGCGGTGAATACGGTAAGTGTAAGTAGCCTACGGAGCAACTACTACGGAGTATATACTACAGGAGCTAGCTACTGTACAGGTAGTTCCGGGTGTTAAGAGGTTTTCACGTTAAGGGAATAAGGGTTAAAATTCGGTACTTCCACCTGTTAGAAATCGATTTCCTTCTTGTACTGTAGTACTAAAAAACGCTAAGAGAGCGAGGGCTGAGGCCAAAATCCCCCGCCCTTATTACCCGGAACTACCTGTACTGTAGTACGGTGAATGGTGAGCGGTGAACATAATAGAACACGGCGAACGAAAATCATTTCATGCTGTAGTATATTAGTGCCCAACTGTCAAACAAATCAAGCACGAAAAAATGCTGAAAACAGCTGTTTCCGTTTTTGCCTTGGGCCATGCGGACGCACTGAAGTTGGTGCCTCCCGCTCGACCACCGCCGTCCCTTCAAGATGTTTCATCCAGTCGGGACGTCATAACTATTGATGCTCCCTCTTCATCGAGCTCTGTTCGCTGGGAAGCAGCGCCGATGACACCCGCTCTACGGAGCCGGCCTCACTACAGGCCGGCTGTGACGCACGAGCAGCCTCTAGCCCAAGCGAGTCACACGCCATTGGAAAGCACAAAGATGTTGCATCGAATGGCTGCCCTCACTTTGCATCAGATGAAAATGATTCAAGCGCAATGGTTGGAAGGTTTGGTTGACAGCGAAGGATACGATGAAGACAGGAGAAATGAGAAATGGACTGCTGCCAACCTCAATATCTTGATGGAAATGACTCTGATCAATTTGAGTTTCAATGCACTCATTTCAACTGAGCATGGATTCAGGAGTGCTGCGGCCTCTGTGCAGTATTCTCCACCTTTCAATGCTGCTTCGCCTACAGCTGACGTTATGTCCTCGTTGATGGAGATGATTCCAATGGAATATTCTGCACCGCCTCAGGATGCAGCGTATGAGTTACCGCTAGATCAAGAGACCAAGAGCTCAGATCAGGTAATGCTTTCAGCACCCGAAGGAGTTTCACCCTTCGAATCCTTGGCACCACTCCAGGAACACGACTCCATAATGGAACCAGAGAGAGGAGCAGCAACGGTGGCAGAAGTGACAGCAGCTGAGGAGGCAGCAGCAGAAGTGGCAGCAGCGGAAGCAGCGGCAGCAGCAGCAGCAGCAGAACACGCGGAATCTATCGAAGCAGCAGCCGCAGCCGAAGCGGCAGCAGCGGAGAAGGCCGTCGAGGCAGCAGCGGCAACGGCTGCTGAACTGGTCGAAATGAAGAAGTTGACACCACAAACGGCGCCTGAGAGTGAAGAGGTTGTGCCAGCAGTGACACATGTCAATACCGCGGCTGTTCGAGCTTCCGAGCGAGCTGCTGCACGAGCAGTCGCCAGGCAAGCCGC
>Ga0307982_1002283_pt1 | contig 15558 bp, 13 predicted proteins | sample OrgLakmetagen989_FD_201847 | JGI IMG/M metagenome (GOLD analysis project Ga0307982, IMG submission 201847) | Saline water microbial communities from Organic Lake, Antarctica - #989 | ecosystem: Environmental > Aquatic > Non-marine Saline and Alkaline > Saline | place: Antarctica: Organic Lake...
AGAAGAGAAGTTCCCACCCACAGAGGAGGGGGCCACGACGAAATCCCTCAGACGGTCTAAAAGCAGAGTCGCCCACCCTCTAGCGATCGCATGGCCCCATTTGCGAGCGAGCTTCTGCTTGAACATAGTAGTTCCTCGAAAATGTTGTTATCAGTCGTGGTGTTGCGGTTTGTTGGTTGAGGTAGGAGCGTGGAAGTGTGGTTACTGGAGATGGCAGGCTCTTATCGAATACATCCTCTTCATAAGATATTCTCGTAAGCTAGTAGAAGTGAGCCAGTCTAAAGTATTGATGCGCAGTTGATAGCTAGATAGCAACCGATTTCGCTAGCTTGAGGACCAGCACTAGCTTCTGAATTATCAAACATTTCAATAATGAATTCGCACCGAACCCTAAATCGGCACACGGCTGACTTAGTTCACCACTCAGAGTGGGTCCAGCAGCGCGCCTTAAAGTTACGCGTTTCGAACCAGCGTGCCCCCATGGGCAAGCTGAATACACCAACTCTTTCTCCAACGCCGAAGCGCTCCTTTACTGACCCAGAGCCTCCACGGCTGCCCGCGATGCCTTCATCGTCGCAAGTGGAGTTGAGGACTTCCGCAGACGTGAGCGCAGTGCGGGAAGAAATCGCACGCAACCGGGTGAAGTGGGCTGTGCACCACGAACGCGCTTCTCGCACGGCTCCACTTCAAGCGCCATTGAGAAGCTCAGGGCACGATAGGGTTCAGAGGGGAAGAGGGCCGAAGAAGAGTGGCGCGGCTTTAAGCCTTAAGGCTGACAAAGCTGCAGCTGAGGCAGCCAAGGAGCGCGTGTTTAAGGAAGCAGCCGAGAATGCGTGTTGGGCGAGAATTGGGCGAGCAATCTTGCAGGACCCGAGCTCGATAGCCCCTTGGGAAGCACCGAAAGCCTCTCACGAGAGCCAAACGGATAAAGATAGGGGCAAATGTGCCAGTAATGGTGGCAACAGCAATAGCAGCGGGCCCAGCTACACAGACTTGCCTGTGTTCGGGCTGCCTACGAGCTTGCCTGCCGAAGGATTGCCTGTCGAACTGCAGCGTTTGCCGCCAGTGTGGGACAAGCTAGGCTTTGCAAGCTTCGAGCGAGAGGCCGTCTACCGCCGCTTGAACGAGGAGTTGGTTCCACAAGTGCGCAAGTTAACCAACCAGGCTTACGAGCGCGCCATCGGCAGCAACGGCCGCGGAATGCTCAGTACCAGCGACAGAGCTGCACTGGATCGACAGCTTGCGGAGGTGAGAACTGTTGTTTTTTCGATCGCTTTCACGAGATCTACTGGCCAGTCAGAAGAGTGATTTGCATACAACCTGCTCGCACGGAAATTGAAAAAAGTAGAGTGTGTAAAGGCTTCTTTCCATGCCAGTAATCAATGCAGATTACTGACTTGGCTGTTCTGTGTTTTTTTCCGTAAGTATGGTGTACATAAACGCGTGCGTGCTGACAGTTGGTCTCTCGATGGCTCTTGACTCCATCAGGTTGTGAAGCGAGCCTATGCCACGTGCGTTGCTGAAGCTATGAGCGAAGTGCAAGAGGCCCATGCTGCCGTGACGCGCTTGCACGGAGAAATTGCGCAAAGTCGACGGAATGCGCGTGCTGCTTTGAAGGCGCAAGACTTTGAAATAAACGACCAGAGTTCCAATAGTAGCAACCTCAATAGCGAAGCATCGAGTCGTCGACGTCATCGTAACAAAGTGCAGGACAGCGAGGCACCATTGGTAAGAACATCTGCGGAAGACTTTCGTGGCTCCTCGAGCAACCCTCGAAGTACGAGGAGCAATCACTCTAGCAGGAAAAGTGATGACGAACCCAGGGCTACTAAGAACCATGGCAGCAGTCATGGCAGCAGCCTCAAGAGAAGAAGCAGTGGGAACCTCAGCAGCAATGCCAGCAGCAATGGCAGTAGCCACAGCCACACTGGTGAGACGCAGATGGGCGCGTTTCCTTGGAACCCACTCACTGGAAGTGTAAGCCGCCGGGCTGCCCCGCTGCTCGGCACCATGGAGATCCTGATGGAAGAGCTTGACCTCCAAAAGGAAATGACCCGGGCGCAGCAGCGCGAACTGGCAAAGCAGGAGCGGGAAGGGCAAAGTAGTCGTCGACCGAAGAATAGAGAACCTGGTGCTGGTAAGAGTACCTTGCCGCCTGTGTCGGAGCAGATTCCGCGCACGGCCTCTGCGCCTGTTTGTGGCTCAATGGGATCCTTTTACTAGTGGTCGTAACTAGAAGTAACGATGTATCTAGCTTTTAACTGGTAGTAATACCGTATCGGCATCTCGGCATTTAAGTGAAGTTGGATCGAAATAGTAGCATCAATTTGCGACTTCCGTGTGGAAATCGGTAAATTGGAAGTTCGAAGTTGGGAGCATGTCCACATGGCCATGCCATAAGCGAGGTATTTATTGCGCAATGCGCAGGGCGTGGAGAATTATTCCTCTCGTCTTTAATAAGCTATAACCGCGCAGAAGACTATTTAATTTAAAAACAATATTCAGGGATATACCTAAACTCAAAGTGATGTCAACGAACAGTCAATGAATTACAACCAGGGATCCCTGGTGAATCACCCGATATTATATAATCAGGAATCAGCGAAATCAACACCAGGCAAATATAATGGTAAGTGGGTCCGACTCAATTACTCAAGATTTTTTTAAAACCTTCACTAAAAAGGATGTGCCTACGAAGCCTCACCTATTCTCACGATATCGGCTCTAGTGCTGGTCCATGCGGCATTTGAGTATAGAAGATGGCTGCGCTGCCAACGAGCATGATAGGAATCGTAGTCCAGCTCGCATAGCGAAAATGCACCCAGAAAGTTAGCCCTGCGCCTCTCACATGACCTTTTGGGCGAGTTTGGTAGTGCAACGCTGCTTTTTCAGCCACTATGAGATTCGCTATCGACCCAGGCAGGGCAAAGTTCCCAGCCACTGTCGATGCCCATGCCAAAACGAGCCAAGCCACTCGCGTTCTCGTATTTACATTTACAGCAATTCCGTCGCCTTCGTCATCAAGTGTTGTTTCTTCAACTTTAGTAGCCAGGAGCATAACCGTCGGCACGTTGGAGCACATATTTGACAATAACAAAATAATCGTCGACGAGCAAAACGAGTCTGCTAAGCTGTCACCATTCATGTTGCAGTGTTGACCGACAACGGATAAAATACCCTGAAAAACAAAATCCAAAGACACAATGCAGATTGAACACACAACATATGCTCATCCACAAATGAATCACTAAATCAGGTACGCCATTAGTTTTCAACGAATACTCAAAGTATTTGTGGAGGTTAAGTAAATAGTTGGACCTCGTAAAGGAGATCAATAGCTCCAGTTAACCTGATGCCCGCCATGATAACGAACAAGCTACCTATGAGAACGAGCAACGGCAGATCCGTATGCTGCAGAATAGACGTTGGTTCAAAATTATCATCGCGGAAGTATGTTGCATTTCCAGCGATCACGACGACAGCTGCTAGGGCAGTCCAGGCTATCGAAAGGGACGCTGAAAATCCAGCAATTAAAAACATGACGATTACACCAGTCACCAGCCGTTCGCTCTGGCTGATAGTCGTCGAACAAGCTGGCAATGGCGGTCCCGCCGATAATTCATCTGACGTCTCAGGCGAAGAGCTTGATACAAGATTGCGGGTAATGTTCACCTGAGCTTTGTCATCATCTCGTGGTAAACTCGCTGGGAAATCTATATCACTCAAGGTCATACTAAATGCTTGAATAATGAAGTTGCTTTGCTCTTTGGAGTCACCAAAGCCGAAATCCTGCGCATTACTTCGTTTGGCAAGCATACCACTCTGAGAATTGGCACACTCATCGTCAATAATGAACACATGCGGGCTAGCGGGTGCCATCGAATTTTGAAGAGGGTTCGATACGTTGTTCACGAAGGTGCTATTACTTACATCGTTGATAATAGCGGGAGAGCTTGCTGATATGCTCTGGCCTAAAACTCCAACATTTTCTGATTTAGGAAATGGCGTCGGTAAAGATGTCATCTCAATGCTCATAGACTCTCCAATATTGTCACCTGTCTTGTCGACTTTGCTCCCTCGCACAATATCTTGGCGATAGAATATTACGAGGCCAAGGGTATTGAGCAGCAAGCCAAGAGCTACTGCTGGCGCAGACCAGAGGAAGAAGTCACCAAAGCTAATACCGCTGAAAGTGCCAATAAGGATATTTTGAGGGTTTCCAATGACGGTTGCTGCACTGCCAATATTTGCAGTGGTCGCGAGCGTAACAAGAAATGGTTCCACGGCAATGCTCATTTCATCGCACATTATTATGACGGGAACCGTCAGAACAATCACCTACATGATCACATTGTCAAGTACATTAGTATATTACGCAAATGCATAGAGTACAAATTGATTTACATTATCCTATCAGCGTTTTGGTTTTTATGATCTCAATGAGTAGTACTTTTTATATGATATATCTACATGCATGCGCAGTATAAAACGCGGTATATTTGATGCAAGTTTATGGGTACCGCGGCATCGTTTGTAAAGAGGGCAGCAGTGATTGACGTTACGGCAACGACTCGCAAAAGCAGCTTCAAAGGCGATTTACAATTTCGAGCCAACAACTTAGCTCCCAGCTGCAACCAGCCTAGTTCGTCGAGCATCCCCGTTAGAATGGTTAGGCTGAAGAGTGTCGCTAGGCTACTGATGTCCACAACTCCAGGCAAATCGAGCAAGCGCTTCGCAGGTATGACGCTTGACTCTACGCCAACCATGAGAACCGCGCATCCTAGAGCTCCCATTGTGCGTCCGAGTGGCATGAAGAACCAACGACGCCGCGCAAGCAGCAATAACGCTAGTGCCAGAATCACGAGGGCTAGAACGGAACGCCATCCAGGTAGATCGCAGTCGTCAGAACAATCACAGCACTGTAGGACAAATTTCCTAAGAGACGTATCAAAGCATGTGGAGACACAAGCCTCTTGACACAAATCTTCTCCAGGACAATGAGCCATTACATAGCAGGATTTACTTGTAAATCATGATCTTCGCGCGCTGGCTGCTCGGGAATCTCGCACGTCGAGAGTCTTTAAAGTGCCCATTCGCTAGGTAGGCAATTGAACAATTCAGGGCCGGAACTCCTATCAGAGTTGAAGCTCGATTAAATCGATAGAAATGTTCTATTGCTGTTCCCTCTAGCACTATGAAGAATGCGTTCGTAGGAGCATATCCTTGCAGTTTTTTGAACGAGCTTCGAGAACAAGCACTACTATTCTGTAGTACAGTAGTACAGTACGTACTGTACTAAGAAAGACTTACAACTTACAACACCACAGATCCACTGAAAGGAGCTAACTTACTTACGCCTCAACGCCCTACGTTCGATTTCCCTCATAGCGACAACTGATGCATCTGGAAACTACTGCGATTACGATTACGACTGGCCATGGCCTTGTATGTGTATGTTCGTCTAGATTACCCCATATGCATATACCAGTATACCAGATAAAGAACGAATTATGAATTGTGACTTCTAGTCTAGTCTGGTCTAGGCCCCGATGTAACTCACATAGACATTCAGCTATCAACTATCAAGAGGACTTCGTGCGCTCTTACTTACCCGGAGATGAGGACTTCCCTTTTGGTGCCTCCTGGCCGGTTGCGACTTGTATGGTGAACTCGAGGAGGTCCACCGCTGCGCGCCCACCGCCTGGCCGGTGCTCATACACCTCTGCCAGCGCTTCCAGCACGGAACCACCATCTGGCGCTGCTTCAGGACCGAGCACGGAAAAGCGAATGTCCAAAGGTTTGGGCCTTTGGGGATCCGCGGCAGCAGCTGCTGGGCACCTGAGCACTTCTGGTTTGCCCACGCGCAGGAGCGACGGCGCCTTGGAGACCACGGAAAACCGCCGCTCCCCCCCGGTGTCGGCAAAGAAGCGGGGGTCGGCCGGCGGAGGCGTCCAGGCCACCCGGCAACTCTTCTTCCCGCCTGCCGCCACCCGCACCGCGTAGTAGGTCGCAGCGCTACGGTCCACGGGGCTCGCAAAGAACGGAGGCGCAGTGCTGGCAGCGGTGCTGGCTGCAGTGCTAGCTGCAGTGGCAGCGGCAGCGGCACTTGGGGTGCGAGCAAAAGGCGGTGGAGGTGTCGAGGGCGCAGACGGCGGCGGAGCCATCGCGGCAAATCGCTTCGACAGGCGACTTCGGGACCGGGACTCTTCACCGCCAATGTTGCTGTTGTTTTTGCTGCAGCTGCCTTTCTCAGGGTCTTGCCAAGCGAGCGAGACGGGCTTCGGGGCATGAGCAACAGCCGCAGCACCAGAACCTGCAGCGCCAGCAGGAGCAGAGGCACTGGCGGCATCCTGAGGCAGAGGTGACGAGCGCGCGAGAAAAACCGCGTGAGTTTGGGGTGGCACGGGCGCGGCGATGGGCGCGTGCTTGAACGGCGACACGGGGGGGGGGTCGAGAGGAGGCGACCGCGCTGCCGCAGACGCTCGCGTTGACGCCGTCGTTGCAGTGTGGCTTGTGGTCGTGGCTGTTGCGCCTCCTCCTCCTGGTGTTGCGCCTGCTCCTGCCGCTCCTGCAGCAGCTGAAGCTGCGGCCTGGCCACCTGGCGGCGACATGGGAGTGGGCGGCAAAGGCGGCATGCGCTCAGGCGGAGGCGGCGACGGCGACGCAGGGCGGCTTGACGAACCTCGGCTCATCAACATGCTCGTGCTGCTGCTGCGAGTCAACGCTCTGCGGCCGTGGCGGTCAGGTTCACTAACAGTAAATTTGTGGCCAGCTCCACCTTGAACGGCAGCTGCAGCCGGGGGACTGGATACTTCTGTGCGCGCATTGTTTGTGCTACCGCCCGTTGTCGTCAGCTGAGAGGATGACGACGACGAAGATGAACGCGCTAGTGTGTGGTGGTCAGTAAAACCGGCCATTCCAGGACCGCCAGCATTGGCCACCCACGCGGCCATCCGAGCAGACGCGGAGTCGTTGTCACGCTTAAAACCCGTGCTGCTAAGGTTGGCGTTCGGGTTGGAAGCTCTCCTCTCTACGCCGCTGCGTTGGTCCAGGTTGTTGCTGCTGCCAGCGCCATAGTCGTCAGTGGCTTGCGCTGCGGCGTAACAGCTTTCCACCACAGACGCAACGACGAGCAGAAGCACGAGAATCAGCGCAATGGGCACCGCCACCCGCATCAGTGCGTTGCGCCAAAACGAAGTCACACCAGTGTTGACCGCAAAGCAAGCCTGCCCATACGCGTCTATCACTCGCCCGCTGCCCGTAAACTCCCCGCCCAACCCCACGCCACCGCCGCCCGGATGGCTCAACTCGCTCCCCGATAGTGGGCGAGTAGCACCACTCTCCTCGTCGTAGACATACGCCAGAGGCACGCTACCGAACGTGGTTGGGTCGCCCACAAAGCCAAATAAGTCCATAAAAGGAGCGGTGGCGCGGGTAGCGCTCTTGGGTGCGCACCAGTTGGGCATTTCACCGGCAGCTGTGGCTGATGCCGCGAGGCCCGTGAGCGAGAGGCCGCACACGAAGGCGACGAAGACGAGGAGGGCTGCCACTTGGCGGCCAGCTACTTGCACCCACGACGGCGCTGCTGCTGCTGCTGCTGTTGGGGCAGTGCCAAGCGACGAGAACAGCGGGGGCATTGGGCTGGGCACGACGAGCGCGCCGGCAGCGGCCACCGCGGCGGCGGCCAGGAGGACTAGCGCTGACAGGTAGCCACGCACGACGCCAGTGCTCACAACCTCCACGGTGTCTGCGCCTGCTGCCGCTGCCCAGGCAAACGCTCGCTTATCTGCAGCTTCGAGCTGTGCAAACTTGAGCCCGCTGAGCGCAAGCGCATTCGTGGCCAAAAGTAAGGTGGCTAAGGCGGCAAGCACAGCTAACGCTATGTCCGACCGACCACTACTGCTCTCAACAGTGCCACTGTTGCTGCCGCTGCTAAGAAGCGCAGCTTTTTCATTCCAGCCCGCTAAAGTTGGGCTATTGAACATGCTGCAGAGTTTATTCAAAACATGTTAGCAAGTCTAGGTGAAGGACCGAGTAAAATTGCCGAATGAGCTTTTTCATCGAAAGAGGAGATGGAAGAGACAGATCTTGCAGAGCAATCGAAGCAAGGGGCCGTAATTGTACTCACTTCAAAGGCTGACTTGTAGAGTCGTTTGATAACCACGCAGATTCGTATGCGAGACGGCGGGCCTCAATCGCTTTTGCTTCAGCCTCCAACCTCAACGCCGCCCGTTTCTTTTTCTTTTCTTCAACGGTCTTGATTGGGTAAGAGGGGTCGCTCCAGCCACAGATACGTCCCAGAAATCCCCAACCGCAAGCACAAAACAAACTTATTACTATCGTCCAAAACAACCAGAAAGGTACGCGTGCGTCAAAGTCGCCAAAAGTGCCTTCCGGCTCAACACTTCTATCGTCATTGTTCGAGGTATCGTCCATCAATGCTTACGAAAAGGAATCACCCGGGGGTATCTGCGCGTGGACATGAGTGTGCCATAAGCACATCGTGGTTTAATCGAGATGTTACTCGGCTGGGTTGCTTGTGCTCGTACGAAGTATTACAGATCGCACAAGTCGTCAAGCCATTTAGACACTACTGTATTTCACAACGACTCTTCTTTCTTTGTAACCGAAAATCAATCAATACAGGGTGGAAGGCAGCGTTAAAAAATCTTGAGCTGGAAAACTGTGTACATACAACATGTCTGTAGCTGTGATGAAGCGCGCGCGAAGCTTTTATTTACAGTACTGTACTACCTATACTAGGGTGGTATTACGAGTTACGAGCAAGCTTACTATTATAACTAAGCGTACAAATCTTAGTAGCTTCTGTTGAAAGCTAGCAGTAGATTAAATTAAAATGGACTTATCGTTCCTCGACTGGGAGTCATGCTAAATCTACTTGCTACAAAGTAGCCTAGCTTTGTTACTCATCCGTTGCTAGACCAGTAGGAGTGTTGCGAAGGTGTAATTACAATGCAATATGTCGATAGACTGGATGAGTTCTCTGAGTGCCTGCAACACGAGAATCCTAATGGATAAGTGTACACCCAATGAGCAATCAAAATGAGATAATCTCTAATGAAGTTTGAGCTACGACAGCTTGAATGTATAGTGTACTTTTGGCAAGCTTGTTATGAACTCGATGTGGCCAGTTAGGATATTCACTTTCGATTAATTCGTAAATGCGCTAGCCACCAGATGATTTTTCGCAGACATCAATCGGGCTTAAGGTTTGCTATAGGTCTCCTTGTTCTCGTAAGCGTGGGTTACCTCACGATGATTTTCGTTCACCGTAACATCCCATCTTTACCGAGGGTAGATCCCAACGAAGGCTTCGTAAAGCCCTCGGCTTCAACTGCGTGGGCACATGAGCGGCAAAAAGAGGCAGCTGACAACAAACGTGGGGTAGCCGTTATTCGCAAAGCACTCGCTGCTGCTGGCCTAGATGGCACGTCACTGCATACCTTCACGAATGGTCAGCCATACGACTTGTATGCGCTAAGTCGTCTTTTGCGGAGAGTTGAAGCCACGCGCAACCCTTCCAGGCATTCGAATGGTTTGAATCCCGCTGAAGTACTGGCTGATGCAGACCGTTTTTCTGCTGGCGCTGGGCAAAAGCTGCATGAATTCTGGATGGCCTTTTTCGGTGACGGCCGTAACCTGGAACGCCATGGCAACGTTCCACCTGAGTGGGTAGCCTCATCGCACAAGACTTCGAGCCGTGAAGAGCTCTCCCTCCGAGACGCAAACCGGCAGCATTTGGCACGGCTCGCGCACCTTCTCTTGGATCAAGGTGGAGAAGAGGCTTTGTGCAGTGCCCCGTTCCCGCCACGCCAACCGCCATCATCTGGCCCACTTCGGTGGCTGCACGTGCCGAAATCGGGGACTTCATTCGCCAACACTCTCTTGCCGTGGGGCTGCGGTGATGCTTGGCCTGCGGGACTTCATCTCGGCAGGTATCTCATTCCGCTTGGATTCTGTTTATACGGTGACCTCTTTCTGGCTCTTAACAATAACATTGGACGTTTGCTCCTTCCGCTGACCACCAATTTCGTCCACTGTTTTGTTTGAATATTGCTCGTAGTTCGTTGTCGACGCTCCCATTAGCAGTTCGTGCCAAGTTTAAGAAAGCTACAGCTGGGACTCGCGAGCTTGCTGCTGTGGCACACTACGTCGGTTGCAGCAACACAAGCCATAACCTCGGGACAGATGGTAGTAGTAGTAGTAGTAGTAGTAGTAGTAGTAGTGAGAATCCCTACATGGACGGAAACGGCGACATCGAAATTGCTTTCTCAGGATGGTCGGAGCACGCCTCGGTGAGTGCAACACGGTGGCCATGGTGATGATGAAAGCAACCTTATCCATGTCATTCACTCACGTTGCTTTTAAAATCTTTTGCTTTTGTGCATAGGTTCGGGATCCAAGTGGGAAGGTATTACGTACATTTTGCATTCAGCTCATTGATCTCCCTAGTAATACCAGTATTTGAGTATTGAGTAATACTGAAGGAAGTAGTTGGTTATTGATACTGGTTTACGCCGCTTGTAACATTATATTCAGGTGGCAATTTTTCGAGCTCCTAGTCAAAGGCTACTTTCAGCATTTTACTTCGATTGCCATATAGCTCTCCAAGAAATGCATCACCCAGACGGTACTTGAAATTTCGAGCTTAACTTTATGGATCACCACGATGACTAACACGCACGAGACCATATAACACATTACAGGTTTTGCTCACGCAGATTATACGAATTGGCTCTTCCGAACAAACAACTGTTCGTCCGTCAAGAAGCAGACGCCATCGCAATCAGCTCGAGCCGCGCAGCAGTTTGCTCGAACTCCAGGCATCGGAGGCTGCCTTGCGCGCATGCTCAACGGATGCAGTTGCACCGCCCGCCCCTTGGTGCACCACTCCAGCACCAACAATCCTCGTGCTGCCCACAGGTTCCCGCGTTCGTCAGAGAGGCCAGAGCTGGAGGTGGTGTGTGGATGGGACAATGCGGTGATGAACGAAGCGTACGCACAACAGGCAGCAGCGAAGGTGACTCCAGCATTACGTTTCGCTCTGTTGAAATCGTAGCCCAATTTTATGACCCGTGTAACGATTTCTTGGGACCCTCAACTTCAGGTCGCGGGCATGGCTTTTGTTGGACTACAAGAATTCTATAACGCGTCAGTGTGCCTTTTCCATCGCACCTTTGGTAAACTTTACCGCTTTTTTTTTTTTTTTTCACAAGAGCGTCCACATGTATAATGTGCGTATCGATCGATATCGTTCTCATTGCGTCTCTCATTACTAGAAGTGCATTATTGTTGTGAATTTCGCTTGGTAGGTGGGCCACCCTCTCCAACAGAAACGGCATTCTTCAACGTTGGACCCCAGCGCCGCCACTCAAAGAATGCTTATTCAAAATACGCGCCTCTTGAGGGCCAACTCAAGAGGCCCGAAAGTGTACATAGAAGCGATACTTCACGGCATGAGAAAAGAGCTCGCAAGACAGCGAGAGAGCTTGAACATTACTTTCCAATGCGCTATGATGAGACAGTTTTGGACGACTATGTTGACAGTCTTGACGAGGTGGTATTCGAAGCGATTCTACAGCGTTTTGAAAGCGACGTGCAGAAGGCTCTGCTTCTTTTGAAATGAATGCACGTTCAGGAAGCCACGAAGACTAGGCTGCTTGGGTCGTGATGTACAGCAGCACGAAACGATGGAGCTCTTACGTATCCTTATTTCCCGGAAGCCACTTAATAGTCGGGTTTATTCACATGCGCTGACATTTCGTCGGTCTGTATTGGCCATTTGGTGCTTAATTTTCAATCATAAGTCCCTATAGATAACAGTTCCTAGTAATATTAAGTCCTTGTCACTGGCATTGCTTTTATAGTTCTTATTGCCGTTATAATCATGCACATGCACATTTTTTATTGCAATTCCCCATTCGAGAAGTGCGAAGTGTGCTTGTATGCACTTCTACCCCCCACAGCACCAAAAAGTACAATAGAAATGTCCTATATGACGCAGTCATCTCCCTGGAAGTCTTTCATTGGTGCCCACAAATGCACTTCCATGTTAGAATGAAGGGTCTCTTTCAACTATGAAGCCCCATTTGTCGAATTCGGCCAGCAGGTCGAGCAAGATTCAATTCCAGTTCCTGTAATGTGCGTTCACATTGCGGTGACATGCGCGCAGCAAAAATCCAGTACAGATGTAAGATGACAATTTTGAAGTCACTTAAATGGTGACTTTGCCTGCCAAACTGCTCGAACCCGCTCTCGCGTTGTCTCTGAGCTCGACCTCGAGCCAGGCGCTGAGGTGTGTGGCAGCAACGGAGCTTCTGCAGCCGCTTTCTTCACACGAATGTAAACGATAGAAAACGGTCCATAGAGGGTGCCGTAATAAATTGGACCATTGAGGAACTTCGTCGGTAGTGATAGGGAGTCCAACAAGCTAATCAGAATGAAGAAGCCGAACGATATAAAAATTGCCACCCATGGAAACACGGGTAACAAATAGAGGCATGCATTCCCTATTTCTTCGAAGAAAAGGCGCGGGTTCGGCCTCCTCACCCGCGAACAGTCGAGCCACAGTCCCCCCACAAAGCACACGGATACGAGCACAACTTTGATCGGCCAAAAAGTGAATATTGCGCCCCACCTATCGGAAATGCCAAAACCTGCCAGGCGCAGCATCGCTTGAAATGCTTGCATCCCAATAGCCGCCCAAGCTGCGTATACGGCACGCCATTTGCTACCGTAATAATACTCAGACGAAGCATATGTGATAAGTAACGACGTCAATATTTCTGGAATTGGCATCATTACGGCGCAAGCTTCGAGCTCAAATCATAAACGAGTTGAGCCCAAAAGGAGCAACTTTTCCGATACCCACAGTTGCAGTTTAGTGACAACAGCCAAAGAAACGGCTGATGAAGCTAAGATTGAAGGCGCCACCAAACCTGAGCAGGCCTAACCTAGCTCTACTTATATAGCTAGCCTTGCAAGCTCGTGTTCCCCTCGTAAACTATTATAATAAACTAATGGCGACACTAGTGTTTTTCATAAAGAGTGAGTGGAAGGTCTGCAATAATAGATTCGCGAAGCTAGTTAGGGTAGAGCTCAATTGTAGTTGCCTCTCTTCATTGCTTTGATAACGTTGCTGGCTAGTGTCGAAACAGCTTTTAGGGGCCTATTAAGTAGACAGACTATCTGTAGCAGCTAACGCACAGATGATGATGATGATTATGATGATGACACAGATAGTAGCTAATTAGCTACTGTACGGACACGGACTTATTACTGTAGTAGAGATATTGAGATATTAGATGACAACAACAGTGCAGTTCTCTCTCCGGTGATTTAGATGACTGATGATGAGATGATTGAGATGATGAGTACAGAACTACTGTATCTTTCTTTCGCGACAATATAGGAGAATGTCGAGCTCTTATTACGCAGGTAGTCGATAGCTCCTGATTGCATCTCCGTTGGAGAGTATGTGATAATTGATTGGTACGTAGTGATAAGAAATGAACCCCGCCAGTTTGCAAGAGCGACTAGGGTGGCGTCGGACGAAAGGCCCTCGGCTGTCTCCTGTTAATACTGTCGATCTCACAGATGCTCTTGGTCGAGTTCTTTTTGCGGAACATCACGATAGGTGCGCCGTATCAGCCTCACCCAATAGCTCAAACTCTAACATTTCAGTTACGCTTGAGCTTGAGGAGGAACTGCGTGAGTATAGATCAGCACTTGGACCCTCATCATCCTTGAGCGCACTCGCGGCGTCTTTAGCTAAGGGGCCAATCGTCTTTTCTTCACCACCGAAGGTTCCAGGCACCGACACAACCACAACAGAGACAGAGACATCGGCAGTCTTTGGTGCTGGAGGTGGGCTTTCTGGCGCTACATGGTACTACAGTGCAGACCATATGTATGTGTTCAAAAGTTTGCAACCAGAAGAAGTTGATACTCTGCGCTCCTTGCTACCGGAGCTCACACGACACGTAGCCACAGCCAAGGCTGACTTGGGCTTTGGAGGTGCAAGTGGCGTCGCCTCTTCCGTCACGTTTCTTCCTGCATATACAGTAGTAGTTCGTGTTCGCACTGGCATTCTACCGTGTAGTGATCAAGCGTCAAATCAAGGATTCTTCGGTGGTCAACAGTACACTCATGGAGACACTATTGTTTTAGTAGCCTTGCCCAACATCTTCTGGCGAGACGTGCATGAATTTAGTGGCACCCACGGAGGAATTTTAGAGGCTTATGACATCAAAGGATCGGGGTAAGGTATCGAATCTTTCTGTACTCGAGCTTGAAATGTGCCAACTCCTAACAATGGCTTCCTACCAGGTCCCGTTTCCGCACTCCGGCTGAAGAGGGATTAGGCCCACTCAAAGACCTCAATTGGTGCCCCAGGTGCTCAAACAAGAATGATCCCTTGGAATCGATCGCTTCAAATGCCATGTGCTTTATCAGCTGGATTAAATCTTATTGGGAATGCGTTGCAGGTGCCGTGAAGATGCATCAGGCGCAAATGCACGATCTGGCAGGCCACACCGAGTTCTAAGCATCGGAAAGCACCGACAGCATGAGCTTTTGTCCACGCTTGCTAGAGACTGTGCCTGGCTCGAGACCCATGGACGAATGGACTATTCTTTGCTTGTTGCCGTTGCGCCTCATTGCAGTAAGCCTACGTTCCTTGTTGTGTTTCACTTTATATGTCTTCTCTTCTGGCCTTCGCGACAACTATTTACGCTTTTTCGTTCGATTAGGCGACGAGAAGCGGTTAACATCGTCCACCAATTCAGACTGGTGGGCTTCTTCGGAAATTGGATTCTTCTCATCCAGCCAAGCTTTGCATGGCGCTTCATCACTGGACGGTAGCCATCAAGCCGTTGGCTCGGCAAACAAGCAGTCGTGGTATCGACTGGGGCTTGTTGACATTTTAGCATCTTACGGCATCAGAAAACGCCTCGAAGCAGAAATTCGGGTTCGTTGGATCACATCATCTTTGCTACCTGCATGATAATATCTCATTTGTCTCTCGAATTTCAGGTGCGCTTCCTGGCGGAAGATCGTTCGAGAATATCCAGTGTTCGTCCAAGCGTTTATTCAGCTCGGCTTCAAACTTTCGTCGAAATGCACTCTGAATGAGTTAGTTTCAAGAAGTTTGCTACTTTGGCTTCTCATAAACTACTCAATTTCTATCCAGATCAGCTGATTAGTATTATCTCCATCTCCCTGCGGCTCTATCTCTTTATTTCAGTATTCGTCTGAGATCACCATCTTCCGTGGCCCTTGGTCCTTAATTCGCATATACCAAACACCGACTCCAAAATAGCGCAATAGCCAAAGAGGGGGGTGTTGTTGGCTTCCAAAAAAGTCTCGGACATGAGAGGGGGCTGCAAAGCCGTTCTCATCAGTGCGTTGTCGTGCATTTGGCCAGGGAATGGTCAAAGTCACATTCCCCGATGCCTGGAGTGCCTACAATTGAACAGGGAAGTAGAACGAGAGAAAACTGAAGGGCAAATCGCAGAGCCTGGCTGTACTAGGGATACT
>Ga0307982_1002285_pt1 | contig 15551 bp, 12 predicted proteins | sample OrgLakmetagen989_FD_201847 | JGI IMG/M metagenome (GOLD analysis project Ga0307982, IMG submission 201847) | Saline water microbial communities from Organic Lake, Antarctica - #989 | ecosystem: Environmental > Aquatic > Non-marine Saline and Alkaline > Saline | place: Antarctica: Organic Lake...
CCCCTCTCCCTCCTGAATCATTCCGCACTTGCTTTGTTTGCGCAACGCACGCGCATTCCCACTTCTGCCCGCAGCATTGGCTTCTGTGCCATTTGGGTTTGTATTAGTTCGAGTTCGAGTTCGTTCCATTTTCTATTGCCATTCCTTATGAAGACACAACTAGGAATCCCTATTAGATAACGGGAATTTTTGTGGTCATTTGCGACATGCGCCCCGGCTGCGAGTTGATGGGTACACAGAAGAACCGCAAGGTGACTCGCGCTACCAAGCCTGCCCATCTCAGAAAGAAACTTCTTTCATCAAAGGTCGTCGAGGTCGTCGTTATCCCATGCCGCTGCACTGGCGTAAGACGAAGTCGACCCAGCAGCCCCCGCAGACAAGTTGCGGTGGGCCTTGGTGGGGGTGGACGACCTCCCCATAAACGTGGGTTTCGCGCCCATCCCCAGGGCTGCAAACAAATCGTCATCGTGACTCTTCTTCGCAGCCGCAGCAACAGCTGCGGAAGTTGTACCCGACGAAGTCGCACCACCGGAATCGTCCGACTCGTTGGAGGACTCCGACCGCGAGTTCGACGCGTGTGTTGGGCGGTTGGTCGACGGCGAACCAGAGCGCGATCGGAAATTCAACGACCCAGGGCCATTGTGATTGCCATTGGTTGCTCCTTTGCGCTTCAAAGCTTCAATTGACGAGGAGCTCGCGTTACCAAGGCCGTGCCCACTGCCGCTATCCCCGCTGCCGTTGAAACTGCCGCTGGTGTGGTTGTGGTTGTTGTTGTTGCGGGCTGCGGAAGGGCCAAAGCCACTGTCCGTCCAATCGTCCCAACTGTCGTCGTCGTCACCACCGTTGTTGTTTCCACCCATTTCCAAGTCACGCTTTTTCTCCGCGCCGGACATGCTGCCGTTGCTGCCAAACCCACTCACACCACCTCGCCTGCCGTTGGAACCCATCCGGCCAGCAAGCTCTCCGATGCCGCCCCCACCTCCACGGCCACAGCAACGGTCAACTTTCCGCTTCAAAGCGCGCAGCAGCCAACACACCAACAGCAGCGCTACCGCGGCGACTCCCTGGAGTAGCTGCGAGGACTGAATTTCCGCCAAGACAGCACTGCCCGATCGCCCCAGCACCATGCCCGACACGCCTCCGTCGTCATCGGCGCCTCTGCCACCAGTCACGCCGCCGCCAGCGCCAAACCCGAAGGGCCCGGTGCTCAAGGTGCCAGGTTTCGTGCTTCCACTTCCTTCGCCTCCTTCTGGAGCTCCGAATGCTCCTGTTCCTTCCTGTGCGCCTTCTCCTGCCGCTGCCGCAGCTGCTGCTGCAGCGTTATCCCCACTAACGCTGTCATGATGGCCGAGAGGCTCAAACGCCCCTTCGTGGATCTCGGTCGAGGGGTACAAGTCACCCCCTGGGTACGGTGGGTACCCTCCGGGAAGAGGTTGGTGCTGGGCCCCATACCCTCCTCCTCCACCCTGTAGTGAAGAAGACGAAGAAGAAGATAGCACCGCCGAGCCTCGATGCGCCGCTTCGCCATAAAATCCACCCGAGGGAGCACCGAGGTTTTGGTTGTTAACATGGTCATAACCAGAAGGCTCTGCTGCTTGAGGATGGTGCGCTGCTGCTGCTTCCACTTCTTCTTCTTCTGCTCCCTCATTCCCACCGTCAGCGCCTTCTCCCTCAAGCTCCGGGTATCGAGGCGGTGGCGGCGGCTGCCACGCGTGCTCTGGCTCCGCTACTTCTTCTTCGTGGTGTACTTCTCCAGCGCCTCCTTGGTGCATATCTTCTTGAGCTTCTTCATTTGTTTGATCTCCCGAGTGCCTCTCGTACTCTGCCTGTTCGCTGCCTTGATCATGCTCTTCTACTTCATGTTCTCCCAACCCATCGCCGTTGCCACTGCCGCCACCACTGCTGCCGTGCTCGTTCTCGTACTCAGCTTCCTCTGCGCTCGCGGCGGCTGCCGCTGCTTTTGCCTCTGCCTCTTCACGGGCACGCAGGGCTGCATCTGCTGCCTCCAGGGCTATCTGGTCTTTTTCTTCGCCTTCTCCGTTGCCTACCCCATTTCCGACCCCATTCTCTCCCGTTCCTTCATCAGGATCATGCACAGGTGCTGCAGCTTCCTGAGTTTCGTGATCTCCTTCATTCCCATCCCCCAAAGAGGAATGTGCCGCACTCAAAGGTGGCAACTCGTGGCTTCCGTAGTGTGAGTGCTGCGCGCCGGCTGATTCACTTCCCAGAGTGCCTCCTCCTTCCGTACCTTGGGTCGCAGCACCAGCAGCAGCTGAAGGAGCAGGATCAGATAAAGACTGCAAATGAGAAGGATTGGCGATTCCATCCACGCCCAAGTCCAGGTTATCCCCGGGATAATGTGTGGTGTGCTGAACTTCCTCTTCGGGTACCCTGGCAACGTCGCTTGCCTCTGCCGTTAATGACGACGACGACGGCGACGTCACGCTTCCACCTTCGTATTCTTTAACCTGCGAGTCCGCTGCCGCTTGCGACGCATCCCGCTGGGCCTTCTCGGATTCGGCGGCCTCGGCTGCAGCTTGTTCGGCCGCGGCCTGAGCCGCGGCTTCTGCCGACGGGTCCACACCGGCTGCATCCCGGAGGTCTTGCTCTGCGGCCGCCTGCTTGGTGTCAGCGACGGCTGTAAGCATTTCTTCGGTGGCTGCGGTGGCTTCCGCTGCTGCTGAAGATGATACCGCTGATGCTGCTGTATCTACTACTGGCGGTGGTACCTCAGGGGTCCTTGCCGTCTCGGTGGAAATGTCATTGGTGATGGGAGTCTCAGAAGTGGCGGTTTCAGAACCACCACTGAAGCTCAACGGAGCCTTGTCCTTGGAGTCAACTTCGGCGCTACTATCACCTTCTCCTTGGCTCGAGACTGCGTCGCGCAGCGCAAAAATATCTCCATCCAGGTTGTTGTTCTCGGACGAGGGTGCAGCGGCTTCAGCAGCACCATCAGCATGAGCATTGGCCACTGCATTTTCAACAGCAGAAGCGGCAGCGGCAGTGGCCGCATCGCCTGTGGCTGACGCGGTGCTGTCTTCAACGGTGTGCGGAGCGAGTTCTAAGGGCATGGCCACCAGGCCATCCTGGACGCCTGCACTGGCAGGAGGCTCTGCTGGAGCTGCAGCCTCGGCACTAGCTGCCGATGCGGCTGCTTCTTCTAATCCTTTTTGAGCGTCCAAGTGCCCAACCTCCTCAGCTCCTGGTACTTCTGGTGCTGCTGGTGCTTCTAGTGCTAATGCTGCTGCGTGCGCTGGCACATCACTCGCAGTATCAGTGGCACTGGCTCCACTGCTGCTACTACCGTCACTGAGGCTATTAGATGTGGAGGCGGTGCCTTCGCTGCTGGTGTTTTCTTTGCTGCTTTCGAGGTCAATGTGGGTCCTCAGCTTGGCCATCATCGAGGTCAAACCATTGCTGATTTCACCGTGCACGTCAGCGAGTGTACCCGTGGGCGGTGGCTGCTCGACTGCTGCTGCTGCTGCTGCTGGTGGTTGCTCAACTGGTGCTGGTGCTGGTGCTGGTGCTGGTGCTGCTGCTGCAGGTGGTGGAGCTGCCGCCGCTTCCAGCTCAGCAGCTCCCGCAGCTACTACTGGCGCTGTTGCTACTGGTTCGGCTGCCGTTGCAAGTGCTTCCCCAGCTGGTGCATCCGCAGCGGCAGGCAACACTGGCGTTTGCGCTTGTTCCGAGCTTCCGTCGCGACTCACTTCATCCGGTGGATAGAGCCCCGGTGGGGCGTTGGATAGTTTGCCTTCCGCCTGGGTGGCGGTCAAGGTGGTGCTTTCACTTTCACCGCTACCTTGCTCCCCAGCACCTGACACCAAGGCAGCCAACACTCCTCCTTGACCTGAAACTAAGTCCTCAGAGGCCGCGTTGAGTGAGGCATCAAAGGTGGAAGAGGAGGCAACGCTGTTGGCAGCGTCGTTTAGCCCATGGGAATCGCTAGGTGAATTCGAAACAGCCCCCGTCTCAAGCAAAGTACCAGCAGCGCTCGAAACGGCGCCGTGAACTTCGGAAGCATCAGCAGTAGCATCGACAGCAGTCGCAGCTACGTTCGCTGCATCAGCGGCAGCTTCAGCTGACGCGCCAGCGGCAGGCTCAGCTGATTCAGCTGGCTCAGAGGACGGTTCTTCGAGGAACGCAAGCTTCTCTGCTCGCTCCGCTGGCTCGTCTAACTGCCGGCGCTCTTTCTCACTGCCTGGAGAATGCTCCAAAGACGCACTTTCCATCATCGAATCTGCAGCATCCCTGCCTGCTGACTCCTCTGCAGCACCAGATGCCGATGTTGATGCTGCAGCTATCTCAGTAGCCGTCTCAGGCGCAACAGCATTCTCTGCTGCTGGCTCAGGCGCTTGCTCCGTCTCGGCAGCTCGCACAGGGCTCTCAGCCTTCTCCACGCTAGCATCCTCAGCCTTTGACGGTATCACTGACGCTGTAGCCGGTTTAACCTCCTCAAATGCAATAGATGTATCCCCGGCTTCCGGAGCACTTGCGTCTGAATTAGCCTCAGGCATCTCAGCAGTATGACCGAGGGTCGCAGCACTCGCCTCCGCCACTGGTGCGTCTGGGGCAGGCATTACACCGCTGCTAGTCTCATGAATCGGTTCCGAAACGTCGGTGCTTGACGCTTCGGTTATTTCCTGCTGCTTCTGTGAGCTAATATGCTGGGGCAGAGTTGATTCGAGATCGGCTTGCGGAGAAGCCTCAGCAGAAGCTGAGCCCTCTGTGGCACCTGCACCCGCAAGTGCCGATGCCTCCTCGGATGATGCGCTGGCCTCCGCCGTGGAATCAACAGGCGCTTCACCTGTTGCGAGGCTACCAGAGGTTGAGTCAGCTACAAATCCTTCCATACTCGAATAAGAATTGCGCTGTGCTGCTCGAATGTCCTTTGAATTGGCGCTCGCGTTGGCTCTGAATAGCATAAGTTGGGGTGGTAGCATGTTATGGAAACCGAACGCAACAACAAAAATTATCAATGCAGAACTCCGTCACAGCTTCCTAATTCAACGAAAATGAATCGATGCGCTGACAAAACGTACCTTGTCTTGGTTTGAAGGTGTTCTAGAGCGCCTCTTTGCTCCCCTACCAACAAGGGTGCCCACTTCCCACTTCGGAACCAAAACAAACAAAAAAATCTCGAAATCGTCGTCATCACGAATGGACACGAATGGATCCATACCCGTAAAACAGGATACACGGATTATTTTTATCTCACGTTCTAAAAAGCTAAAATATTTCATATTTTTAAGTACAAGCTCCAGCTAGCGCCAAATCGACGTCTCGTGCGCGCATCATACCCTAAACGTTAGTGCAAGCGTGAGAGACATGGCGACGGTCGCGAAACTGCAGCGCATCTGCAAGGAGCGACAGGTATAGATCATACCTAAATCATATCCCATCCATTTTTTCTTTCTATCCACTATGAGCTTTATTTGGCGTGCTGCGCTGAGAAGTAGCTTTCAAGATTTTTTAGTGCTTACTATGCTCTATGGAACATCCACGCTCACGTTTTCGACGCATAGGTGCGATTCGAGACTTTCTTCGACATGTTTGATCGGCTGCACACCAAGCGCTGCTCCCCCTCGGAAATGGCGCGGGCAATGTCGTTAGCTGGTGTAACGCTGAGCGCAGAAGACGTAGCCGAGTTGTGCGAACGCTACGCCGACGCAACCAACCCAGGCATGGTGAACTTCCAAGGACTGTGCGATGACGTAGACTCGGTGTTTGTGTTGAAAGGGCTCGAAAGCGACCCAAAATCACCGGTGGAAACGCTGCGGGTGCCCCGTTCACCCGAGCTCTCAAGCTCAGTGGACAACAACGAGCGTGAGCTGGCCAAGAGTGCTTTGATGGTGGTAGCGCGCCATTCGCGCGTGAACGGTGTAGTGGTCAACGACTTCTTCAAAGATTTCGACTACAACCGCTGCGGCGCCATCCCGCGGGACGAGTTTCTGCGGTGCTTGAACCAGTTGGACGGGTCCATTGAGCCGTTGGCTGCTCAGGCGTTGGCCAAATGCTACACTCAGGTGTGTGTTTGAATGTGCGCGCACACATGAAATACATGCATGGATTCATGGGCGCTAAATTTTTGCGAAAAACACTTTTTAAGCGTGAAGTAGCAAGGAAATCAAATTGGCTACAAGGACCTCATTCGCTTTTTATAAAATCATGTTCTCCCTCTATAGATTCCCCAATTTCTCATATATTTCATGCTTTACCTGCGCTCTTTATTTTTTTCCCTGCTTTCTCCTCCGCCGTATCCTCTTCATACATGCATTAGGTGATGCCCAACGGGATGCCTCTAGTGGCTTATCGCCGCCTGCACGACGACGTGACCGACCCCAACGCGTACAGCGGCTCAGCCATGTCGCGCTTGACCCGAGACGGCCTCAAGTACAACGAGGTGCATGCAGCTAAGCGCATAGGCGAATAATAGTTTAATCCCATCTCATCAATTATTTGCCTTATTTAATTTGCGTAGCTGCTCCGACTCAGCATCAGCTTATTTATTCGGTCGATTTTATACCGGGCATTTTGCTTTCATGTTCATGATGCCTTCCTTTATTGTACATTAGACGACTTCCTGCCCTAACCACTGTCATCTCACTTCTTGCACTTTCTGCACAACCGATCAAACTCCCACGTGCACTCCCGCAGATGGTGAACCCGGAAGCGCCTCACTGGTGGCAGCACATGGACGTGAGCATGCTGGAAGACCAGCTGGCGACGCTGATGGCGCAGTACCGGATTGGTCGCTCGTCTTCCGCCAGTTACTTCCAACCTTTCGACAAGTGAGTTTAGATGATGACGTGGCCTCATGCAGTTTGTGTGAAATAACAAAGGTTCAGGTTATGCGTATGTCGCTGGAGGAATAGCGTGATTTAGTGTCAACGCCGTATTATTGCTCTTTCTTGAAGTGCCGTTTGAGCTCTTCTTATCTGTTTTAACGATATCCAAATTTAATGCCGATATTTTGTACGAACCTAACTCATCAGGTACCGCACCGGCTGTGTGCCCGCTACTCGTTTCGCGCAAGCGCTGCGGTCCATGTTTCCCGACATTCCCTTTACTCAAGACATGATTTCAGCGCTCACCAAGGCGTTTGCGGCCAGGCCAGACACTGCTGCGGCGATTCAGTCGTCGTCGAATGCTGCAGGCCAAGCGGTATGTGTTAAATCAGAGGGAGAGAAGGGCAGAGATAAAAGAAGAAATAAGATGAAGTGGGTAGCAATGAAACCTCTTTCTCTAGATGCAGTGCTCGTGTTGTCACTTCCTTCGATAACATACAACAACTTCGTTGACGTGCCATTTTGACCACTATGTACCATATTAGGTCAACTACGCGCTCTTCCTCCGGCGGCTCTATGCGAAGCTGGGCCGTGCGGGTGGGCACGCCGGCGGCATGGGCGAATCACTCGACGATGACGCCCTCGGTGGGGGCGCGTTTGGCGACGGAATTGGTGCGCATTTTGCGGGTCTGAGCCCTACCGGAAATGTGCCCTTGTCCCCCCTCGGGGGTGGCAATGGCATGGGTGGCAGTGGGTTCTTCTCATCGAATTCGCCCAAGTCCTTTGCCGACATGTCGATGAACTTTGACGACCCTGCCGCGGCTATGAACGGTGGTGGGAGGAATGGCTTTCTTCCCGAGATGGGAGCGGCCAATGACGCGCCTGTGCTCTCCGCGCCTCCCAAGGTACTGATATGGCGAAGAAGAAAAGAAGAATTATCCGAGCGTGGAATTGTGCGACCAAGTTGTTTTCTTGTAGCCTTATCAGCCTCCTACTTTTTTTCACGCAGTACTAGCACCGAGCACACCTTATGCGTAAACCATCCTACTTGCCACGACCTCAACCGTTCTGATGTTTTCTTCTGCATGCAACTTCTGCGAATCAGGTAAGCCTCTTAGGCAATCACACCATGGACCCAGCCCACTCCATCAAGCGAACGTCTGCCCTCGCGCAGCGCCTCGCGACGTTCTCCAACAACTTCAAGAAAAGCACCGGCAGCCCGGAAAAGAGCCCAATCAACGGCGAGAACTTCTTTTCCACATCCATGGGCGATGGAGATCGAGGCGAAGGAGTTGGACAACGAGGCAAGGCTCGCAGCCAAACGCCGGCCTTTGGCGTGGGCGGCCGGAACCGAGACGGTACCACCACCCGCCTGGCATTCAAGCGCGCGAATGATGCCGCGCTCTCGCCCGAAGAAGAGTACGACGCCAAGGCCATCGTGGCTCGGATCTCTAATGTGGTGCGCGCAAAACGCCTGGACCTCAAGTGGAAGCTCCAGGACTTCGACTGGAAAGGTGGGTCGTCCTCCACGCAACACGAGCACGTCACCTCCTCGCAGTTGGCGCGCGCACTGTCGGAGCTCAACTTGTTGTCGGTGCCGCCCGATGCGGAAATCAACCTCTTGACCCGGCTCTATGCCCCTACGGATGGCCGGCACGCGCCGGGACAATACGTTAACTACCGTCGGTTCTTGATGGACGTCGACTCGACGTATGGGCCCCACTTGCACCAGGGCTCGATCCGAGAGGACGGGGAAGACCCAGCGATCACTCAAGCCCCTGGCCGCAGCCGCCCCGCGCCCCTCCGGGACCAGCTCGACCTGCTCGAGATTCAAACTTCCACCACCATTGGGGGCCCGCCCCGGGAGCTGGCTTCGGTGCTCGCGGGCTTGGCCGCGCACTGCGCCACCAAAGCGGTGCGGCTGCACGAGTTTTTCGAAGACGGGGACCCCATGCGCTCGGGGCGCATTCCCCGGTCCAAGCTTCGCCAAAGCTTGGGGGCCTGCGGCTACCCGCTGCCCAACGACAAGGAATTTCAGGCCTTGGCTGCGGCTCTGGAGCTCCCGCAGCACCCGTCGCGCGACGCCGCGGGCCAACCGATGCTCGATTGGACGCGCCTGGTCGCGGAGGTGGCTCGACGAGTGGGGGAAGGCGACGAGGCAGCGGACACGCAAATGGCGCGGTCTGCTGCGCCCGGCCCGCGGGCTTATGGCGATGCCGCGGCGCGCCACCAGAACAGCCTGGCCCTGAAAGGGGGCCGTAGCACGCGCAGCCGCGGTGGGGACATTTTCAACAACAACAGCAGCATCGGCGGCAGCAGCAGCGGTGGTATGAACATGACCTCGTTTGGCAGCAGCGGCAGTGCGGCGGCCGGGTTCATGGAGTCGTTTGGAGCTGATTTTGGTGAAGCTGCGTCCGCTCAAGCTGATGAATATGCCCTCGAGACGGCTGCTGCGCTGGATGAAATCGCGCGGTTGTGCAAGGTGAGTGACTGGTATTCTTCTGCAGTTGTCTTTTTGTCTCACGAGAAGTGCTTTTGCAGTTGCCATTGTCATGGCGCATTTAAAGCTTGTTTGAGTTCAACTTCTGTTGAGACGACGACAACACTCCTATGCCTACTCGGTCAATTCGCTCACGTCAAGCAAAAAGGCTTTTCTCTTCCTGATAATTCGTGTCTCCTGCGTTCTTTATATTCCTTTCAGGTGCGCCGTTTGGACATACGCCAATCGTTTTGCGACTTCGACCGCCAAAACCGGGGCCTGGTCTCCGCGGCGGTGTTCGATCGCGTGCTGAGCCTCTGCGGAGTGAGGCCCTCGAGATCTCAGGCCATGCAAGGGCTCTTGCGCAAATTTGCCGACAACACCGCCGACAGCCGTGTAGACGTGAATTACAAGGTGAGATCGAGCATATACAAGATATGTGTTAATTCTGACCTTTCAAATGTATCCTGCCACCAATAGCGCAATTACTTTTCTTGACTGTATTTTTGCTTTTGGTTTGATTTTTCAAATTCGACTCACCATTGTATCGTGACACTTCTTCCTCACATTTTTTTTTGTTGAAACCCAACTTGTGTTATCTTGTCTAGGCCTTCGCCGCAGCCATTGCTGCCCTCTTGCAAGGGCGCGCTAGCAGCGGGTTTGAAGTGGAAAGCACCGCTCAATTCCGAGCGTCGACCGCCAACCAAGCCAATTTCTTTGGCGACAGCGGTAACCAAAACGAAGGCACTGGCGCGCGCTCTTCTCTCAAGTCCGCAGGTGGGGCCAATTCCCTGCGTTTTGCGGCCCTGTCATCCCCTTCTGGGCCGGTGCCACGCGGCGGTTTACAGGGAGTGCTGTTGGAACTCGCGCTGCAGCTCCGGGCCAAGAAAGGTCGATTGGTCGACTTTTTTCGGGATGGAGACCCTCGGGGTGTGGGGAACTGCACGCCGTTCAAATTTCGATCGGCCCTAGGCCGCGCAGGCTTAGCAGTGGACGACAACATGTTTCAAGAATTGGCGCAAGCGTTTGCCTACAACGCCGGCAGCCGTGGCAACAACAACAACACCTGGAACGGCAACAGCAGCAAAATTGCCGGAAAGACCTCGACGCCCGAGTTGATGAACTGGCGCAAGTTTATTGAAGCTTTGAATGACGCGAAACAAGCAGTCGGCGATGGCAGCATTCCAGCTACGGATGCTCTCGGTGGGACCAACGCTTTCACCGGCAGCTCCTCGTCGGCAAACAACGCGCAATCCTTCATGGCGACCGCGGGAGGCGGCCACAGCGGTGCCTTTCCAGACATTTCGGGAAGTGAATTCGGCGGGTCGCGCCCGGGCACCGGTGGTGGCTTCGGTGTGAACACCACGTCACGCGGGATGCGGGAAGCCGGTGGAGCCGAGGCCGAAACTGAAGATTTGCTCGATGCGATTGCGGACATTGTCTCCACGCGGCGCCTGCTGGTAAAGCCCTTCTTTCAAGACCTCGACCGCTGCCGGTCTAACCAAGTCACGCGTCCCCAGATGGGCTCGGTAATTTCGCAAAACGTGGGGCTGGACTTAACCCCTTACGAACGGGACTTGCTCTTTGACGCCTTTCGAGTGGTGGACGGCAAAGGAGAGCCCACCGACCGATTCGACTACAAGCAGTTCGTGAAGCGGGTAGATCCAGTGGAAATTTGCTAAAAAGCAAAGGTATCTGGGATAAATATTTCTTTCTCTCCCCCCCCCCCTCTCATAAAAAGAAGTGGGTGGAAGGAGAACGAAGAGAAAAGAATGTGGTGCAGTCAAAAGAGCGAAGATTCCAGCTCGCGATCCATAATCGCATTGCGCACTACGCGCAGCGAAACGAGAAGCAATAAGGAATATAACTTTACTCGTCTTCCGGTTTCTAGGATAAAGCTGAAGATGTCCCATATCGCAATTCAGAGAGATATATTATTAGCCATAAGCAATCAAGCTCTAGGCTCTAGCAGTGCCCCTAAAACAACTGTCCTATTTCGCATATGCCGATGTTCCTCCAAACTTCCGAAAGATAAAAAAAAACGTATATATATAAGGACCTCCCCCAAACAGAACTGTATCTCCCTATCTGCGGTTCTTATTGCGCGATGGGACTCCGCCTGGCTTCCTATCTGCATCCGACGGGCCGTCTTTCTTCGGTCCTCGTGATCGAGCAGCTGCTGAGCCCTTGTTCTCACTACCCGACGGCCCCTTGCTACCGCTAACTCCAGGACCACCATTCTTGCCACCACCACCACTGCCACCCTTGCCCTTGCCGCCTGCTTTTGCGGATTCGGCCATCGGCTGCAAAGGGCGCACCGAGCTCGCGCGTGGGTTGCCACTTCCTTTTCCGCCACTCCCACTGCCACCACCGCTGCCAAGGCTACCCCCATTGCTACTGCTGCTCTTCTTCTTCGCATTCATGGCGGTGGCAGCAGCGATCGCCGACTCCAGTGGCAAACCCCGAGTAAGCCTTAAAGGTGGAGCTTGCGCTGCGACCGCTTGCAGCTTCATAGTCGCCGCGCGCCCATCAAAAGTCCACATGCGCCCGGGAGTAGCTTCGGCTCTGGCCTTCGCCTCTGCCGCTGCAGCAGCGGTCGCTGATTCAACTCCACCGCCAGTACTCGAATCGCCACTGGTCAAACGCTGCCCAGACCGCCGCGGCCGCCGCTGGTAGTCATCGTAGCCCCGATCTTCACCACCATCATATTGGCTGTCCCCATAGTCACCTCTTCCATAGGTACTCCCTCCAGTTGCATCCCGGTAAGCGTTGTCGATCACGCTTTGCCCGTCGTTGGAAGCTACTCGCGCGAGGTTGCGAGCAGTGAGAAGGTTCGCGACAGCCACGCTGGTTGCCTCCGCTGCCTGAAGGAGTATGTAAAAAATGAGGTTGAAGCCGCGCGCACTCTCGGTGAGTCGGAAGTTAAATATATCAGAAGAAGTCCGCGAACAAAATAACCATATTTTCACAAGGATGCCCACACTTGTCGTTTTCGTTGAACTTTTGAGTTCATTCACCCGGAGGAATTCAGAAAAAGAGCTTAAAAGCAGTGCACACCACCTGGCTTCCGTCGCGGCCGTATATACGATCGTATAGCGCTGAGCGTGGCCCACCGCTGCCGTACTGCGCCGGAGCGAGGTACCGCACGAGCGCGGCAGGCGGCTCGACTCCGTAAATCTTAGGGGCAGAGAGAAAGAGACAAAGCAACAAAAGGAGAGAGCAAAACGGTCAGTAAAAGAGGGGTGCAGCGTAAAGATTGAAGCGTGAAAGCGAAATTCTGCAGTTTGAGTTTGGATTTCGGAAATCCTTCAACTCTCAATTCAGCTATCGTGCGCGTGCATATTATTGTGTTATATATTAGCGTGCTGCGCACTCCCTTACCTGTAAAAGTCGGACTGCTTCGTCTAATGAATCTGCATCACCGTTTCTGCGTGCAGCTTCTAACAGAGCAGCAAGCACATCTTCGCTCACTTCGACTTTCACCGTGTTGGCGCCCGTAGGAGATTTCACGCCTCTACCTCCGTTTCCTACATTCCTTCCTTCTTCCCCAGCTTCATCTGTTGCTGAAGAGGAAGACGAGGAAGTAGATGCGGATTTGGCTGTAGCCGCCTCAGCGGTGTCGGACGCGGCAGCAACAGCTGACCGCTCAAACGTTTGATCCTAAAAAATGAACAACCAGCAAGTGGAGCGAAGGAGGTACGAAAAATAAGAAAAGGTGAAAAAAATAAGAACACGATCAAGCTGGAAAAAAAGGCATTCATTGTTCAATTTCATGAACCACCCACAACCATCCACATTCACCCACATTACCTGAAACACCGCCAAGGCCGCTTCCAAATTCCTCGCTTGCCCAAACCCCAAGATCAGGGTGTCGTGGTGAACGGCGCTCAACGAATAGCCGTCGGTGACCATTTTCGCCAAAATGCTGCAGGCGTGGCGCAATCCCGACGGGTGTGTCACTGACGCATCGACCTGTGATTGAAAAGTGGAGGGTGAGAGAGGCAATATTGCCCACGAGATGATAAAACTTTGGCGTGAGGCAGAAAGAAGAGAGAAATGGTGAAACGTGAAAACCAAATGCTCCGGCAAACCTATATCCTCGCTCGACTCCTCTGATTAGAGTCTCACCGCTGCCTGATAAGCTCTTCGGCTCGGCCGCACGCGAAGGGCATTGGCACTACTGCTGCTCGTGCTCCCTGTATTAGTATTACCACCAGTGGCAGGAGAAGAAGTCGCAGTCAGTTCAGACCACACTCCGAGGGCTGCTGGCAAATCAAGTTTACGACCAAAGGCCCGCATCAAAGCCACGTATGCCGCTTCTATGGGGCGCCAACTGATTCATGAAATAAAGCATGAAACGAAATTATATAAGTACCATATATAACTCGGAAGAAAGTTAATCGTGCACTTCAAATAATAAAAGGCAAGGTATCTGATATATCGAAGGATCTATTCGTGACGCTGCCATAATTCTGATTAACCTTCAATGTTCTAGCCTCATCTCACCCTCGTTCGTCGAGATTATCCACTATATCTAAAGCTGCATCAATCTGGCTGTTGGCAGCGCAGGCCACCTATATCATCCCATAGAAAGGAACGAGACGAGAAGCTGAGACAGCATCAATCATTGTTTTTTTCTAAATTCGGGTTGGTTTCTTCCATAGGAAAGTACCAGTACAATCAATGTCAAAGACCCGGATAACTCACCACGCAGGCAGACAAGCACTCGCGGTCAGGCAATTCGGATAGAACAAAAGCGGCAGCGCTGTTGTCTACTGCACGGCAAGCTGTGTTAATTGTGCCTAATCCTCCGGCCCCCGTAGCTCTTGATGCACTTGCGGCTGCACTTGCTGCTGACAGTGGATTGGCTTCAGCGCGAGCAGCAAGACTGCGGACATTGTTAAGAGTATCGACGAGAGCAATCGCGTTTTCTGCGTCGCCAGCTTCCGCGCAGAGCACCTGTTGAAGGGCGAATGAAATAAGAGTATAGAGGTGATAGTTTATGATTTAAACAAATATAAGAAGCACGTAGAAAAGCTCTTCAAGGCAAGTTATTATTGCAGCAAGCACATGTGTGCTATTTGAAAATTGTTGCATCGAATAGTTCCTACCGCTAATCGTTGCCAAGCGGCTCGCCCTGCACATGTAAAATGGCCGGCCGCAACACACGCCGCCGCCGTCGCCGCTTCCTCTTCTGCTCTTCTCCTTCCAGAACCCAACACCTCCGTTTGCTGTTGTGGTGGAGGTCTTAAATGGGGTGGTATTGTCGCGAGCAACAGGGCTATTCCTGCCCGGCGCCCGTCACAACCATGCTTTGCGGCTAACGCCTCGAGTACTATCAGCAAGGGGCTGCTCTCACTCGTACTCGTACCACTGCTAGCACCGCCACCACCAACGCTACTGCTGCCACTGTTGACACTGAAACTCGTGCCTTCGCCCACAGCCGTGGCGGTGAGGCGGCCAAGGACTCCAGAAGCGCGCTGCAACGTTGCCGCGATCTCATTTGTGCTGCTACTAGAAGTTGTACTGCTCCCGCCGTTGCCGAGAAGAAGCTGCACACGGAGCGCGGCTGCCCACAACACGGGGCTCGTTGATCGAGCCTGGTCAGCTCTGCTCCTGGCAACATTATCCGATGCTACCGCTCTTTTTCCTTCAACTCGAATGTCATCTTGGCTGATTTTGGCATTTAGGTGGTTCTTGTCATTTTGAACACCACCCTCGCTCCAGGCCTCAGGGAGCACCGCACGAATGAGAGCTTCCGCTAACGGCCTCGTCTCGGAACGCCCCAGTAAGGCTTCTGACGTCAGGGCAATCGACAGCGGGTCCGTAGGAGCAACCCAATCCTTGCAGTCCAAGCCCAGGACCGTGGCGGCTTCTAGCGCACTTTGATAAGCTTGTTTGGCCGCCAGTTCAGCCGCCTCGTCTGCCGCCTGTGCTGCTGCAGCCGCTCGTGCGCCGCCTGGGAACCGGAGCTGGGACTCTTGCTGGCCTTGGCGCAGAGACTGCTGCTGCTGTTGTTGTTGCTTTTGCTGCTGTTGCTGTTGTTGTTGCTCCTGTTGTTGCTTTGCGAGGGCATAAGGGCTGAGAGGTCGTGGGGCTACCGACGCCCACCAACCGTTGCCCGGCTGGTAGGCGCGCCCACCTTGACCGCCTAAGAGGAGATCATGAGACACTGCTTGGGCTCCATTGTTGCCATTGCCATAGACGATGTTCTTGTCATCATTTTTGACGAGGTCCTTGGCGTTGCCATGATCATCATGCGCGACGGAGGGATTCGTCTCTGAATT
>Ga0307982_1002289_pt1 | contig 15532 bp, 5 predicted proteins | sample OrgLakmetagen989_FD_201847 | JGI IMG/M metagenome (GOLD analysis project Ga0307982, IMG submission 201847) | Saline water microbial communities from Organic Lake, Antarctica - #989 | ecosystem: Environmental > Aquatic > Non-marine Saline and Alkaline > Saline | place: Antarctica: Organic Lake...
CGGAACTGACTGTAGTAGACTACGTAATTTTCTCACAAATCACAACTCACAACTCACAACTCACAACCGAAAATCGAAGAGTTATTAGTTATTAGTTGATGTTTTGGAGTTTGGTCACAACTCAAAACTCACAACGAAGGAGTTAGTTTGTTAGTTGATGTTTTGTAGTTGGGAGCAAGCCGTTTGCATAAAATTTATACCCCGTGCTCGCAACGACTACGTCGAAGAGACCGTCTACGATAGTTATATGGAACCTGAGCCAGGCTTCCAGTCAGGCCTGGGGGGCTCTGCAGACGTCGATTGGATGGGCACCTTAAGCGCTCAGCACACACCTTCGCACGGCCATAGCACGGCATTTTACGACACCATTGGGTCCACACAGGGACCACAATGGATGTGCGGGTAGTCCAAAGCATTTTCCATGTGAGGGGCGTATCCAGCGCGCAGGGCGCGTCCTAGCTTCACTTCTGCTCCAAGCCCAGATCAGTTCTCTGCGCTGGTTGAGTTGGCAAAGCAAAGTTAATCGCCAGTTGCGTGCCGAGGCTGAGTGCTGGTCGATCTTCACCGCCTCGCAGGTCAAGCACAGCAACTTGCTGTAGCGCTGCGGCTGATTCGGGCGTGCACTCACCCCACTCGCCCATAGAGCTCAAGCAGGCAAGGGAAGGGGAAGTTTGTCGCTCGCGTATCTCACCAAAAAAAGCCAGGCGTCCTGTCCGGCCCGGGGGGCTCTGTAGACGCCGATTAGATGGCATCCTGTCTGATAGTTACTAAATCCAGTTCCCCCTCGGGGGGCTCAGAAAAATGGCGGATGCAGAGGCCAGTCGGCCCAGAGGTAGAGGTGATGACAAAATTACAAAATTTGCTTTGCTATCACTACTTCAGGAGTAGAGACGCGGAAGGAAACCCACCGAGGACGAGCGCTTGGCCAGCCATACTAGATCATAGTAATATAGAAATTGAAATAAACAAAAAACAAAAACTGGAGCCCGAAGCTTCTACCGTATTATTTACGTAAAATTCACACTCAAATGCGCTTGAAGTGGTGCTTTGGTTTCAGGCAGTAGACAGTAGTTCAACTTCAACTGAGTTCTGGAAAATAATACATATGCATAATACATATTTTTCAGACCGCAATCCGCAATGCAATACAATACCGCAATACCTCAATTGAATTGTAAATCTATAAACCTATAAACTTTCAGTTGTTACTGGTATTTTGGTTTAAGTACTAGTAGAAGGGGGCTCATGGCTCATAAAAACGTTCAACTCGGCTTTGCCAGTTGCCTTTTCCATGAGGAACCTTTTTCTCATATTCCCATTGCCATTGCCGCCATTGCCAGCTACGCTACACCTTAACTTACAGTTACTTACGCGATTTAAGTGATATCAATTCGGGGTATCGCTGAGAGCAAACAATGCCACGCTCCCCGCTTCAAGCTGGAACGATGGCAGAGTTCTGAGCGCGACCGGCAGCAGCTTTCATTTGCAGTTGCAGTTTACTGTCAACAGGAGGCTGCATGTGCAGGCGAGCGAGCTATCCCATCCAAATGTATAATTCCGCACCTCGACTTGACGTCCTAATCAATTAAGTAATTGCCTGTCAAACACCTTTACCACGTCTCATTAAACCTTCACGATCCAGCCTTCAGGGCCAGTTTCCTCGCCGTTTTGGATCGCTCGCATGGTGGAGTAGAGCTGCTTGGACACGGGCCCCGCTGATGCGCCAGCTTCGGTCCCTGAGGAGCCCATCGTGTAGACCTTCTCTCCGTGAGTGACCGACCCCACCGGTGTGATGACGACCGCAGTGCCACATGCGCACACCTATTCGATTGTTGCAAAACCAGCAACCAACAAAACCGATGGAGTAAAAAGCCACGAGTCAATCATCAAAGCGATTCACAGAAATTTTCACAAAGCGACAGTTCGGTACTTCGAACTACGAATTGAACGTATAGCACAGTGTACATAGGGTTTATAGGAGAATGTATTTCTATTACCTCAGTAAACTCATTCAATTCGTCCACTGGTACTGCTCGCTGCTCCACTGTGAGGCCAGCCGCAGTGGCCAGCGCCATCAAGCTCTTGTTGGTGATGGAGGGCAGCACCGCAGCCGACTCCGGAGTGACGTACGTCTTGCCGTCGTCCTTGACGCCGAAGAAGTTCGAGGTCGAGAACTCTTCAATGTAGGACTGGGTTTTGGAGTCGAGGTAAAGCGAGATGGGGTAGCCCTTCTGTTTGTTCAGGGTGTTGGGCAGGATGTCCGCAGCGTAGTTGCCCGCTACCTTCACACCTCCCACGCCTTGAGGAGCTGCGCGATCGAATCCTTCCACAACCAGCGCCTTCACTGGCGTCGCTAAGCCGCCCTGGAAGAGGTGTGCATGTACATGATAATATTAAGCCGTATAGACTAGAAGCAACGACCATAAATCTCTATCATTAGACTAATCCCTAGAGGAAACTAACATCCTGTTGAAATCACCTTATAATAGTCTCCGACGGGCATCACCATGATGAGCAGAGTGTACTCGTCTGCGGGTGATAATCCAATGCGGGGACCTGACCCGAAGAGCAAAGGTCGCAAGTAGAGCGCTCCTCCGCTGCCGTACGGAGGCACAAAGGCAAGGTTGTCAGCAGTCACGCGCCTGCACGCTTCGACAAAAGTGGCCGTGTCCAGCGTCGGCATCAAAGTCCGCTCGCCGCTTGATTGCATGCGCTTTGCGTTTTCATCTGGCCGAAACAGAGCAACGGAGCCGTCCTTTTGCGCAAAAGCTTTGAGCCCTTCGAAACAGCTTTGACCGTAATGAAGGCCGGTGGCGGCAACGTGTACCTTAGGGTGGCATTGGAGGCCGAGGTGACAAAGTAGAGGTTACCAGACAAAAAAAATCAAAAAGGCTTCTTTGTCAAATTATTCTGCACGCTATCACCCAAGAATTATCATCGCCTCTGAAACCATTATTCAAGTAAAAAGGGCTTCGAAGTCGTACGGGATGGTCATCAAACGCTGTTGACAGTTCTAGAGGCAGCGCTCACATTGATGTACGGCTCGCCAGAAACCAGCTCACCCTCGTTCCACGCTCCATCTTTGAAAGTAATTTTCAAGTGGCTTTTGGTCTGACGGAACTCGAAACCAAGCTCTGCCCAGTCGAGATTCGCACTCCCTACGACTTCAGCGTGCGTGGTGGTCGCTGACAGTGCCGGCGGGCGACTTAAAACCTTTGGTAAACGCGACTGCTGTACTGGCGCGGCGAAATTTCTGACCTTTGATAACCGAGCTGGGCTGACCCAGGCTGACGCTAAACCTGCGTCTAGGCCCAGGAAGGCCGTTATTCTTAGCAAGTGTAACAACTTCCCCATGATGTTTCACTTTTTGAGAATCTACAAGACAGCGGTGAGATGCGAGAGACGCAGAGACGTATACCTTTCAGAATTCGTGAGTTTGCATTTCCCCGTAAATCCAAGCTCTTTGGATTTTTGGAGGACGTCAAGCAAGGATTTCGGGGGCCTCGAGCAAGATGCCTCTCTAATTTCTCTGAAGCCGTAGACTGGGAGCTTAGCCTGCTGCACTGGTCGCGCACCCAGGTATAAACAATAACCTCCACTAACTTTTGCCTACCAATGATACACGGTGTAGTGGCTAACATTGCCTAGCTTGTTAGGTTAAGCTGCTGAAGAGTTCTTGAGATGAATAAACCGAAGCCCAGTTCCAGCGAGCAGCCGAAGCTAGGTCCAGGGGCCGTGGCTGAACTGCAAGAATTGCACAGTACTGATGCAACAAAGGCAGCTCACTTGTTCAAGAGACTTCTAGTCTACCTTGAGCCAGCTGCCATTCCGAGTGGTGCTCTAGGTGGTGGTGGTCATGGGCATCCTACGTCACAGCACGAGCCCGGGCGGCTGGCTTACCTCACTGTGGCTCGCGCTGTGCACGCGATGCCGCCATTGGCAGCCGAACCCCACGCGCTTAAAGTTTTGTGTCGATGGCTTAAACCAGGGTGCCCTGCTGGCCTCTCAAATGCTTTGCTTGCATGCACATGCCTTACTTTGAGCCTACGCAGCGATAGCTCGTGGCCCTTGGTACTCGCCGAAGCTTACGTTAATGACACCTTGGAGGGCCACACTGGCCACCGCTGGAGCGACCACCCTGATGCTAAGACTCTTGCTCTCAATTTGCGCATGTCTTTGGGTGATGAAACTAGGAATGGCAACAAATCGAGTGACATAGAGGCTTTCGATGGTGGAAGCGAAAGCAGCAATGGGGAACACAACAGTAGGATGGAATCCAGTGAAGAAGCAGATCCTAGTTCATCGAAACTCCCAACTGGCTCCTTGATTATGCGGCGCATGTTTTATGCCACACCAGCTGAGACTAATGCTGCGGATGCTTCCCCATCCCCGTCGAAACCTCCAGAAGCCCGAACAATTTCACACAGGGCGGTACTCTCACGCTTAGTTGGATTGGTTCGAAAGCGGTGCGAAGCGCTCGAAGCAGCCGATACTTCAGCAGGTGGCGGTGGTGCTCTTGCTCTTCTCCGCGCATGGGTACATGCTTCCGCAGATGCCCGCAACGTGGCGTGCCGTCATTTGGAGAGGTGGTTGAAGAGCCCAGCTCTCGCTGACCGCGCAGCTCCTCTCTTAGCCGCCACTGTAGCAGCACTCGCAGGTGCGGCAAAGGCACGCACTACTCAAGGGAACGACAGCAGCTCTCTAGGAAACGAGGATGGAATGCATGGCACTGGTTCCGGCGACAGCGAGTCAACTACTGATTTGCCCGATGCAAAGGCCGACGCTGAGATGGACGAGGATTCTGTCAAGCATTTGCTCGGGATGCGGCTGAAACCCATACATGCTCAACTTTGGGTTGATGCCGCCCTCGGCACCCTCAACGTGGTCGCTACCGCATCATTAGTCAGTGTCTGGGCTGCAAAATCTACCCGTTTCGTTGCGACTTACCCGCAACCAGCGTTAGTACGTGTGTGTAAAGCAGCTCTACGCTTGGACCTCACACAGCATGCGCCGTCAGCTGCGCACACTGCTGCCCACGGAGGCAGTGGTACAACTGCCTCATCTCACCATGGTAATTCTTCGGGAAGCAGCAATACACAGATGGGTGCCCTGGGAAGCGGTATAGGGCGAGCAGTATCTTCTGGCGCGAGTGGCGAAAGAGGTGCGCCATCTGCTTCGGCTGCTGCCGCGACGACGAGCAGTGGTGGCGTCTTGAGAGCACTTGCGAAGGCGCTCTTTGCTCCTTCTGGTGCGTCAGTGGCAACAGTGGCTGAAACTTCGGCTGCTTTTGGCTCTGCGCTGCGAGAAATGATTGAAGAAGCCACGGCTGCTCGTAGCACTGGTACTGGAGCCATGGCAGACTCGTCAAGCGGTGGTGGCGATGAAAAGTTAGCTAGTAGCTTAGAAGCCGCCATGGGTGCAATGTATGCTGATGACTCGCTCACAACTCAGCTTATGGCAACTCTGCAGCGGCTTGCTGATGCTGCATCCTTTAATCTGACGGCAGTGAGTGCCTCGGGGTCTGGTGCTGCTTCCACTGACTCCTTCCCGGATACATTGAGCAAAAATGTATCATGTGCCGCTGCCCGCGAAGTATCGGAAACCTGTGACGACCAATTTCGGCACTCTTGCAGCAGCGGTCTCAATGCCTTAGCTTTGGCTTCATCGCTGTTACCAGTGGCGCCTCCTTGCATTTTGAATTGTGAGTCGCCTCTGCCAAACGGGGACGGATGCGCCGTAGCAGTCAGCAGCGATACATCGGGAAATGGACTCAAGACATACGTGCGGGCTGTGCACTTATGTCGACACCTTCTGCTGCTTCGGGTAGGCCAATTGCGCGCTCTTTCAGACCATGCATGTGTACATCCAGTGGACAACGGGTGTGGCAGTATCCCTTCTAAGTTGGTGCCACCGCTTGTTCAATGGGCAGCGACTCTGGCGTCGTCGTCCGAGACACGTGCAGTCTTCGATCTTGCTGCGCAGCGCTGGTGCTTCAACAGTGGGCTAACGAGCAGCAGTGGCAAGCTATCAGAGACTGGTGCTCCCTCTAGCGGTAGCAGTAGCAGTAGCAGTAGCAATAGGAGCGTCGTGGCCTCGACCAGTGATTTAGTAGTGTCATTCACAACAGCACTTTTACGCCAACTCGCACTTTTAGAGCCCGGGTTGAAGACGAAGTCATCCATGAGCACCAACATTGGGCACTTTGTGTGGGGTGGTACTGCAGTTTCCACCCTCACTGTACTTGCAAGATGGGCGGGTGTGGGGCCGCGTGGCGGTGAGGGAGTTGAGACATCCTTGGCCTTGATCGAATCTTTGGTTGAAAGGGCAGCGCGCACGGGCCGTCGCCATGCCGCTGTAATGGCTGAGCATCTGACTGAGCTTTCTATGGATCCTGCTACTGTTGCCCATGCTGGTGATGACTTCGTGACCGTGGTAGCACGTCTCGGAATTCTTTCAATTTGGCGCCTTGCAAGTGGCGACGTACCATCACAAGCGAAGGCTTTCAACGACTTGCTGTTTGCTTCGGTGGTCGTTGCTCCGCCGCCGATACCATCATCAAATGTGACTTCGAATGCCTCAACTGCTCAGCCGTGCACTGCATGGAATCAAGGGCGCTGGTGGCGTGCAAGCCGTGTTAGCTTCGTGTTGGCATCTGCACCTCTTGCTTTTGATCTCACTTACCCGCTGCTCAAGCAATCTTCCGCCTCTAGCACCAATACCAACGAGATGGAAACAACCTATTCAGATAATGCTGATACACTCCAAGAACCAGCACGCATGTGTAAAATGGCGGAGATTAGCATGCAAGGTTGGGAAGACTGGGTAGCTTGGAGCTGGGAAAATGCACCTACAGTGCGGGCTCTCATGCAGATGGCCATCGCCGGTGACAGCTTCATGTTTCCGCCGCGCGGCGTTGTTCTGCTCTCTTCGGTACCAGTAGAGGCGTTGGTTCCAGCGACTGTGGCTCAGCTAATTGAATCTGACACTGCTCTTGCATCTCGTGAGGCTTCATGGCCTAATGAGCCACCTTCCGTTGAGGATGTCGCAGTATCAGCGGCAACAGCAGCTGGTAGTGAAGTTGCTGCCAAAGAAGCAAAGAATCTTTCTTCAATACATTTATCAAAGATGGCCGCGCCACCCAGCACTTCTGTTCGGAGCAGCAAAAATCGCCCTGGTTCGAAGCGGCAGCGATCAAGTGTGCCCTCGGACAGTGAAAGCGATGATGACCGGCCTTTAGGTGAGTTGATGGCTCGTGCACATGCGAAAACACCAGTAGCGACGTCTCGAGAATCGAAGCTAGTGGCAGCAGCTACTTCGGCGAAAAAGAAGAAGAGGAAGCGAGCAAAGCCGGAGAGTGAGGGTGGTTCCTATAGGGCTACGTCATCTCAACGACCACCAGTGGAGGGTACGCGTAGATCAGGGAGAGAACGAAAGCGGAGATTTGACGTTGCTGCACTTCTGGATTCAGAGGAAGAGGAAGACAACCAGTTTGACGAGGAGCAGGATGAGACAGAAATGATGGGCTATGATTCGGAAAACGTCGAAGGCAAGTGTGCTGAAAACGAAGACATGGAAATTAACTCAGAACAGTCTAAAAGCATCAAACGCACCGCTAGTAGCGACCAAGGCAATCAAATAGGTAGAAAAAGTAGCGTCGACGAAGGACGAGACGAGGATGAAGACTGGGAAGCATCCGAAGGCCACCGTCGAGCCAACAACCGCCGTACAACGAAGGTTTCAAAAGGTGGCGTTCGTGGCAAAGGATACACTAAAAAGCGCGACATTATTTCCCGAGAGAAAATTGCTGAAGTCGAGATAGATCTGTCGAATGCGCAAGTAATGGTATCAAACTGGGATGGTCCTGCGCGCTGTCCTCCACCCTCAGTACTGGTCAAAACACGAGGCTTGAGCCGTACATTGGGACTCGGTGATACCCTGCGCCGCGTTAGGCACGCAAAGTCCTTGTGTTTCATTTCGGCTGCTCTAACGGGTCAGTTGGTTCCAAAACATGAGCCGCCTGAAGCTGAGGACGTAAACAACGAAGGCACTGGTGGCAGTAGTAGCGAGGGCAGCACGTGTGTTCTCTTGGCTGAAAAAGCAGCTGCTTCGAGTGATGCAGTCATGTTACAAGCGGCGGTTGATCGAGCGCGTATCGAAGCTGCCTCTGATTGGCTCGCATCCTTCTTGTGCCGTGGCCGGGCGCTCGGCGTTGCTGCTGCAGCTGGAGGTGGCCATAATGATGATGGGAGTAGCAGCGAAAGCGAAGAGGAAGACAGTGACAAGGATGTGGAAACCACTGTAAGCCAGCGATCTACAAGTTCTCCTCCATGGTTTTACGATGACGCGTGCGCAGCTGTGGCGCGTCTACCGACCCGTGCGCTGGCACATCTATGGCTTCTAAGTATACGGTGCGCTTCTGAATTGACTTCCGGCCGAAGCACTGACAACGCCGAATACGTGGACGGTCGTCTCGGGGTGTTTTGGCATCCTTTTCCAACAGTTGCTGAATGGTTGCCAGCAAAAAGAAGCACGCAGCCGCTTTCGAACGATCCAAGTGCGCATTATGCTGCACCAGAAAGCACACTCCCTGTTGTAACCAGTAGCCAGGCTCTCCGAATATCTTTGCCGGCGGTGGCAGCCGATACGAGCCCTGTGCCGAGCCTCCAATCAAGAGCGAATGCATTCAGACACACGCGCCCTCGCAGCACGTCGATCGTCTCTGATGCGCCTTCGCTGGCCTCACCTACAAGCCTGAGAGGAGCCGAAGAAAGTTCGTCGCCCAGTTTTAGAACATCACTTGGTCTTGCAGCACTTCGTGGTGTCTTGACGGATCGCTTGCGACTTCGCCTCGGTATCGATGGCACTCATGATCATGATGCCTTGCCGGGGGCTGAAGACTCTGTTTCTCCTACTGCCGCTAAGGCTGCCACTACTGTTGTCATACCGTTGGTGCTGTCTGAATATGGCCGCAGCATTCGAAAGGTCGATCGTTTCACTGCCCGCAGTGCAGCCGATGCCCTCGCCTTTCTGGCCAAATCTGGCAGCCAAAGCGGTGCACAGTCGTGGCTTAGTGCCATTCACCTCGCAGCAGTGCTTCCACAACCTATCAGCGAGGCCGATCGCTCGTCCAACTTGCCGCTTGGTCCGAATGACTTGCCTCCATTGGCGTGGGCTACAGTCACTGTATCTTTAGCGCGTGCTGTGTTGAGTGAGCCTGATCTGCCAACAGCATCACGTCTTTTAGCTCGAACAGTGGATATGGCCGAGGTCGAAGATGAAGGAAGTGGAAGAGTAGGTGTTGCAGGTTTAGCTGTCATGTCGGTGGTGGCCGCAATGGCGACGGAGCGGCCAGAAGCAGCTGAGACTTTAGGCTTAACAACGAAAGGCACGGACGGCGCAGGTGAAACGGTGACTTCGTCATCTGAAATTAGAGATAGCCGGGGATTCACGCATGACTCTAATCCAAGCCCGCGCACTAGGGGAGTACTCAGCACCCCTGGAATGACGGGCGAATCTTCCGCTGACAGTAGCAGTGGCGATGATGCATTTCTCGCACTCATCAGCAAGCATGCATCAGCACAGTTTTGGCAGCTTGAATCTGAGTACTTCCCTACGTCATGCTGGAACAGTTTGAGCGTAGCTACGACTAGCACGAGCGCAACATCGCTCAGCATGTTGGCTACCGGAGAAAGGGCAAGGTCTGTAGCATTGCACAATGCTGTGCGCTACTACACAACTACGACCGCCTCATCGCTGCCTCGCGCACAACGAAACCTTTGCACTTCCAGTCATCTAGTTCTAGTTGATGGGTGGCAAGCACATGCACCATTGTCGCTTGGAGCGTGTGCTAAGGGAAGTGACAATAACATAGTCGTTGGTCACACGATAGCGGCTGGTCTGGTGGCTTTATTGTATGTGGGCGCATACACAGGGCCGAGTGTTGTCAACTCAGATGCAGCAAAGGCGCTCGCAAAGGTTCTTCTCGGTACCCGGCACTCACAAGGTCCTGTCTTGCAGCCGTTAAGCTCAGCTGAGTTTGAACGTATTACTTTGAATAGTACCGAAGGACTCGCGACAGCGACGGGTAGTAGTATCCAAAGAACACTACCGTCTTCCAGAGGAGCGCTTCATGCACCAAGATGGTGGTCTTCCTATCAAAGAGACGTCGCACTCGAACTTGCTGCCTGTCCTTGGGCCCCACACCTCTCAGAACCTGCCTTTGCCGCTCTCTTGGTTGAAGATATGCCGCGTCTTCTTTTTCTGCTGCACTGCGCGAAACCTCCATCCATTGCCGGCACATCGCAAGCTACCTCACCAGTAGCCCTAACAGCGAGAACTGTACTCAGTCGGATTGACGATGCACTTGCCTCTGCACCTTCAGGCTCCTTCACGGATGCCTGTGATAGCTTTTTAGCACCTCTGTTAGCCGTTGCCGGTGCTACGTCAGTGGCCAATGTTGGAGAGAGTGATGGCTGGGAATTATTCGAAAGTGTTACCGTAGCTGCGGCTGCTCTATCCCGAGCAATGCGTTCACTTGCACCAGCTGCCGCTGCCGCATCACCCTTCGCACAGTGGGCGTCTGGTTTTGAGAAAGCCTTGAACAGTACTCCTGCTGTTCCTTCGGCAGCATCTGCGTCTGAAACACCTACAACGGGTGTGGCCGCGGCATGGCCGCTGGCACCGCAGTGGGTGCTCGACATTGAGGCTGAGCCACATGTGCAGCTGAAAGATGTGCCTCCTTGGGACGGCTTGGTTGAAACTGCGATGGCACTCCTGGCTGCTCTTGATGCATCTGTGGCTGGTGACGCGGTCCTACGCTTGTGCAGCATTTTCTTGAATGGAGTTGCTGCCCGCGTTGGAGCTGACCTGTGGGGCGATGCCAACATCAGCACTGGCTGCATTGGACAAAACAGTGACAGTGGCCTTGGTAGCAACAGCAGTGATAGTAATCGGAGCAATGGCAGCACTTTTGGTGACCCTGTCTTTGAAGCTGCTGATGCAATCAAAGTGCGCACTGTTCGTGCCCGAGCTTTTGATCTCGTTGGAGCAACGATGTATGCAGCACAGTCTGATGGGAGTGACACGAATACTTTACCTTTCAAGGTCTCCAAGTCATGTGCAACAACAGCTCCAAAGGCATCCACCAATGGAGTTATAGCCAATGCGAGGTCAGCTATCAGAGATGAAGTAGTTCAAAAATGTTGCGCGCAACTAGCGTGGTTGATAGCTACCCTACCTCTACCGTGCGAATCCAACAGCGACCTCAGCAAGGATGGCAATGAAGACTCTGGCACTGATAGCAGTGCCTCATGCACTCAGGACAAATGTGACCGTTGTTGGAACCTAGTCTTTATGGGGCAGCTATCGGCGTCAGCTGTAGAAGTCCTTCCAGGTTTTAGAGTCAGCCAGGCACCCCTCGGTGCCTCGGCTCGAGAAGCACTGCTAGTAGCGTTCGGTGCTGCGCTTTCTCCGCAGGCAAAAGCGCAAGGCTTGGACTTGCTACTCAACCAACAAAAGCATTTAGATTCAAAGAAAACTCCTGGTTCAATTCTGAGTGGCAGCGCTGTTAGTGGCACCGAACTGAAATCTCTGGCTGTTACGGGTCTTGATTGGCTGGCGTGGTGTTTACCTCGCGACGAAGCGTCACCCTGGCCTCATGATTGGGCTGCGCTCAAACCTCTTGATGAAATTACCTGGAATAAGAGCGCTGCGTCTCTTGTCAATCATGGATTGACAAACGGCAATGATATGGTTCTTGGATGGGCTCTCGATCTCGCTCCGCCGCTCGATGCTCTGAAACAAACTGAAGAGAACGCTTCCACTGGAGATGCTTTGGGGGAGCACATAGGTGATGGTGACAAAGATATCAGTAGCGCTGCTCACCTGAGAAACGCATGGGAGGCTCGATTCTGGATCGTGGTTCGAGCAGTGGTAGGGCGAGTCGTACTAGGCAAATCAATGGCCGGTGGATCTTCTCGAATAGTTCATTCCGTGGAAGTATTGACCGAGCTGGCGGGCTTTTGTCTTGAAGATGATCAAATTATGTCGGATAATCATGATGCAGAAAATGGTGACACTTATGACAACCAAATCAAAAGAGCTGTGGTCAATGAAGCTGCAAGTGCCCGCACCTTGGCGGCGCGTCAGTTACTGTGGGGTTTGTATCTTGCTGCACCAAAAACTGTGGCATCGCTTGTACCTCGCTCTATCCTTGCAACCTGCCTGGCTGCCGCACTGCCACCACCACCGCCGTCGTGGTGCGCTCCTTCCAAAGCAGCGACGGAAATTACCAATGAAACGTTAGCAGTCAAGAGTCGGAACAACAATCGAGGGTCACGTGACAAGCCATCATTCCCTTTAGTTGCAAGTGGACATGAATTGCGTGGAGTGTCGTTTGATAATGCAGGCAAAACTCTGGAAAAGTATGCAGAATCTGTGGATGATGCCATTGCTAATTGGCAAGCCCGGAGCGATAACAACGATGACTTTGAGGAGGAATCCGTTGCTAGTGACAATGGAAATTGTGAAGTCGGTACACTGGAGGTGGCTACGGATGCTTGTCGTATACCAGCTGCGACAGTAGCGGTTCGTCCGGTCGTCAACACTGAGTTCAAAGGAATGGCAGCTGCTGTGGATGCCCTCGAGGCAGCTTCAACTTCACGATGGCATTCAGGGAGCAAACGCGATGGTCCGCCCTCGCACGGAGCCTTGCTGCGCTTCCAAGAACAAAGATTAAGAGCCGTGGAAAGAGCTGGGCGAGCGCTCAGACGCCTTGTTGAGTCACACCCTCTTGAATTTCTTATCTTTTTACCGAGGGTTGCTGCGCTCTGCTGGCAAGATGCGTCAACTTCTTCGCCTGCAGCTGCGGTATCGACCACATCACTGCTGCAGCGCTTTTCAAGTGACACATGCACAGATTCTGATAAAGCCCGTGGTAAAAGTGTAAGCAGCGAAGAAGTTGAACCAGTGGTCATCGGTGTCACGAGCATGGAAGTGGATGATAGTACAGTGCCGCATAGCGCGGGCGTGTGCTTCAATTGGGAGAATTGGGGGGTCTGCACACGCGGCGCGCGCTGCCGATTCTACCACGACCTTACTCTCGCAGCACCTCTTGGGGCATACAAGGGTCGAGACGATCGTGCAGCCGCAATCAACCAACAAGCAGCAGCGAATGCAGACAGCAGCGGTCATTCCATAAGATTGGGCCCAGACGGATTAGCGGGCGCTATATCGCCATTCACGTTTCTTCCTGCTCAGCTTCCTCGCATCATCAATGGCGGTAGTGGTACTTTAGTTGGAACTACAAGGTGTGTTGTGGTTCCAACACTCTGGGGCGATGCATTCCAGGAGTCGTTATGGGTAGCTGCATTCGATGCCATATCCGCTCTTCCCACGAGTTTGCTCCTGCTTCCTGTCCTGCACCAAAACCAACGTCAATCTGACTCTGATGGCACCTTCAAGGCTGATGATGGAAGTACAAATGCTCAAGACATGTCCAAAGCTTCGGCGGAGCCTTCACTGCCTTTCGCTGCGGGCTCACTGGCGCTGCTTCTTGCCGCCACTGCTCGCCTTGGCGCCACTCAGCGTGCTCTTGTAGCCTCACGGGAGTCCGCTAATATGACGATGGCTGCTTTGCACCAAGCTATCCAACAATCGGAGGCATCAAGTGCTGGGAGCGCCCTAGAAAGCAGCTCTTCGGGTCGCAGTACGGGGCTGGCAGCGTCGAATCCTGCGCCTGATGCTGCAGGTCCTTTCCGCTTAGTCAGTGCCTTGCCTCCTCTCGATGGTGCTGTCGCTGCTTCAGAGCGTGTGGTGGCTGCATCCTTTGATCTCATGTCAGCGTGTCGTGTAGAGCGACCCAACGCCACTGCTCGGCTCCTCGGCGATGATAAAACTGCTGTAGACTTCGGTTTGCCGCAAGGTGCACTTGGACGCGCGCTTGGTGCATTAGGCATTTCGCTTGAGACTTTGGCTGAAGAGCCAGGTGCAGTCATAAGCACTGACTTCGATTTGACTTGAGCAATAGGACTTAAGACTCCCAGATGGGACCTGGGCTGAATTCTGAATGAACTCGAACTCGAACTAATACAAACCCAAATGGCACAGAAGCCAATGCTGCGGGCAGAAGTGTACGCGCATGCGATGCGCGCAAGTCATCGTAAAAAGGAAGTGCGTAGAGAAGGAAGTATAGTATTTTCAGCCCTCTCTAAAGTGGAAACTGTTCATGAATAAATTTGGAACCAGACTTAGATCCCTTCAGCGTCTTTTTCTGCATTGAAGAGAGCCCGTCGTAGCCAAAAACCTCCGCTTCTCCTCTGGCGTGACCCTTGTGTCGCACCGGGGCGGCCGTAGCTGCGGTTTGCCAATGTCGAAAGGCACTTTCGTGACGAGCTTCAACCAGCCAGCGCGGTCCTGCGCCAGTGTTGCCCATTCCGAAAAGCTGATCGCTTTTCCGCTGTCGTCCACGAGACCGAAGTACTTCAGGTGCCGCTCGAGAGATCTGCCGTACGTGAAGAGCCAGGTGCAGTCATAAGCACTGACTTCGATTTGACTTGAGCAATAGGACTTAAGACTCCCAGAAAGGACCTGGGCTGAATTCTGAATGGCTTCTTAGGAACGATAATATTGTATATATACTGCTAAACGAAATCTTACTACTACCTGCAAGTAGCAGAGCAGCTCAAGTGGAATTGCAGGTGTAAGTAATCCTATCCCGCGGAGTGAGATCAGCAAGCGCGGCCCTGAGCTGAGGCTCGGTTCCAGAAATTCCCGACGTCTTCTGCTCGGCTCCGGCTCCGGCAAACTTTAACTGTTCGGCTCCAGAAAACTTTAACGTGTTCGGCTCGGCTGCATGAATCCTTGACTTCTGCTGAGCTATTCTGCGCTGAAAAGCCTGCCGGTTCCGCTTCTTGGCTTGCGCTGAAGTGTTCTGCCTGGTCCCCGTCCTGGCATTGTAATTTCTCGTCGTCTCGACGGTACATGGATTGTTCTCCATGGTTTCTGCGCCAAATGGCATACAAATTTGTGCGCTCAATTTGTCCATATGCACCACACAATAATCTCAGACTGCGACGCAAAGTCGCGTTCACTAGAGCCCACCCTGCCGATTGTCCCATAAGAACGTCTCGCCGGTTCTCTAAATCTCGTATTAACGGCGAGCCGAACCCCCCCCGTAAAGGGGAAGATTCCTCAATAACTCAAAAACTCCCACATACATCAACACGGAGGCTTCACTCGGTTCAAGTCTGATATTTAAAGGGACTCGGTCCAAAAATTCAAAACTGCCAATTCCGGCACCTCGGGGCCTCGGGGCCTGTGCCTTATCTACAGCAGTCTAATTGATACACCCCAAATGCAAAGAAAGACCCCTGTGCAATTCAGTAGCCCAAAAAGTTGTAACCTTCGGAGCAAGTCTGACTGCTGACTGAGCTGACTCAGCTTCAGTGGCCGCGTACTCTGAAGTTATTCAAAAGATATTAGGCATCAGGAGGTTTGGGCTTGAAGTGAGTCTGCTGTCTAAACTTCCGGCCGA